>Ga0081455_10008787_pt1 | contig 10455 bp, 16 predicted proteins | sample TabmetS3T2R1_FD_70207 | JGI IMG/M metagenome (GOLD analysis project Ga0081455, IMG submission 70207) | Tabebuia heterophylla rhizosphere microbial communities from the University of Puerto Rico - S3T2R1 | ecosystem: Host-associated > Plants > Roots > Rhizosphere ... | reverse complement strand
ACCAGTTCCGCCGGCGGCCCGTCCGTGTCCGACGGTTCGCCGGCGACGCCCCCAGCGGCGACCTAAGCGATTGCTTATCCGGCTATTGCCGGTCCGGATCACGCGGCACAGACTGGCCCGCATCACACCCCGGTTCGCCGGTGGTGCCGTCCGTCGAAAGGCGTACGCGATGCGGGTGGAGTCCAGTGGACACAGCGAGGGCAACCGGCGCATGTACGAGCTGGTCGAAGGCGCCCCGAAGACCGGCAAGAGCCCGACGGTATGGGCCTGGCCTGAGCTGATCGACTTCCTCAAGGTGGCCGGCCAGCCCGTCGCCGGCCCGTGGCCGCCGCACCAGGAGCCGCGGCCGGACCCCGACTACGACTCGACGCCGGTCGCGGTGCCCGACCCGGCGTCGCCGCCGCCCGTGCCGCCGACGCGGGGGTGAGCAGGTGTATCCGTCGCGATTCCGCTACGAGGCGCCGACGTCGCTCGACGAGGCCGTCGGCCTGCTGCACGCGGGAGGCCTCGACGCCAAGGTGCTGGCCGGCGGGCAGAGCCTGGTGCCGATGCTCAAGCTGCGCTTCGCCGCGCCCGAACTGCTCGTGGACATCAACAACCTGCCCGACCTCGACTACCACCACGTCGACGCCGGTGGCGTTCTCCGTGTCGGCGCACTGTGCCGGCACGCCGACCTGGAGCGCTCGGCACTGCTGGCCGAGCGGCAGCCCACCATGGCGGCGGCCGCGCCGCTGATCGCCGACCCGCTGGTGCGCAACCGCGGCACGCTGGTCGGCTCGCTGTGCCACGCCGATCCACAGGGAGACTGGGCATCGGTCATGACGGCGCTCGGCGGACACGTCGTCGCATACGGGCCGAACGGGCGGCGCGAGATCCCGGTCACCGAGTTCGTCACCGGACCGTTCCAGAACGCGCTGGCCTACGACGAGATCGCGATCGAGGCAGTGGTCCCGGCGCCGAAGGCCATCCCGGGTGGCGGCTACCTCAAGCTCGAACGGCGGGTGGGCGACTTCGCCACGGTCGGCGTCGCCGTGGCAGTCGAACGCGACCGCGGTCTGGTCGTGAGCCGGGCCGGCATCGGCCTGACCGGCGTCGGCGGATCGACGATCGACGCCCGTGCCGCGGCCGACGCGCTGGTCGGTCACGCGCTGTCGGCCGACGTGATCGACACGGCGGCCGACCTCGCGGCCCAGGCGGCCGAACCGCGTACCGATCACCGGGGCAGCGCCGAGTACAAGCGCAACGTCGTGCGCACGTTCACCGCCCGCCTGCTGCACCGCGTCGCGGAGACCGAAGAGAGGGCGGCCTGAGATGACCACGCTGTACGACGAACGCGCCGGCACCGACGTGCCGACCCGCCGGATCACGGTCACCGTCAACGGCGAGACCCGGGTGGCCGAGGTCGAACCGCGCCTGCTGCTGGCCCACCTGCTGCGCCAGGGACTGCGGCTGACCGGCACGCACACCGGCTGCGACACCACGAACTGCGGCGCCTGCACCGTTCTGGTCGACGGCAAGGCGATCAAGTCCTGCACCATGCTGGCCGTGCAGGCCGACGGCCACTCGGTCACGACCGTCGAGGGTCTGTCCGGTGCGAGCGAGCTGCACCCCTTGCAGGAGGGGTTCAAGGACGAGCACGGCCTGCAGTGCGGGTTCTGCACGCCGGGCATGATGCTGGCCGCGAAGGCCCTGCTCGATCGCGACCCGAACCCGTCCGAGGAGGACGTGCGCTGGGCGCTGTCGGGCAACCTGTGCCGCTGCACCGGCTACCAGAACATCGTCAAGTCGGTGCTGTGGGCTGCGGCCAAGCTGCGCGGTGAGGCGGTGAGCGCGGAATGACCAAGGCGCTGGACGAGATCAAGATCGGCGGGCTGGGTTCGAGCCGCAAGCGCGTCGAGGACAACCGGTTCATCCGCGGCAAGGGCAACTACACCGACGACATCGTGCTGCCGGGCATGCTGCACATGGAGATCCTGCGCAGCCCGCTCGCGCACGCGCGCATCAAGTCGATCGACACGAGCAGGGCGTGGGACATCCCGGGCGTGCACCTGGTGCTGACCGGCGAGATGATGGCCACCCGCAACCTGGCCTGGATGCCCACCCTGTCCTACGACACCCAGGCGGTGCTCGCCACGGACAAGGTGCGCTTCCAGGGGCAGGAGGTCGCCTGCGTCGTCGCCGACGATCCCTACATCGCCAAGGACGCGTGCGAGGCGATCCAGGTCGAGTACGAGCCGCTGCCGGTGATCGTCAACCCGCAGCAGGCGACGGCCGACGGCGCGCCGGTGATCCGCGACGACAAGGAGAACCAGCCCGACAACGTCATCTACAACTGGGAGGTCGGCGACAAGGACGGGACCGAGCGCGCGTTCGCGCAGGCCGACAAGATCTCGACGCTGAGCCTGCACTATCCGCGATCGCACCCGTCGCCCATCGAGTGCTGCGGGTCGATCGCCGACTTCAACCGGGCGACGTCCAAGCTAACCGTCTACATGACCACGCAGGCGCCGCACATCATCCGGGCCGCGGTGGCGCTGGTCGCCGAGCTGCCCGAGCACATGATCCGCATCATCTCCCCGGACATCGGCGGCGGCTTCGGCAACAAGGTGCCGGTGTACCCGGGCTACGTCTGCTCGATCCTGGCGTCGATCCTGCTCGAACGCCCGGTGAAGTGGATCGAGGACAAGACCGGCAACCTCATCTCCACCGGCTTCGCCCGCGACGTGTACCTCGAGGGCGAGCTGGCGCTGCGCAACGACGGCAAGATCCTCGCGATGCGCATGCACACCGACGCCGACCACGGCGCGTTCTTCTCCGACGCCCAGCCGAGCAAGTTCAAGATCGGCCTGATGCACTCGACGTTCGCCTGCTACGACGTCCCGGTCGCGCACCTGACCGCACGGGGTACGTACTCGAACAAGGCGCCCGGCGGCGTCGCCTACCGGTGCTCGTTCCGGGTCACCGAGGCGATGTTCTTCCAGGAACGGATGATGCAGCAGGCGGCCTACGACCTGGGCCTGGACCAGGCCGAGTTCCGCCGCGTCAACCTCGTGCGCGACGACGACTTCCCGCACCGCACGCCGTTCGGGTTCCTCACCGACTCGGGGCAGTACGCCAAGTGCCTGGACGTGGGGCTGGAGGCGATCGGGTACCAGGACTTCCTGCGCCAGAAGGAGGAGGCTCGCGCCCGCGGGCGGCGGCTGGGCATCGGCATCTCGACCATGACCGAACCGCTCGGCGCCGGCAACAGCCGCGAGTACGACATCCTCGGCATCAAGATGTTCGACTCGGCCGAGCTGCGGGTGCACCTGACCGGCAAGGCCATCGTGCGGACCGGCGCGCGCGGTCAGGGCCAGGGCCACGAGACGACGTGGGCCCAGATCGTCAGCCATGAGCTGGGTCTGCCGGCCGACGACATCGTGGTCGAGGAGGGCGACACCGACACCGCGCCGTTCGGCATGGGCACCTACGCCTCGCGCAGTACGCCGGTGGCCGGCGCCGCGGTGGCGATGGCCGCCCGCAAGGTCCGGGCCAAGGCCCGCAGGCTCGCCGCACACCTGCTGGAGGTGTCGGAGGAGGACGTCGAGTGGGAGCTCGGCCGGTTCTACGTGCGCAGCGCGCCCGATCACGGCGTGACCATCCAGGAGTGCGCGATGGCCGCCTACAGCAACATGCCCGACGGTATGGAGCCCGGCCTGGAAGCCTCGGCTTACTACGACCCGCCCAACCTGACCTGGCCGTTCGCCTGCTACATCGTCACCGTCGAGGTCGATCCGGACACCGGCGTATGGGACGTGCTGAACGTCGTCGCCGTCGACGACTGCGGCGTGCGCATCAACCCGATGATCGTCGAGGGCCAGATCATGGGTGGGCTGACCGAGGCGTACGCGATGTCGAACATGCAGTTCATCACGTTCGACGCCGAGGGCAACTGCGTCGGCTCCAACTACATGGACTACCTGCTGCCGACCGCGTGGGAGACGCCCGGGTTCGAGCTGCACGAGGTGGTTACGCCCTGCCCGCACCATCCCATCGGGGCCAAGGGCGTGGGGGAGTGCGCGGCGGTCGGCGGTCCGGCGGCGTACGTCAACGCCGTCATGGACGCCATCCAGGACACCGGGGTGCGCAACATCGACATGCCGGTGCTGCCCGACCGGGTCTGGGAGGCGCTGACCTTCCGGCGCGACGTGTCGGGCGCGCCGCCGGTGCGATCGGACGGCTGAGCAATGGAAGGCTGGGACATCCTGAACCGGGCGGCCGAGATGGCCCGCCACGGCGAGTCGTTCGCGCTGGCGACCGTGGTGTGGCGGCAGGGACCGTCGTCGGGCCAGCAGGGCTCGCGGGCGATCGTGACGGCCGCCGGCGAGCTGATCGGCTGGATCGGCGGAGCCTGCGCCGAACCGACGGTGCTGCGCGAGGCCCGGCACGTGATCGCCACCGGCACGCCCCGGCTGTTGCTGCTCGGCACCCCGGAGCAGTTCGGCCAGGCCGTACCGGAGGGTATGGTCGTCGTCCCGATCGCCTGCCAGAGCGAGGGTGCCCTGGAGGTCTACATCGAGCCGGTCGTGCCTACCCCGCACCTGATCGTCGTCGGTGGTTCGCCGATGGCGCACACGCTGGCCAAGCTGGCCGACGACCTGGGCTGGCGGGCCGACCTGGTCGACGCTGCGTCGTTCTCGGCGGCGAACGTGCAGGCCCAGTCGATGGTGGTGGTGGCCACGCAGGGCCACGGCGACGAGGAGGCGGTCGAGCAGGCGGTGGCCGCCGCGCCGGCGTACGTCGGCCTGGTCGGATCGCGGCGGCGCGGCGAGTCGGTGCTCGGGGTGCTGGCCGACCGCGGCGTGCCGGCCGAGCAACTCGAGCAGGTACGCGTGCCGGCCGGGCTCGACCTCGGCCCGACCACCCATCAGGAGATCGCCGTCGCGATCCTGGCCGAGCTGGTGCAGCTGCGGGCGACGGGCGGGTTGCCGGTGGCCGCCGCGGTGGTGGCGCCGACGCCCGAGGCGGTCGACCCGGTGTGCGGCATGGTCGTCGCCGCCGGCCCGGACGCCGGCGGCATCGAGCACGAGGGCGTGACGTACTACTTCTGCAGTGCCGGCTGCCGGCGGGCGTTCGAGCGCGACCCGGCCGCCTACACCGAGGAGGCGCGATGCTGATCAAGAACGACTTCGAGGTGGCCCAGCCGATCGAGCGGGTCTGGACGTTCTTCGGCGACGTCCCGCAGGTGGCGGCCTGCCTGCCCGGTGCCGAGCTGACCGAGGACCTCGGCGACGACAAGTACGCCGGGCGGGTTGCCATCCGGATGGGCCCGGTCAAGCTGCAGTTCAACGGCACCGCCCAGATCACCGAACGCGACGATGCCGGCAAGCGGTTGGTCGTCAACGCCAACGGGGCCGACGAGAAGGGGCGCGGCCAGGCCGCCATGCTGGTCACTGCCACGCTGTCGCGCGCTCCGCAGGGCACCGCGGTCGGCGTCGTGCAGGACCTGCAGCTGTCCGGCGCGGCCGCCCAATACGGGCGCGGCATGATCACCGACGTCAGCTCGGTGCTGATGCGTGACTTCGCCGCCAACCTGCAGCGGCGCATCACGGCGGCCGACCGGGGCGAGAAGCCCACGCACGCGGCGGCGGCTCCGGCCAGCGGTTTCGGCGTCGCGCTGCGGGCCATGCGCATGGCGGTGGCCCGCGTGTTCCGCCGGTTCTTCCTGCCCTACCGGCCCGTCCCGCGCTGAGGAGACAGTCATGGTCCTGTGGTGGATCGGCAACGCGCTACTGGTCGTCGTGCTGGTGGTGGTCGTCGCGCTGCTCAACCGGGTGCTGGCCGCCGTCGAGCGGATCCGCGCCGCGAGCGACGACATCCTGGCCGGCGGGGTGGCCCTGACCGAGCATCTCGACGGTGTGCCCGAGGCGCTGGCCACGACCGACACGACGATCCAGCAGGTGTCGGTCGGCGCGGTCCGCTACGCCGGCTCGGTCGCGAAGCTGCTCGGCTGACGAAAGGGGAGTGCTGATGCCTGCTGCTGCCATCGTGACCCTGGTGCTCGCGTTCCTCATCATCGCGGTCGCCGCCGTCGGGTTGCTGCGCGTGATCATCCATCTCTGGGTGGTGCGCCGCACGCTCGGCGCGGTGCTCAGCGGGGTGCAGGTCGTCGCCCAGCGGACGAGCACGGTGCCCGAGGTGCTGCCGTCGGTGAACGCGAACCTCAAACCGGTCCGCGATTTCTGCGAGACGGTGTGAGGAGGCAACGATGACCACTCTCGCCGCAAGTTCGTCCATCACCGGCTGGGTCGTCGGCTACGTCATCGCGTTCGTGGTGGTGGTCGCCGTGGTCGCGCTGATCGTGCCGATCCTGCTGCTGGCCCGCTCGATCGGCCGGGCCGCGCCGCAGATCAACGAGTCGTTGCAGGAAGCGGTCGACAACACGGCACCGTTGACGGAGCTGAACACCACGATCGAGTCGGCCGACGTGATCGTCGCGGGCCTGAACCGCGGCCGGGCCCGGTTGGGAGGCTGACGTGTCGCACCTGGCATTGACCTCGACGCAGCGGGGGCTGTGGTGGGGTGCCGTCGCAGGCGGGTTCGTTGTCGTGCTCGCCGTGGCCGCCCTGCTGGCCCTGCTCATCCACCTGGTCAAGATCATCGACCGCCGCGTGGTCGAGATCCGCGAGACGCTCAAGGCGGCGGCCGACAACACCGCGAACACATCGCTGATCGCGCCGACGGCCGATCGGGTCGAGGCGGTGCTGGCCGAGGGCCTGCAGCACCACCTGTTCCTCGGCCGCGTTCTCGAGAAGGTCAAGTCATGACCACCGCGCTGATCGTGCTGAGCGTCGTCGTCATCGTGCTGCTCATCGCCGTCCTGGCGTTCTACCTGTTCTGGACCGGCACCCTGCTCGGCGGCATCGCCGACAACCTCGAGCAGAGCGCGGACAGCGTGCAGACGATCGTCAGCGACGCGGAGAAGATCACGCCCGGCGTCGAGCACATCAACAACACCGGCGGTGTGGTGGCCGGCGCGCTGCCCCTGCTGTACGGCATGGCCGAGGAGATCGTGGCCGGCGCCACGGCTCCGGCCGAGCACCCGCCTCGCCCGCCGGCCCGCCCCGCGTCGGGTCGGCGCCGCTCGCGGCTGCACGAGGCGGTCGGCTTCGTCCCGCGCGGCTAGGGTGTCGCCCTGTCTCATTCCTTGATCAACAGGGAGTTTCGGCTGCCATAACGACCATTTCTCCCTGTTGATCAAGGACGCGGAGGGCGGACGAGGAGACTCAGAATTCGCCGGGCAGGCGCTCGCCGCCGATCCACTCGTCGCGCCAGGCCGAACCGTACTGCACGGTATTGCAGCTCGGGCGGTACATCGCGCTGAGCTCGCGCACGATCAGCTCCCGGTGCGAGCGCAGCCCGCCGGGTACCTCGTAGGTACAGACGTGGAGCTTCCACCGATCACCGGCTCGGGCGATCCAGCAGCCGGCCCGGGGATGCCGGAACGGGAAGCGCAGCGCCGAGAGGTCGTCGGCGTGGTCGACGTAGATCACCGCGTAGCGCTCGGGCTGCGCCTGCGGATCTGGCTTGTAGAGCACGGCGTACACCGCCGCGACGGCCGGCGCCGTCCAGCCGCCGAGCACGCGCGGCCCCTCGAACGGGTAGCCGGCCAGCGACCCGAGCCGGATCACGGCGCCTCGTCGTCCTCGCTGATCGCCTCGACGCGCAGCACCTGTCCGTTGGGCAGGCCGGCCGCCGCTCGCGCCCGCGCGAACGCCTCCAGTGCGGCCGCGATCGCCTCTTCGCGCCCGGCGGCGGTCACGACGAGCTGGGCGCCGTAGCGGTCGGTGCCGATACCGGTGGCGATGCCGTCGTGCGACGCGACGGCATCGGCCAACTCGACGACCTCGTCGCGGGTCAGTATGTGATCGGCCTGGGCCTGGATGCCGACGCTCCACCGCACGTCAACCCACCTCCGCCAGCATCGTCGCGAGCCGTTCCAGACTGCGCAGGTCGTGCCCGGACACCATTCGGTCGACGTGTGGCGCGGCAGCCATCAGGCCCAGCGTGGCCGGCCGGTACGCCGGGTCGTCGCCCTGGTGCGGGTTCACCCACACGATCCGGTGGCTCAGCCGGGCCAGCCGCTCCATCGCGGCGGCGAGCACCGCCGGATCGCCCCGGTCCAGGCCGTCCGAGCAGATGACGACGATGCCGCCGCGCCCGACGCCCCGCCGGCCGAAGCGGCGCACGAACGTGTCCAGGCTGTCGCCGATGCGGGTGCCGCCCTCCCAGTCGACGACGGCCCGGGCCGCCCGCTCCAGGGCGTCGTCGGGGCGCCGGCGTTCGAGCTCGCGGGTGATGCGGGTGAGGCGGGTGCCGAAGCAGAACACCTCGACCCGGGCGGCCGCCCGCCGGGCCGAGTGGGCGAACTGCAGCAGGGTGCGCGAGTAGTCGGCCATCGAGCCCGAGACGTCCAGGATCAGGATCAGCGGGCGCAGCCGTACCTTGCGCCGCCGCCAGAACATCTCGGCCGGCTCGCCGGCCAGCCGCATCGAACGGCGCACCGCGCGCCGCACGTCGGGGCGGCGGCCGGAGCGGGCGGCGACGGTGCGCCGGCTGCGTCGCCGCGGCGGAGTCACACGCAGCCGGGCCATGATCCGGCGCAGCGCGGCCAGCTCGTCGGGCGTGCACGCCGCGAAGGACTTGTGCTTGAGGATCTCCAGGTCCGAGGCCATCAGCCCGAGCAGCGCCTGGTCGTCGTGCTCGTCGCCCGGCTCGGTCGCGGGGACGGCCAGCGCCGACTCGCTACGCGGCGCGACATCGGCCAGCTCCGGAACCGCTTCGCCGAGCGGATCGGTCTCGCCCAGGAAGAACGCCCTGAACACCTTGTCGTACAAGGGGATCTGCTCGTGCCTGGTCAGCAGCGTGGTGCGCCCGGCCCAGTACAGGTCGATCAGGTCGGTGGGGTCGAGGCGGGCCACCCCCGAGCAGTACGTGAGCACGTCGCCCGAGCCGACCGGCACGCCGGCGTCCCGCAGTCGCCGGGCGAAGTCCACCAGCAGCCGGACCAGAGGCTCAGCCACCGGACGTGATCTCTTCCAGGTTCTCGCGCACCAGCTCGAGGTCGTCGCGCTCCTTGACGACCGCGCCCAGCGTGTCGGCGGCGTTGCCCGCGTTCAGGCCGGACTCGCCGAGGAGGTCCAGCGTGCGAGCCCAGTCGATCGTCTCGGCGACACCGGGCGGTTTGGCCAGGTCGAGCTCGCGCAGCCGGTGCACCGCGGCGACGACCTGGGCGGTCAGTGCGGCCGACACGTCGGGCGCGCGCACCAGCACGATCTCGACCTCGCGCTCGGCGCTCGGGTAGTCGACCCAGTGGTACATGCACCGCCGCTTGAGCGCGTCGTGCAGCTCGCGGGTGCGGTTGGACGTCAGCACGACGATGGGCGGCGACGGCGCCGTCACCGTGCCGATCTCGGGGATGCTGATCTGGAAGTCGGACAGCACCTCGAGCAGGAACGCCTCGAACTCGTCGTCGGAGCGGTCGACCTCGTCGATCAGCAGCACCGCGCGGTCGCCGGCCCGCACCGCCTCCAGCAGCGGGCGTTCGAGCAGGAACTGCGGCCCGAACACCTTGGCCACCGCGGCGTCGTCGGCCACCTGGTTCGCGCTCAGCGCCCGGATGTGCAGCATCTGCCGGGCGTAGTCCCACTCGTACAGGGCCTGGTTGGTGTCGATGCCCTCGTAGCACTGCAGCCGGATCAGCCGCCGGCCGAACACCGTCGCCAGCACTTTCGCGACCTCGGTCTTGCCGACGCCGACCTCGCCCTCCAAGAGCAGCGGGCGTTGCAGCGACAGCGCGACGAACAGCGCGGTGGACAGCCCCCGATCGGCCAGGTAGCCGCCGGAGCGCAGCGCGTCGGTCAGCTGCCCGACGGTCTGCGGCTGGTCCATCGCCGCAGTCAGCGCTGCGCGTCGGGGCCGAGCACCAGCTCGCGGATGCTCTGTTCGCCGGTGTTCAGCTTGCCTTCGCGTTCGAGGCGGGTACGCCACGCCGTGCGCACGTCCTCCTCGCCGGCGGCGAATCCCTCGAAGGTCATGTGCTTGGCGTTCTTGCAGGTCTTGCGGTGGCCCCCGACGGCCGCGTCGAGATCGGCGCCGGTGGTGCCCTCCGCGCTCCACACGGCGCGCAGCACGTCGACGGCGTCTTCCGGTTGACGAGTCATTCGGACCCCTTCCGGCTCGGGTGCTGCCCACAAGCAACGATATGCGCGCTCGGCGCGACCGGCGAGTGCGGATTAAGACATCACTTAGGCCGTGCCTGACAATCCCATGCTCTGCTGCGCGGCGCTCAGGCACGCGATCTGCTGCGTTGTCGTCGTCGCCGATACAACAGCGGTATCGGCCTCCTCCTCCGCCTTGCAGCTCACGCACCTGACCGCCGCTCGCGACGAGCGGGAATCGCCAGACACGGTCTAG
>Ga0081455_10008786_pt1 | contig 10456 bp, 6 predicted proteins | sample TabmetS3T2R1_FD_70207 | JGI IMG/M metagenome (GOLD analysis project Ga0081455, IMG submission 70207) | Tabebuia heterophylla rhizosphere microbial communities from the University of Puerto Rico - S3T2R1 | ecosystem: Host-associated > Plants > Roots > Rhizosphere ... | reverse complement strand
CGGGGATCGCGGCGATGCGGTCGCGCAGCTGCTTGGCGATGACGAGATTATTGACCTTGTCGTAACCAACGGTGCGCACGTCGATCTGGGACGGCACGCCGAAATTCAGGATCTGAGTGACGATATCGGCCGCCTGGAAATAGAAGGTCTCCTCGGGGAAGGCATCGGGGAGCACCTGGCGGAGCTTGCGGACATAGTCAGCCGTCGGCGCGTGACCCTCGTTGAGCGCAACCATGATCACGCCGTCGTTCGGGCCGATGGTGGTGCCGTCGCTGAAGGCGAGGTTATAGGCGCGCGCCGGCAGGCCGATATTGTCGACGATGCGCGACCGCTCGCTCGCCGGGATCACCTGCCTGATCTTGTCCTCGACGGCCTGGAAGATGGCCTCTGTAGTCTCGATGCGGGTCCCGGCCGGCGCGCGGACGTGGAGCTGGATCTGGCCGCCATCGATCTGCGGGAAGAAATCGCGGCCGACCAGCATGAACATGACGCCGCCGAGCGCAAGAACGAGAATGGCAACGATGGGCACGATGATCTTCCGCTTGAGCAGGAAATGGAGCAGCCCGACATAGCCCTCCCGCATCCTCTCGAAGTTGCGCTCGAAGGCGGCGTTGAAGCGCGCGAACCACGATCGCGCGCGATCCCTCTCCTCTCCGTGCCGCTCGCCCTTGAGCAGAAGTCCGATGGTGATTGGCGTCAGCGTCCGCGATAGCCCGTATGAGGCCAACATGGCGAACACAACTGCTAGGCCGAGCGGGGTGAACAAGTACTTCGGCGGACCCTGGAGAAAGGCCACCGAGGTAAAAACGCAGCAGATAGCGAGCGTCGAGACGAGCGTCGGCACGGCAATGCCGGCCGAGCCGAACAGCGTGGCCTGCGGCAACGGCATTTTCTCCTCGGTGAGGAGCCGGTGCGTGTTCTCGATGGTCACTGTCGAGTCGTCGACGAGAATACCGACGGCGAGCGCCAAACCCCCGAGCGTCATCGTGTCGATCGTGTAGCCGAGGAAGAACAGGACGATGAGCGACGAAAGGATGGCGAGCGGGATCGACACCATGACAATGAAGGTGGAGCGCCATGAGCCGAGGAATAGGAGGATCATAAGCGCGGTCAAGCCGGCCGCGATTGCGCCCTCGCGTACCACCCCAGCCACGGCCGACTTCACGAACACCGACTGATCGAACAGCTCGTTGATGTTAAGGCCAGGCGGGGCCGCTTTCCGCGCGACGTCGAGCACTTGGCGCACTCCGTTCACCACGTCAAGCGTCGAGGCGTTGCCGTTCTTGATCACGCTGAGCAGCACCGCCCGGGCGCCGTCCTCGCGCACGATGTTCTGCTGCACGGCCGAACCGTCGCGCACCTGGCCGACGTCCCTGATGAACACGGTCGCGCCGTTCTCGTATTTGATCGGGATGTTGTTGAGATCGGCGATGCTTCCCGGCGTGGCGTTGGTACGCACCGTGTATTGGGTGTTGGCTATCTTCGCCTGACCCGCCGGAAGCGTAAGGTTCTGCGCATTGACGGAATTGACGATATCGAGCGGCGTCAGCCCGCGCGCGAGCAGCTTGTTCGGGTCGATATCGACCATGATCTGCCGGTACTTGCCGCCGGCGGGGGTCGGAAAGGTGACGCCGTGCACTGGAGCCAATTGTTGGCGCAAGTTATAGATGCCGTAGTCGTAGAGCTGCTGCTCGTTAAGATTGTCGGAGGTGAGGCTCAACTGCAGCACCGGCACGCTCGAGGCATTGAACTGCACGATGATCGGCGGCTGGATGCCAGGCGGCATCAGCGCACGAATGGAGTTGGTGGCCGAGACGATCTGCGCGATGGCGAGGTCGAGATTGACGTCGGGCTGGAAGTAGATCTTCTGCACCGAGATGCCATTCAGCGTCTGCGACTCCATGTCCTTGATGCCGTTGACATTCGAGCTGATGGAGTACTGGCTGTAGGTCGAGACCCTCTGCTCCATCTCCGGCGTGGAGAGGCCGGTATAGCTCCAGATCACCGTCACCACCGGGATGTCGATCTGGGGAAAGATGTCGGTGGGCATGGCGCGGATGGCCGTCACGCCGAGAAACACGATCAGCGCGGCGAGCACGTAGAAGGTGTGCGGAAACCTGAGCGCGAAGCGAACGATGCCCATGACTCAACCCAATGGTCCTTTGCTCGTTACTGGAGCGCCCCGTGTTTGGATGGAGGCGGCTAATATTCCGCAGGCGCCATGAATTCGGGACCAACGGGGTCGGTGATGGTGTCGTCGAGGATCTGCTCGATTTCGGCCTTGGCCGAAGGATCGAGATGCCAGTCCACGACCTCGCCGACGGCCGCGAGTTGGTCCGGCCGACGCGCGCCCCACAGTGCCGTGGTGATGCCCTCATCGAGCACCCACCGCACAGCCAGATCGAGCACGTCGCGCCCATAGCGCTCCTGGGCGAGAAGATCGAGTCGCTTCACCGCGGCGAGATATTGCGCAAAGCGCGGCGCCTGGAATTTCGGATCGTGGAGGCGGAGATCGTCGCCCTCGAATTTGGTATCGGCCCGCATGCGGCCCGACAGGAGCCCACGGCACAGCGCGCCATAGCCGAAGGTGGCGATGCCGTTTTTCTTGCAATAGGGAAGCACCTCCGCCTCGATTGCGCGCTCGAACAGATTGTAGGGCGGCTGCACCACATGCAGCGGGCTTACGCGGCGGAACGCCTCCATCTGCGTGACCGAGAAATTGCTGACACCGATGGCGCGGATGGTGCCTTGCTCGAAAAGATCGCGCATAGCTTTGGCCGTTTCGGCCATCGGCACCTTGGGATCGGGCCAGTGCACCTGAAAGACGTCGATCCGGTCGGTCTTCAGCCGGCGTAGAGAGTCGTCGAGTCCGCGCATGATCCTGTCGCGGCTGCTATTGCGGCTGATCTTGCCGTCATGCCAGTCGAGCCCGACCTTGGTGGCGACGATAGCGCGATCGCGCAGGCCATCGGCGAGCGCCTTGCCCACGATCTCCTCCGACTTGCCGAAGCCGTAGACCGGCGCCGTGTCGATGACATTGATGCCAAGCGCAAGCGCAGCCCGGATCGTTGCGATTGAGCTAGCCTCGTCGGTTCCGCCCCACAGCCAGCCGCCAATGGCCCAGGTGCCAAGGCCGACACGCGATACTTTGAGGTCCGTGCCTTCGATCTCGGCGAACTCCATGGCGACCTTGCCGGAACGGGTCTCGGACGTCTTGTCTTGATGCAGCCAGGACATTGTCGGGCTCCTCTTATTTCCAATCCAGAACCAAGGAACGGCGGCACGCGCCGCAGACATAGGAAATGCCTGGACCCTTCGCCGGTTGCGCGTTGCTTCAATTGGCTCGCGCTTGCGGCAATCGGTAGCGCCCAAAACCGAAAAGCTGGGAAAGCCGCGGAATCCGGTCAGTCGGCTCGCTCGGTGGCCGTGATTCACGGCCGAGAGCGCTTTGCCGCCTAGGCGACTTTCAGCACGATCTTGCCGCGCGTGTGGCCGGCTTGGCTGAGCTCTTGCGCTTTGCGCGCCTCAGCCAACGGCAAAACATTGTCCACGATCGGCTTTACCTTGCCGGAGTCGACAAGGGCCGCGATGTCGGTCAGCTCGGCCGCATTAGGTCGCACGACGAAAAAGGCCTGCCGCACACCCCAAGCATCAGCCTCCTTCTGCGACGGTTGGCTGAGAATAGAGACGAGAATGCCGCCCTTCTTGAGGACTTGCCACGACCGCCTCTGCGTCTCGCCTCCCATGGTATCGAGCACGACGTCGACATCCTCGACCGCTTCCTCAAAGGGGATTTTCGTGTAGTCGATGACCTGCTCCGCACCGAGCGCCTTGACGAATCGCTCATTTCTGCCCGACGCCGTGCCAACCACATCGGCGCCCTTCCACTTGGCAAACTGGACGGCGAAACTGCCAACGCCGCCGGCAGCGCCATGGATCAGCACCTTCTGGCCTGCCTTGAGGCCTCCCATGTCAAACAGACCTTGCCACGCCGTCAGCGCGGCGAGCGGAATGGCGGCGGCTTTCGTGTAGTCGAGCGAGCGGGGTTTGAGCGCGACCTCGTCCGCCGGCACCGCGACATAGTCCGCATAAGCGCCGTCCCGTGCGATGCCGAAATAGCCGTAGACTTGGTCCCCCTTGTTCAACGACGTGACGCCGCTGCCGAGCTTTTCAACCACGCCGGCGACGTCCCAGCCAGGGATCAGGGGAAGCTCGCGGTTGCCGTAGCCTTCCCTGATCTTCCAATCGATGGGATTGACGCCGGCAGCATGGACTTTGATCAAGACCTCTCCGCTTCCCGGCTCTGGGCGCGGCGCTTCCTCGATCTTGAGGACGTCAGGACCGCCGAACGCATGAATTCTCACAGCTTTCATCGTTGCCATTGTCGTGTTCCCCGGCTTACTGGTTGACCGCTTTCATCATGTTTTCGGGATAGCGGAGGCCGGCGGCGACGCCCTGCGGCATCAGTTCATCGAGCCGAGCGAGGTCGTCTGCCGTGAGCCTGACCGCAAGCGCGGCGACGTTCTCCTCGAGATAGGAGCGCCGCTTGGTTCCGGGGATCGGCACGATATCCTCCCCTTGCGCCAGCACCCAGGCGAGCGCGAGCTGCGCCGGCTTGCAGTTCTTCTCCTTGGCCATCGCCTCGACGCGAGCAACCAGCTCGACGTTGCGGTCGAAATTCTCGCCCTGGAAGCGCGGCGTAAACCGGCGATAGTCGTCGGGCACGAGGTCGGTTTGCTTGAGCTTGCCGGTCAGGAAGCCGCGCCCGAGCGGGCTGTAAGCGACGAACCCCACGCCGAGCTCGCGGCACGTCGGCAGGACCTCGTCCTCGGGGTCGCGCGTCCATAGCGAATATTCGCTTTGCAGCGCGGCGATCGGGTGCACGCGCGCGGCGCGCCGCAGCGTCTTGGGGGAGGCTTCCGAAAGACCGAGAGAGCGGACCTTTCCCTCTTTCACGAGCTCGGCCATGGCCCCGACCGTCTCCTCGATCGGCGTGTCCGGATCGACCCGGTGCTGGTAGTAGAGATCGATGGTGTCGACGCCCAAGCGGCGGAGGCTACCTTCGCAGGATTTGCGTACGTAGTCAGGTGTGCCGTTGAAGCCGCGCACGTTCGGATTGCTGGGATCGCGGACGATGCCGAACTTGGTCGCGATCACCGCCTGATCGCGGCGATCCTTGATCGCCCTGCCGACCAGCTCCTCGTTGGTGAACGGGCCGTAGCTGTCGGCGGTGTCGAGAAAATCGATGCCAAGCTCGAGTGCGCGATGGATGGTCGCAATCGATTCGCGATCATTGCGCTTGCCGTAAAAGTCGGACATGCCCATGCAGCCGAGGCCCACGGCAGAGACCTCAAGACCGCTCCGTCCCAATTTGCGCTTCTGCATGTTCAATCCTTTCTCTCGTTGAGCGCCCACACATAGTCGGCGAGCGCGAGAACGTCGGTGGGCGTAAGTTGCGCGCCGCCCATGGGCGGCATCGAGCTGCGGTAGTTCTTGGGATTCGGCACGCCATTGGTGATGGTCGCGGCGATCGACGGCACGGTGCCGTCGCCCCAAAGCCAATGGTTGTCGGTCAGGTCAGGACCAAGCGGCGTGCCCTTGGCGTTGGTTCCGTGGCAGCCCGCGCACGTGCCGCCGTCCTGGCCGTGGAAGATTTCCTTGCCGAGCGCGACCTGCGCATTGGTCTGCCCAGCCGGCGTCGGAAGATTGTCGGCGGCCTCCGAACCAGCGTTGGGATGCACGCCTTCGGGCGGCTGCGCCTCCCCTCCGATCGATCCCGTGGTCTGATTTTCGGTCGATGGAGCGGGCGCGATACCCGTCGTGTTGGCGTCGCCGTGGAAAGTCACGCGCCAAATCCGGCCGCCCTGGTCGTCAGAGATATAGAGCGATCCGTCAGGTCCTGCCGCAACGCCCGATGGCCGGTGCGTCGCCTCGCCAGGGTCTTTCTTCGGCCCGGCGAAGCCGTCGGCGAAAACCACATAGTTGCCGGAAGGCTTGCCGCCCGCCAGCGGCTGGAACACCACGTTGTAGCCGCCCTGCGGGAAAGGCGCCCGGTTCCACGAGCCATGGAAGGCGATGAAGGCGCCGCCGCGATAGGCCGTGGGGAAGCTGTCGCCAGCGTAGATAAGGAGATCGTTAGGCGCCCAATGCGCGGGGAACCAAGCGATAGGCAACTTTTTCTCGGCGCAAACCCCGACTTTCTTGCCCCCGTCGCCGCCATATTCAGGGGCGAGGGCGAGCTTCTTCTGCGCGTCGTCGAAATAGCATGCGGGCCAGCCATAATCGGCACCCTGCTCGACACGCAGGAGTTCCTCCGCCGGCAGGTTGGCTCCCTGTTTCGGCTTGTAGAGATGGGGCCAATTCTCGGCGAGCTCGTCGCGGCCGTGCTGTGTGGCATAGAGGCCCTGATCGCTCGGGTCGACGGCGATGCCGTCGGCATTGCGGATGCCTGTCGCGTAGCGCTCGGCCGGCGAGAATGTCTGCCCTGTCTTGTTGGCGTCGTAGCGCCAGATGCCGCCGCGCGTTTCCAGCTCGGTGCAGGGCTGAAGGCCCGGCGATTCGGACATCCGGTTTTCCTTCTGGCAGGAATTGGTGGCCGACGCGACATCGACGAACAGTTCGCCATTGGCATTGATGGCGAAGGGATGCATGGGGTGGTCGCCGGTGAGCGGCAGCCCCGAGACGATGGTCTCGGGCGGATCGGCCGGCACAACGCCGTCCTCCGGCAGCTTGTAGCGGACGATGCGATCGTTCACCTTGGCGTAGAGCGCGCCGTTATAGAGCGCGATGCCGGTTCCGCCGGCCGAGCCTTGCGCGGCGGTATCGCCGAAGCGGCTGACGACATCGGCCTCGCCGTCGCCGTCCTTGTCTTGCAGGGCAACCAGGAACCCGCCGAGCGGCGGCTTGTCGTTACCGTAATAGAGTCCGCTCCACGTGTTCACATATACGGTGCCGTTCGGAGCCACCGCCATATGCCGGGCGTGGCCGAGGTGATCGGCGAACACGCTCGCGCAGAATCCGGGCGGAAGCGTAATTCCCGCCACCTCGGCACAGCTCGCAGTATCGCCTTGCGTTGAGGTTTTGGCATCGGTGGCAGCGAGCGCGGGAGTTGCGGCGGCCACGGTCAGGACGCCCACGGCCGCCCTGCGCAATCGAGGCGCCCGTGCCAGATATGAATCGAATTGTCGCATCTCGCACCCTCGCTTGTGATTGGTAGCTCGTCCCGGGCGACGTTCTTGCCAACGAATTTAGGCGTCGCGCCCGCATCGGCCTTGAGCCGGGTTGCTGCGAATGGTCCGCTCTTGCCTCGATCGCAGCGTCGAGGCTCTAGGCTTAACGCGCGAACCCGCTTGATCGAAGCAGGCCAAATTCATGGGCAACACGGCCCGCGGGAAGCTTGGCTTAGACCCACTCTTGGACCGGCACGAGCAACGCGAGCGAAACCGAGTCCTGCCTCGGCCCGCCCGAGCCTCGCTTCGCCAGATGCCTGGCGAGATCGGCCCGCGCGCCTTCGAGCAAGGTTGTAAAGCGGCCCGGCGGCTGCCTACAGATCCGCGCCGCCTCGCCGGACGAGAACTTGATGGCCTCGACCAGCACAAGCGCCTCACGCTGCTGGGCGCGCACTTTGGCGAGCGCGGTAAGGACTTCGCCATGCTCAAAGCCGGGAAGTTGCGGGGGCGTTAGCGTGGGACGGTGGGCATATTCGCGGTAATAGTAGCCGCGCAGCCTGCTGATTAGCCAAGTCGAGAGGTTGGTTGCAAAACCGGCTGGATTCATGGCGACGCTCGCCCGCAATAGAGTAACCTCGACCAGCTCGTTGGCGAGGTCGACGTCGGCACAAAGCAGAACCGCGAAGGCCCGGAGCTTGGCAACGGCTTCATGTAGGGCGTGCCGCTGCTGCGGCTCGTATCTCCCCCCCGGCACCGCGTAGTCTAGTCCCTGGTGAGAATCGAAATGGTGTTCGAGCGATGTCATCGGCGTAACCTGCCTTCTTGGTTCGGCGCTCCCCTACCCTCGCTTACCTTGTAGGACAGCATGGCGCCCCCGCTTGCCGGCCGTTGCTCCGCCTGTCGAAGAATTGCTCAAACTTTTTCCGCGCCACGCCAATGCCCCGACCGTGTCCTAGAGCATTGACAGAGCGGTTTTCCCGGCGAGAGATGCTGGCGCCATGATCTTCGGAACTTCGACGGAGCCGACCTCGCCCTCGCGTAACGTCGCGACGCGCGTTGGGTTCACCCTCGGCGCCATCGCCTTCGCCGTCGCGATCTTCATCATCGATACCTTCACCCCTTTGGGTATCGCCGTGGCGGTGCTCTATGCGGTCGTCGTCTTGATGGCGGGCCGCTTCGTCCAGCGCGGCGCCCTCTTGCTCATATCGTCGGCATGCATCGCCGTGACGACGCTGAGCTTCCTGTTCCAGCATGGGTTGACCTACGGACCTTCTTTCACCAGGGCCCTCGTCAGTGTCTTTGCGATCGCGCTCACGACCGGTCTCGCCCTGAAAAGCCAGGCGGCGGCCAAAGTCCTGCGCGAGCAGGCGAGCCTTCTCGACCTAACCCACGACTCGGTCTTCGTCCGCGACATGAACGACGTCATCACCTATTGGAATCGTGGGTCCGAGCTGCTTTACGGCTGGACCAAGGACGAAGCCGTCGGCAAGGTTTCCCACGAGTTGCTGCGAACGGTTTTCCCGGCGGGGCTTGAACAGCTCAAGGCAACACTGGCTCATGCCGACCGGCTCGAGGTCGAGCTGATTCACACCAAGCGCGACGGCACGGAGGTCGTGGTGGCGAGCCGCTGGTCGGTGCAGCGCGATGCGGCGCGCCGCCCGATCGCTATCCTCGAGACCAACAACGACATCACCGAGCGCAAGCGTGCCGAGGCAAAGGCCCAACAGCAGGAGAAAGAGCTTCAATTCACCATCGATACGATCCCAGCCCTCGTGTTCAGCTACCTGAGCGATGGCGGTACCGACTATCTCAACAAGCGTTGGCTGGACTACACCGGTCTGCCATCAGACGAAGCCAAAGGGTCCGGCTGGCAACGCGCCTATCACCCGGAAGACCTGCCGCGGATCCTGAAGATCCGCACCGAAAGCACCGCAGCGGGAACACCCTATGAGCACGAAGCGCGCATTCGCCGGGCCGACGGCGCGTACCGTTGGTTCCTCAACCGAGCGGCACCGCTGCGCGACGAACGCGGCAGCATCGTCAAATGGTACGGCAGCAATACCGACATCGAGGATCGCAAACAGGCCGAGGATGCCTTGCGCCGGAGCGAGGCCTACCTCTCCGAAGCGCAAGAGTTGAGTCATACCGGAAGTTTCGGCTGGGACGTCGCAAGCGGGAGAATCAGGTGGTCGGATGAGGCCTTCCGCATTTTCGAGCACGATCCCGCCATCCCGCCGACGCTCGATTTTGTCCTGCAGCGCACCCATCCCGACGACCGTGCTTCCCTGAAGCGGCTACTGGACCAGGTTGGTGCGGCCAGGCAAAATTGGCTCGTCGAACATCGCCTGCTCATGCCGGACGGCCGTATCAAGCACATTCACGTCGTGGCCCATGCCGCAAGCGATACGCGAGACAGGCTCGAATATGTTGGAGCGCTTATGGACGTGACCGATGCCAAGCACGCCCAGGAGGCGCTGCAACAGGCGCAGGCCGAACTCGCCCACGTCAGCCGGGTAACGACGCTCGGCGAGCTGACCGCCTCGATCGCCCACGAAGTCAACCAACCGCTCGCGGGCGTCATCACCAATGGCGAAGCCTCTCTACGATGGCTCCACACCGAGCCGCCCGATCTCGAGGAGGCACGCGGCGCCGTCGCGCGCATCATCAGGGACGGCAATCGCGCGAGCGAGGTGATCCGCCGCTTGCGGGCTTTGACCAAGAAGTCGGACCCGCAAAAGACGCCACTCGATATTAACGACGTGATACGCGAGGTCATCGCCTTGGTGCAGCGCGAGGTGCTGACTCACCGTGTCAGATTGCGCCTGGACCTTGACGCGAACCTGACGCCGGTATTCGGTGACCGCGTGCAGTTGCAGCAGGTCATCATCAACGTGATGATGAACGGCATCGAGGCCATGGCGCAGGTAACCGACCGGCCGCGCGAGCTGGTGATCCGCTCGCGTCCCCATAATGCCGACCATATAATGGTTGCCGTGCAAGACTCGGGCGTCGGCATCGATCCCGACAACATGGATCGCCTGTTCAACGCCTTTTTCACCACCAAGGCCGACGGCATGGGCATGGGGCTGTCGATCTGCCGCTCGATCATCGAGGCCCACGGCGGAGATATGTGGGTCTCGCCCAATGACGGGCCCGGAGCGACCTTCCAGTTCACGGTCCAATCGCAGCAAGAGGACGCGGCGTGACGAGGCGACCGGCAACACCGCGCGATGCGTCTAGCCCCGACGACCCTGTGGTCTTGGTGGTCGACGACGATCCCTCGTTGC
>Ga0081455_10008785_pt1 | contig 10456 bp, 8 predicted proteins | sample TabmetS3T2R1_FD_70207 | JGI IMG/M metagenome (GOLD analysis project Ga0081455, IMG submission 70207) | Tabebuia heterophylla rhizosphere microbial communities from the University of Puerto Rico - S3T2R1 | ecosystem: Host-associated > Plants > Roots > Rhizosphere ... | reverse complement strand
TACGAGATGCCCAGCAGTGAGTGGGGGCATGATGAAAATAGTTACATGATTGGCGGCACCAAGCGCGGCCGCATGCCTGGCCCTTGGGACGAGGAAATTGCCAGGGATGCAAGGGTACGAACCTAGCGCATCCTCTCGTCAGACTGAACCATTGTGGGGGGGCGATACAGCGTCTCCTTTGTAGGGATTCTGCTCTGCCAAGCGCTGTCCGGCCGGCTCTTGGTATGCCAGTTTACTCCTAGGAGGCTGTCCGAAAAAGAAGCAGCAGGCCCTATGAACCGGTGGTTGCCTTGCGTGAGGCGAGAGACGATACGACGACCTCTTGATATCGCGATCAATTCCTCCTGTCCCTGGAGAGTCGTGATGAGCGTGGGTGGTAGTAAAACCTATCGTCCCTGGGAACCTCAGCGTTATCGTCAGCAGGCCCATAGTCCTGTGTCCAAGCTGCCCGAAGGCGAGCTGGGGTTTTTCCTGCTCGATGTGGTGCCCAAGTTGGATTTGAGCCAGTTCTATGCTTCTTATGAGCAGGAAACACGGGGAGGTCCGCCGTTTGATCCAGCAATGATGGTGTGCCTGTTGCTCTATGCGTATTGTGTGGGGGTGTTTTCGAGCCGTAAGATCGCGCTGGCCTGTGAACGGAATTTGGCCTTTCTGGCCATCGTAGGCGAAGACCGCCCGGACTTTCGCACCATCAGTGATTTTCGCAAGTTGCATCTGGCGGCGTTCAAAGCGGTGTTTGTGCAGGTGGTGCGCTTAGCAGGGACGGCGGGGTTGGTGAAATTGGGCAACGTGTCGACCGATGGGACGAAAATCCAGGGGAATGCGTCACGTCACAAGGCGATGAGTTACGGCTATATGAAGAAAGAAGTGGCGCGGATACAGGAGGACATCGAGGCGTTGGTGACACACGCCTACCAGCAGGATGAGGCCGAAGAGGCAGCGTTAGGCAGCCGGCGGGGGGATGAGTTACCCGCGGCGTTGGCCCGGCGCGAGGTGCGCTTGGCTAAAATTGAGGCCGCGATGCGGCGTTTGGAAGCTGAAGCCAAGGGCGAAGCAGACGCCGAACGAAAGCGCCGCGTTGAGGCAGAAGCCGAGCGCCAGCGGAGCGGAAAGAAACGTCAGGGCAAAGCGCCCAAAGAGGTCGATGAGACCCCGGCTGACAACGCCCAGATGAGCTTCACGGATCCCGAGTTGCACATCATGCAGACGCCCAACAAAGGTTGGGACTATTGTGGGAATGCCCAAGCCAGTGTGGATGGGGCCTATCAGATCATTGTGGCCTGCGACGTGACGGAGGCTACGAACGACAAACCGCAGGCTGCACCGATGGGCCAGGCGATACTGGAGACCCTGAAGCAGGCGGACATTGCGCCACGCCAGAACGAGGCGGGTGAGGGGCAAGCGATCCCGGCGACATTGGATAGCGGTTATTACAGCGAAGCGGCAACGCAGGCCCTGGAAGCCTTAGGATTTGAGCCCTACATCGCCACGGCCCGCCAACGGCACCATGCCCCGGAACCCGCAGCCCTGGAGTCATTGGCCACGGCCAAAGAACGTATGGCGGCGAAAGTCCGGAGTCCAGCAGGGCAGGCATTGTACAGCCGTCGCAAAGTCATCGTCGAGCCAGTATTTGGTCAGATCAAGGAGGCGCGAGGGTTCCGTCGTTTTCTGCTGCGAGGTTTGGCCAAGGTACGGGGTGAATGGCGCTTGGTATGCTTGGGGCACAATCTGCTCAAGCTGTGGCGCTATGGCAGTGCCTTGAGGACGGTTTAAGCCCCTCAGAGCCATGACGTAGTGCTCAAGGAGCCCTGGGGGAGACGGCATCGGGAACGTCTCCCCTGGCCGTGTTGAGCTGAGACTCAAACCGACAAAACAGCGCCAATGAAGACATCCAGACTGACAACCCGACCCCCACAGAGGGGTGGATATTAATTCTCGGACAGGCTCCTAGCAATGCATGATTGAATAAATTAGCTGACTCTGCTGGCGAACTCCTACGCAGGGGCTGCCAGCGCCGCAAAGGGTGCGACATACGGTTTCGACCGGTGCGGTTCTGTGAGCCAGGATACGACCCGTACCACATTGATCGCCACTGCAATCAGGATATGCTGCAGATGGGTTTTCGCCAGGCCAATGTAGCGCGACCGCCGCAAGTCAAACGCGCGCACGCCTTGGGAGAGGGTGCCTTCAATGCCCGCCCGCAGCGCGTATTGCTCTTTAAACTCTGCCGTGGTCTGGCGGTGCCGCGCCGCCTGGAGGGCTTCATGGTAGACGTGGGTCCGGACGGTGAGCGTACGCGGTTCAGTTTTCGCGCGGGTACAGGCAGGCCGCACCGCACAGGCCCGGCAGTCTTTGTGCGCAAAGCGGATTTGGATCACCTCCTGCCCAGCGACATCAATGTCGGGCTGCCACTTCCGACTCTGTTTGCCCTGCGGACACGTAGCTGTGTGAGTCTCCCAGTTGATCGTAAAGGCGCCATTCTCATAGCCGGTGCCCTCCCCCGCGCCTGCCAGCTTGGGTCGGCAGCCACAGGCCCCACGATGGTCACGCCATAGTCCTGGGCACTCGTCACGAAGGTTTCGGCGTCCGTATAACCACAGTCGACCAGATGGTCCCGTGGGAGCAGCGCTTGCTCGGCGAGGGCTGCATGGATTGTCTCCAGCATGTTGTCATCGGGGGTCGTCGCTGGGGTGGTTTCCACATGCGTAATGATATGGGGCGTGTCGTCGTCACACGTCTCGGTCGCATGCGCCTTGTAGCCGACCCAGGCGCTCCCGCGCTTGATACTGTAGCGGGCCTCCAGATCGTACGGGGAATGGATCAACTGCGCCGCAGGGGGCACATCGGAGGCTTGTCGCCAGCGGGGTGGGTCCTCTGGGCCGTAATATTGCTGGATCCAGACTTGGCGGAGGACCTCCACTGCGAGGGCGGTCCGGACGTCCGGGGGGGCATCGGGCGCATACGCAGCTTGCAGGAGGGTAAACCCATCGGCGCCGATAGTGGCAGCCAGTCGCTGGCGTGCCGTGTCGGCTTTGGGGAAGCGGTAGTTCTCCACCCGGCTGCCGTAGCGCTCTGGCCAGGCGGGCTGCATGTGGGCCCGCAGCCACGCGGGGGCCACGACCGCGAGGCGGTTCAACGCGTAGCGCATGGTTTCGCCGACCAGTTCCAGGCGGTTGAGGGTCCGGATAGCGGCCAAGATATGAGTGGAATCGGTCCGTTGGGTGCCCCGTGCTTTGAGGAGCCCGCGCTCCAGCAGCAGGGTCAGCAGGGTCTCCAGCAGCAGGTGTTCGGCTCCCCCGTGCAGGAGGCGTGTGCGGAACTCGCTCAAGACCGAGGCATCAAAGCCAGGATCGCTCAGCTCGAGGGCGAGCGCATACTTCCAATCGATCCGCCCGCGCACGGCGTCAGCGGTCTGCCGGTCGGACAGGCCTTCCGCGAACTGCAGCACCAGCACTAGGGCCAGCCGCGCGGGGGCTTCAGCTGGTTGCCCAACCTGGGAAAATAGGCCCGCAAACTGTCCATCGCTATAGATGGAGCCGAGCGCATCGTGCATCTGCATATATCTGTTGCCTTTAGGAAATGCGGCGCGGGCGACACGGACGGTTTCCTCTGGGATAGGCAAACCTGGAGACGCATGTAGGGACATCGCACACCTCCTCAATCGACATGACTCTAGGACACAGACCACTCGGTTAACCAGTCTATCTTACACCCAGTGTCCCTGGTTGTGTCCCAGGATGGCTCCCAGAGGGCGTTTGAGAGAGTTCGCCAGCAGAGTCAACACTCTCTCGAGGCCCACCACTCGCCTGACCTGTTCCATGGGCAGCACGAGCTGGTCAAAGCCGTCTCCGGTCCCATGGCCACGAAAGAGCGGGCGGCCTACAAGGCCGTCACCGAAGCGCGGGAGCAGCTCGAACACGTACAAACCGGGCCGCAAAACGCAGGTGACGAGCCCAAAACGCACCGGCCAAGCCATCCCCCAAAAGCCGCCATGCGCCTGGAGCAAGCCGCGCACGCACTCGCAGCAGCGAGTCGTGAGCCCGAGCGCCTCGCCCAGCAGCGTCAACAGATCAAGGCACACATTCGTGGCCTCGGCCACGATTACCATTGTGTCGATCTCGAGCGCGGGGGGCGCCGCAACGGCCAACGCATCGCCTCCGATATTCAAGGGCACACCGAGCACATTCGCACCATTGCCCAGCACGAAGGACTCAGCCAGAGCTGTGTGGAGCGTATCGAGAAAGCCGAGCGTGTCGTGCCAAAAATGCGAGCCACCATCGAGTTGGTCTCCGGTTATGGGCGGCACCAGGTCGCGCAGCTCGATGTAACGCCGCCCGTCTCCTTCGCCATGCACGCCAAGCTGATCCCATCCTATTATCTCGATCGTATCGCCCAGACTCGCACCGTCCACGATAGCGAGCCGCTTCGGGCGCTCGCCGAGCGCCTTCGCATTTCGTTGTTTGAGCCCGGCGGCGTTTTAAGCGCGTTGCGCCCTGAGACTCAAGACCACCTCCATGACGAGGCCAAGCGGCTGGCCGCCGTGTTCCAACGCTCGAGTGCCAATGTGGAGGGGCGTAACGGCTACTTATCCTTGCGTAGCCATCAACTGCGAGGCCTCGATCTGCCGCGCAAGCGGGAGTGCTTCACGGCCATGCACAACTTTTTCCTCCCCCGGCCTGACGGCACCACGGCAGCGGAGCGCTTTTTCGGGCAGAAGCCGCGCTCGAGGTTTGCGGCGATTTTGGCATCGGTGGAGCTAGTGCCCGCGCCGCTGAGCCCGCCTCGAAAAGCATAAAGTGGCCGATGCCATGATCGATGCCCTCAATGATATCAAAAACCTGCTCGCCAAACGCCTGGACGAGTTTTTTGGCGAAGTGTGGGCCAATGCCTTTGACCATGCCGGAGCCGAGATACTTTTCAATGCCTTCGAGGGTACTGGGTGGGACGACGCGGAGGGCTTGCGTCTTGAACTGCAGGCCATGCGTCCGATCGTTCACCCAGACGCCCTGCCCCTCAATGTACTCGCCCGGAGTGATCGTCGCTGCAGTGCCTACCACTGTGACGAGGTCACGATGCCCACGGACCTTGACCCGGAGGACGCAGAAGCCGGTCTCTTCGCTGTGGAAGGTCACCCGCTCGACAGCACCGGTCAGCTGTTCGGTGGGATGGGGTAAGGGTGCAGGCGGTGCAAAAGTAGCCATAAGATTGCTCATAAGCCTATCGAGGGAGGTAGACCCAGGAACGCATGCCGACGCTATGACCGAGGAGTCAGATACGCTGTGTTCCTGGGAGGACGCGCACAGGGAGAGCTTACTACACACATGAGCAGTGCACAACAGCCTTGACGATCCAAGTGGTCGAACGACTACCGATGGGGACAGAGGGCGCCTGTGGCACGCGTGATTATCACCCTTATGTCTACACGCTGAGGGAGGGCACGGCATGGGTGGTGCTGGTGCTCGCAGAGCAGACAACACTTGGCCCATTGTACCTTCGCCTCTTCCACGCTGAATGAGTCATTGTATTTTTGACTCCATAAGCTCTCCTAGCGTAGGAGAGCCTTCCTGCTCTGGAGCCCGTTCCGAGTCGTGCCGTCCTCGTGAGTTGCAGAGCAGAGGATACATTTGAGTTTATCCCGATTAAACCATTGGCTGCCACGGGGTCAAACGCACCCGGAAATCGTGCAGGGCACAGCAGAGTTCCATCACCAGATCACGGACCCCGTGTTTCCAGAGGCGGAGGCGGTCCTTCACGATACGGCAGCGCTTGACACGGCTGTTGACATGCTCGATCCGCCGCCGCTCGTTGAGCGCCTGGTTCGCACGTTGCTCCTCCAGCGTCAGCTCCTGGCCACGGGGCTTCTTCGTCGGCATGAGGATCACCACCTCAGGGAACGTGAACGCCAGGAAACCCAGATCCTGCAAGAGCCGGCTCCGCGCCGGCAAGGGAGAGGGCGTCGCGTCCCCAATGGGCTTATCATGGGTGCGGCCGCCATAGGTGTCGCTCAGGAAGAGGATGAGAAGCAGGGCGTTGACCAGCAAGACATTTTTGACGGTGTGGTCCTTTTTCTTGCCGCTATAACACTGGGCCTGTGCAGGAGGGTCTTGGGGGCGGACGATGCGTCGTTCGGTGCCGTCATGGGCAAAAGGGGGGAGGCCGGCAGGCGCCGCGGCCAGGGGTGCTGGCGCCTCTTCTAGCCCTGTGACCACAGTGGCTGTGTCAGCCACGGACACGCCGAGCCGCTGGGCCAGGGCGGTCAGCGAGCGGGCGGGGGCATCGCCGAGGGCGCGCAGGGCTGCCAGCACGCCGGGAGGAGGACAGGAATCCATTGGTTGGCTTTGCTCTGGACCATGCCGAATAAGCGCCCTTGCACCACCTGGAGGGCATAGGTTTTGACGGAGACCAGCATGAACAACAGCCGATCTTCCGGTGTCGGGAGAGGACAGTTTTTGTCGACGGTACACCGACGAACAGTCCGCGGTTTCCCATCCATCCGCCACGCCGCCATCCAGGCTTGGCATGCTGCCTCAAAGGGCGGGATCAACTGCCGGAATTCGTCGAGCGTCACGCTGGTGAAATCGAGGAACTCCAGCGGGCGAAACTGTAGCGCGGTAAACCGTACACCAGCCATGGGTCGTGCCTCCTGTCACCGTCTCGTGATGTCGGAGGCGCATCATACCAGAAAGAAAGCGGAATACACTCAGCTCCTGAAAACGCGCAACCAGCTCTGCGGGAGCCCTCTCCCACAGACCTCTCAAGAGAGGAAGAGGAGGAGCATGGTCTCTTCCTCTCAGACTGGGTAGGACCTCAATAGCTCTGCAACACCCTCGACAGTTCCTCGAGTGCGTCCTGGACACATGGCGGGGCCAGCGCTACAATGCCGTTTGCCTTTCCTCTCCCTTTGCTGGAGTGCAGGGGGGATAGCATCGCAGAGGGCCTTGACGGGAAACGAACCGTGCCTGGTGCCGTGACCTCCGCGGCCTGCCTGGAGTCTCGGCTGGGCACCAGCAGTGTCTACAATGGGAGAAGCCATGGCGCTCTCGAACCCACAGTCATCCGTGACAGAACTGAGTATCGCGGACATCCAGGCCCGCTTCGCGCAGGGGCTTCTGACGTGCACGGAACTCACGCAGCGTTTGCTGCAACGCATCGAACGCTACGATAAGCAGGGCCCTGGCCTCAATGCGTTGATCACGGTGAACCCGCATGCCCTCGACACCGCGCGGCACAAGGACCGGGAGTATGGCAGCAACCCTGCCGCCGTGGGGCCGCTGCATGGCATTCCCGTGATTGTCAAAGACAACTATAACACCGCGGATCTCCCGACCACCGGTGGGTCGGTCGTCCTCGCCCACGCGCGGCCGCCGCAGGACTGCTTTGTGGTCCAGCAACTTCGCAAGGCCGGCGCCCTCATTCTCGCCAAAGCCAACCTCACCGAGCTGGCCATGGGCGGCACCACCCTCAGTTCCTTCGGCGGCCAGACGCGCAATCCGTACGATGTCCTGCGGACGCCTGGTGGGTCGAGCGGGGGGACGGCTGCCGCGATTACGGCCAATTTTGGCATCCTCGGGACGGGGAGTGATACCGGTCAATCGACGCGATCGCCAGCGTCGGCCACCAATTTGGTCGGCATCCGTCCCACCCGCGGCCTCGTGAGCCGCAGTGGTATTCTCCCCATCAGCAGCACGCAAGATGAGGCCGGTCCCCTCACGCGTTCCGTCGCGGATGCCGCACGCATGCTGGCGGTGATGGCGGGATATGACCCTGACGATCCCATTACGGCGTTTGGACAGCGACAGCAGCCGCACAGCTACGTGTCTTCCCTTGATCGCGACGGGCTGCGCGGCGCCCGCATTGGGCTGCTCACGGACTTGATGGGGACCGAGGCGATCCACGAGGAAGTCAATGGCGCCGTGCACAACGCCGTGCAGCTGATGGAGCACCTCGGCGCGACCGTGCTGCCTATTGCTCTGCCACACCTCACCGTCTTGACCACCGATATCGCCATGGGTAGCTTCGAATTCCGTGAGGCGTTTAACCGCTATCTGGCCAGGGTAGGTCCCGACGCGCCGGTCAAGAACCTGGCAGAGTTTCTCGCGGATGGTCGGTGTCATCCCAGCATCAAAAGCCGCTTGGAGCTGTATGCGGCCATGGAAGACGGCACCCAATCTGTCGAGTACAAAAGCCGGTGGTGGAAACGCGAAGCCCTGCGCCAGGCGGTCATGACGGTCCTCGCGCACAACGACCTCGATGCGCTCCTATATCCGCATCAAAAGCGTCTCGTCGCGGGCATCGGCGAGGAGCAGCTCGAGCGCAATGGGGTATTATCCAATGGGACGGGGTTTCCTGCCATCACCTTCCCTGGCGGCTTTTCCCGGCCAACACGCAGCGCCCCACTCGGCGTCCCAATCGGTATCGAATTGTTGGGCCCGGAGTGGAGCGAGCCGCACCTCATCCGGCTCGCCTATGCCTTCGAGCAGGCGGCACAGCTCCGGAGGCCTCCGGCATCGACCCCTGCGTGAGCCGTGGAAGGCGCGTCGCTCCCTCAGCGCCCGCTGACGCGGCGCCAAAACACACGGAGGAGAACATGCTACCCGCTATTCCACGAGAGCAGCAGCTCGGCATCCTGCGCAAGATGCTGATGATTCGGCGCGCCGAGGAACATTGCATCCGCTTTCACGCCGAACACGAGGGGCTGATTCGCGGCCACTTCCATGTCTACATCGGCCAGGAAGCCACCGGCGTGGCGGTGTGCGAGGCGCTCAACGCCGATGACTATGTCTTCACGACGCACCGCAACCACGGCCATGTCATCGCCAAAGGCGGCGATCCGAAAAAAGTCCTCGCCGAGATTATCGGCCGCGCCACCGGCTACTGCCAGGGGCGAGCCGGGACATTTCATGTCGCGGCGCCGGACGTGGGCATCATCCACACCTCGGCGATCGTCGGCGGCTGTCTCGCCCTCGCGGCCGGAACCGCTTACGCGGCCCAGGTGAAAGAAAGTACAGCGCTCACGGTGGTGTTCTTCGGCGACGGCGCCATGGAAGAAGGGGTGTTCTACGAGGCGCTGAATATCGCCAAGCTGTGGCAGTTGCCGATGATCTTCTGGATGGAAAATAACTATCGCCGGACCGGCCGCGGTGCCGGCCATGCTGCGACGGAACTCACCCATGTCCCGCAAGCGTTGCAGGTCGAAGCGACGGTCATCGACGGCAGCGATGTCGGGACGGTGCACAAGACTGCCGTGGAGAGCGTCCGGCGCACGCGCGCTGGCGAAGGGCCGTTGTTCGTCGAAGCGCGCACCCAGTTGTGGCCAGGGAACGCGTTTGCCATGCCCAAACTCGTCGGCGGTATCACCGATATCGCTTGGGCGTGGAACGCCAGCGCTGCCCCCGAGAACGTGCGTGAGTGGCACACACACTGTGATCCGATACTGCACTATATTCGCGAACTCGAAGGCGCTGGCGTCGGCCGAGCGGAGATCGAGCAACTGGATGCGCACGTATGTCAGGAAGCCGACGACGCGGCGCGCTTCGCACTCGAAAGTCCGCTGCCGGAACCGCAGGCCGCGCTCCACTACGCTTTCGCAGGACAAGGACACTGAGCCATGCCCCAACACATGACCTACGGAGAAGCGTTGATCGCCGCATTGGATGAAGTGATGGAGCACGACCAGCGTGTCGTGCTGTTCAACCCGGGCTTCATCGGCATGGTAACCGGTCAAGACAAGCTCGCCACGTTACGCAAGAAATATGCCAAGCGCATCAAGTTCCCGCCCATCGCCGAGCTCGGTTTCTGTGGCATCGCCACCGGCGCCGCCATGGCCGGCTTGCGGCCGGTGGTCGACCTCAGCACCGCCACGTTTTCCTACGAAGCGATGCCGCAGATCGTCAACGAAGCGGCGATCGCCTATGCGAATTCCGGCGGGCAAACCACCGTCCCAGTGGTGTTTTATGTAAAATTCGGCATTCGCGGCGGTGGCGGCGTGCAGCACTCTGGCAGTCCGCAGTCGTGGTACTGGAATACGCCCGGTCTGCAAGTCGTCATGCCGTCAACGCCGGCAGACGCCAAGGGCCTGATGCGCACGGTCCTGCTCACAAGCGCAGATCCGACGATCTTCTTCGCCCACGACCGTCTCATGGACGACCGCGGCACCGTACCAGATGGCGCGTATGAGATACCGCTCGGACACGCCGACGTCAAGCGCGCCGGCCGCGACCTCACCATCATCGCCACCTCAATTCAGGTACCGCGCGCTTTGGCCGCCGCCGACATACTGGCGCAGGAAGGCGTCTCCGCCGAAGTGATCGACCCGCGCACCTTGCAGCCATTGGACAAGCCGGCCCTCCTCGCCTCGGTGAAAAAAACCGGCCGCGTGCTCATCACCGACGAGAGCCACGACAACTGCGGCGTCGCCGCCGGACTCGCCGCAATCATTGCCGACGAAGGCTTCGCC
>Ga0081455_10008784_pt1 | contig 10456 bp, 6 predicted proteins | sample TabmetS3T2R1_FD_70207 | JGI IMG/M metagenome (GOLD analysis project Ga0081455, IMG submission 70207) | Tabebuia heterophylla rhizosphere microbial communities from the University of Puerto Rico - S3T2R1 | ecosystem: Host-associated > Plants > Roots > Rhizosphere ... | reverse complement strand
GATCCGCGAATGCGGAGCGTACGCCCACGGTGTCGTACGCGACCGCAGCCAGTTCGTCGGCGCCGCGACTTTCCTCGCCGGCTTGCAAGAGATGCCAGCCCGCCTCGATCCGCGCAAACACGTGGTCTTCGCGCCCGGCTTGCGCCAGCTCCCAGTCGGCGCAACGCCTATGCAGCTGACGGCGTCGAGGTTCGCTGGTGCGCGCGAGCAAGACCTGACGCAACGCGGCGTGCGTGAAGCGGTAACCAGGCAACGAATCCTCGAGTACGTCGCTACGCACCAGCTCATCGAACAACGCGAACGGCTGTTTACTCTCGTGCTGGGCTTGGACGAGACAGCGTTCGCGCGTCAGCGCGCCGCGCTGGACTGCCAGCGCCTGTGCCAGCGCCAGCGCCGGTGCCGACAGATCATCGAGACGTTGAGCTAGCAGCTGCTCGAGCCCCTCGCTCGCGCGCGAAGCCGGCCGCTCCGCGGGCAACATCCACAGCCCGTCGAGATAGCGGATCTCACCACTTCCGTGCAGGCGCCGTACCAGTTCCATGCAATGCAGGACCAAGCCGCCGCTCTCGACGTGCAGCCACTCGGCGAAGCGCACCAAGTTGGGCGCATCGCCGAACAGCGAGCGCGCGAGCACCAGCGTCTCCTCGGCATCGAGCGCATTCAAGAGTGTCGTCTTGCTGCGCTCCGCGATGCGTTGCCACGAGCGTGAGCGCGTGTGCACGGACTCTACGTGTGCGCCGAACACGAGTGCGAGCGGAGCTTGCTCGCTGACGCGCAGCAAACCGGCGAGCATCGCGAGCGAGCCGTCATCTGCCTCGTCCATATCATCGACCACCAGCAGCAGGCGTTGCTCGCGACAAGCAGCCATGACGATCGCAAGCAGCACCTCCTGGACGCGGGCGCGCCAATCGCCCGAGACGGCGGCTTGCGGTGCCGGAGCGCTGACTCCGAGGCGCGCGACTAGCTCACGATCGAGTTGCACTAAGCTGGCGGCGTGCGCCTGAGCCTCCCGCAGCACTGCGGGCGAGACATCGAGCAGCTGTTGTAGGATCGCGATCGCGATGCCGTTCGGCTGACGATGCATACCCGCCCCGATGTACAGGCAGCGCACGCCGGCGAGCTGAGCTTGCAGCAGCGCTTCGCGCAGCAAGCGACTGCGGCCGGCACCGTTGGGTCCCATGACCAACGTTGCGCTGCCGTGGCCCGAGTCCAGCCCGGAAACTTCCGTGCGCAACGCCGCGAGTTCTTGCTGGCGGCCCACGAAGTTGGGTTGAACCAAGTAACTTTCGGCAAGCGCGCGCTGCGTCTCGGCATCTTCGACGGGCAACTCGGCGATCGTCGTCAGGCGCTCGACGACCTCCGCCATGGTCGCAGGACGCGCCACGGGCTCGAGCTTCAGCAAGCTCAGTACGAGTGCATCGAGCGCCGATGGGATGCCGGGAACGATCGACGATGGCGCCGCTGGACGCTGGCGCCACACCGTCGGGAGGTCTTGGATGCGCGCTGCCGGATACGCGTGCCTGCGTGTCAACGCCCAGTACAAGAGAGCGCCGAACGAGAAGATGTCCGAGCGTTGATCGAGAACGGCTTGCTTCAGCGCTTCGGGTGGAATGCCCGGTGGCGTGCCGACGATGCCATCGGGAATGCCGAACGCAGTGAGCGCGCCGAAATCTATCAACTTGCATTCGCCGCTCGCTAGCACGCGCACGTTGCGCGGCGTGACATCGCGGTGCAGAAGCCGTCGCGTGTGCAGCAGCGCCAGGCATGTCGCAACGTCGCGTAGGTAGCGGCATGCGTCCCTCGGCGGTAGCGGAGCGAGCTCGTACAGGTCGCGGCCCTTGGCGAGCTCCATCGTGTAATACGGCCCACCCGCATCCACCCCGTAATCGAATGCGCGAATGATGCGCGGGTGTTGGATGCCCGCCAAGGTGCGGTATTCGCGCTCGAATAGCGCCAGCATGTAGCGCGAGCGCTCGCCACGCATGCGTTTCAGCGCGAACGACTGGCCGCTGCGCTCGTCGATCACTTGATAGACGGCGCCCATACCGCCTTCCGCCAAAGTGCTCTCGATGCGATAGCGCCCACCGATCCGTGAGGGGTCGGTCGTCGCTTGCGCGGGCTCGAGCTGATCCAGTTCAGACACGATGAAGGCAGGCCGATCGATCGAGTCGCACGCGCGCGACGCTCGACCCGGCCGCTGTGATCTTACGCGTAGGCTCAGGCGCCGTCATGCAAGCCTGTGTAGGCGCATCAGCCACGAACCGGCACGAGCACTGCCCCGGTAGTAGGTAGACTGTCAGAAGTTCGCTATCCTGGCAGCGTGAGAGTGTTGGGCATGTTGGCCGGCGCGTGCGCGCTCGTTGTGTGGCAGCATGGGCCGGCGTGGGCGGATGCAGCGCCGATCACGTCCAAGCGACTGGCGAACGGTCTGACGATATTGATTCAAGAGGACCATCGCTTGCCAAGCGTGGGAATCGCAGTCGCCTATGCGATCGGCATGCGCGACGAACCACCGGCACTTGCTGGGTTGTGTCATGTCATCGAACACGCGCTGTTGGGGCCCTCGCTCCACGTTCCGGAGGGCACAGGGGTTCGCATCGAACGCATCGGTGGTGTACCGAACGGTCGCACGACCGCCGACGCCACCGAGACGTTCGAAGAGCTGCCCAGTCGTTACTGGGAACTGGGGCTGTGGATCGAGAGCGATCGCATGGCGTACTTACTGTCAGTGCTCGACGCGGCTGAACTGCAGCGCATTCGCGAGACCGTGAAGCGCGAGTCTGAACGTCGTGCAAATGAATATCATGATCGTTTAAGCGAGATGTCGCTCGAGCCGATCTTTCCGCCGGGCCATCCGTACGCGAACCTGGGTGGGCGCTCCGAGGCAGTCGACGACATCACGCTCGACTACGCACGCACGTTCTTTCAACAACACTTCGGCCCTGCCGAGGCCGTGCTCGCGATCGTCGGGGACATCGACACCGAGCGCGCGTCTGACGCCGTGAACAAATACTTCGCGTCTATCACGAGTAGTATGACGTTCGAGCCTCGCGCGATGCTGTCGGCGGCGAGCGTCAAGCTGGAAGCCGACGAAGAGCGGGTGCTGGCGCCAGGGTTGTATCGCAACTGGCGCTACGAGCGGCTCGACATGATGTGGCCGACGCCCGCTTGGTTCGAGCCTGGCGATGCAGAACTGGACGTCCTGGCGAGCGTCCTGCAAGCACGTCTGTTCAAGCGTTTCGTGCTGCCGGCGAGCGCGTTTTCAGTGACGGTGCGCCAGGAGAGCTTGGCGCTGGGATCGGTGTTCACGATTCAATTCGACATCATACCGGGTCACGCGTTGGATGAGATTCAGTCCGAGCTCATCCAGGAACTGCAGGATTTGAGCCGGCCGAGCGCGGCCATTGCGCGCGCCCGCTCGCGCTGGCGCATTCGGCAGATCGGCCAGCTCGACAACATGTGGGAACGCGCATCGCGACTCGCGCGAACCGCTGCCGGTCTCGGGCACGCTTCGAGCATCGAATCCGACGTGCGCCGCTACGAGCTGCTGCGCGATGAGGACATTCGGCGGGCCGCCGATCATTTCATTGCACACGCTCCGCACGTCATCGTGCGCAGCGAATTCAACAAGTTCATGAGGCAGCCCAGGCCAGTCAACTGATGAACGAGCTTCGTTACGCGTTGTTGATCTGGCTCTGCGCGTGCACACCCGTGCTACCGCCGCCGCACATGCCGTTGGTGCCGACGCCGAACGAGCAGTTTCGCGCGGCGGCTCCGAATGCGGAAGCCGAGCCAGACTTCGCGGAGCCGGACGTCGCGCGCAGCTCGCTTGCCAACGGCCTGAAGCTTGCCGTCGCCGAGGTGCCGGACGCGCCTTACATCGAAGTCGTCGTCGTGATTCCGCACGCGTTACCGTCAACATTGGCCAGTCTCCTGGCGTTGTCACTGAACGGCGCGGCAAGCCGGGACGCGAAGCAGCTACGACCCCTGGCGGTCGTCGCGGAGCGCACGGCCGTGTTGATGCACTGGAGATGTGAAGCATCGTCGCTGGAGGCGGCGATCGCCGCCGCCGCTGCGCGTATCGCCCATCCGCCGGCCGCAAGTACCGTCAACGGAGTGCAGCGGCGACTCCACACGGGTGTCGCGTTCTTCGGGCCGGGCCCGGAGCACGAACTGCTTCGGATCTTGCGCGCCAGCGTGTCCCACGCGCAAGAGTTGGAGGCGTCGCGTCAATTGAATGAGTGGCCCGCGTACCATCTAGCGCGCGCGTTCGCCGGACTGTTGCAGCCCGATCATCTCACGTTGGTCGTGGCGGGCGCCGGTGTGTCCAACGCTGTGCCCGAACTCGCTTCGCGACATTTGGGTGGGTTGCAACCGCTCGATTCGGGGGCGGTCCCGGGCGCGGGTCCGGACACGTGGGCGTTCAGCCGGGATCGCGCGATCAAGTTCGTTCGGGCATCCGTGGCCGCGCCCGTGATCGGCTTCGCATTCGGTGTTTCCGTCGATCAGCAGCATCGCGTCGATGTCGAGCTCTTGAGCAGCATGCTTGGTGGCAAAGTGAGCTCACTCTTGAATGCGCGCCTGCGCGAACTATCCGGACTCACGTACGGTGTTCACACAACGGTGGAACCGTCTCAGAATGGAGCGATCCTCTACGGCATGCTTGCGGTCGATGCTACGCGCTTGAACGAGGCTCTTGCGGAGCTGGTGTCGAGCTTCACGCAGCTAGGTCAAATCGAACAAGCAGACATGTTGGCCCAAGCCGTGCAGAGCGCCAAGGTTCAACTCGCGCTGCAGGTGCGCCGCGCTGACTTGACCGCAGAACGTTTGGTCGAGGAAGCATCGCTGGACCCGAGTCTGCACGGTCTGGCGTGGCGCAGGGCCCGGCTCGACAGCATCACCGCTCAGGACATTCAACGACTCGCCCAGCGCTGGCTCGTCTATCCGCAGTTCGTAGTCTTGGCGCCGCGGGAAATGCAGGCCGTCCTGCAGTGGAACAAAGCGCTCACTGAGTGACACGGGCGAGTGCCTGGCTATGCGGAGCGCTCGCTGATCAATCCGGCGCTCTCTCTGGCGGCGGTGGCGGCGGTGGCGGCGGTGGCGGCGGCGGCGGCGGGACCACCACCGGCTCGCAACCGAACTCCACCACGACCTGCGTGCGCCGGCTGGTCTTGAATGACGTGCACGCCGCTCCATACAGCGCGACGGTCGTACGCTCAGCGTCGACCCAGTTCCAACCTTCTTGTTTCGCCGCCGTCGCGTCGAACCCGATCGCTTCGCCGTTCAGGAACAAGTTCGTCCGGCCCTTGTCGACGTTCGCGGGAATATCGTTCAGCTTGAACGAACACGTGGCGAGTCGGTCCGAGATCGCCGCAAGCGCGGCGGATAGTTCGCTGGCGTTTTTGGCGTCGAGGTACGCGTTCTTCCCCCCGGGCACAGCGGTTCCACCTTGGGTCGCAACAGCGTTCAGCTGCTCGGCTTGCTCCTGCGTCTCGCCCTCGGTAGAGCCATAGCGCACGGCGTAGGTCTTGACGCCGCGATCGGCCAGCTTCTTCGCAGCGGCACCCATGCGTGTGACGATCTGACGTTGCGTGAGACCGGAGCAGTTGTCACCTCCATCGCTGAGCAGAACGACTGCTCCGATCACAGAAGGATCGGCGAGCGTGCCCGGCGCGGCGGCGACGTTCTCCAACACCCCAAGTACAGGGCTCAAGCCAAAGGGCAACTTCTCCAGCATGCCTTTCATGATTGCGATCTGCGCACCGCTCGTGGGCGGAATCTCCGGTTGAGCCGCCACGTCGCACGAGAGTGACTCCGCGTTCTTCCCAGGAAAGAACTGCATTCCGAAGGACACATCATTGTTGACCGGAGCGATCAGTGTGGCACCGACCGCTTGTTGAACGGTCTCCCAGAAAGTCAGCGGTCGCCCCTCCGTACCGGGGATCGACAGACAGTTCAACGAGCCGTCAGTGCATTCGATGCGCGACGCCGAACTGTCGAGCAACAGCAGCACCGAGCGCGGTTTGGTTGCGACACTCACGGCTGCAGTGCCGCAGATGTTCTGTTCGCACGATTTCTTGGCTTGCAGCACCTGGCCCGCTTGCACGGCCTCACAGCCTTGGCCGAAAAACTCGACGGATTTCGTACTGCCATCGACGAAGTCCCAGCCATCTTTCTGATGTCGATCGCGTGGAACCACTCTGCTGTTGATGCTGAATGTAAGCTCGAACGGATTGACGGATGTGCTCGAATCGAGTGCAGCCGGAAGATCGAACCTGCAGTTATTGACCGTTTGACCGACGCGCGACACGAGCTCCTTGAGCTTCGCCGCAGTATCGATCCGCGGCACGTCCTTGAGACCGCTGCCGCCATACTCGAGCAACTTGCCGAGCACTTCGTAGTTCGTTGGCAGCGCCTCACCAAGAAAGCTGGTGCCGGTCAGCCCGTTCGGCTGCGAACCGAACACAGCTGTGGTCAACGAGTTCGGGTCGCCGCCAGGCGGATCGAGTCCCACGGGAATGAGGCGAATGTTGCGCTTGTCGAGCTCGGTCGCGAGCTTCTGATACGCGTTGAGCTTGTCGGCGCCGCTCACGAACGCCGATCCAAAACAGTTGTCGTTGCCGCCAGTGAATACGATCAGGTAGTTCGTGCGCGTCGGATCGGTGAGTGCGGTCGACGTTGTCACGTACTCGTAGAGCGGATCGATCACAGAGGACACTTGGTAGACATCGAAGATCACGCCACCGGGAGGAGCGCGACCGAAAAAGCTGACCAGCTCCGCAGCGGTATGGTTGCCGAGCTCGAGCCGCTTGGCGTGCGACTTGATACAGGCGTTATTGCTCTTGTTGGCGGAGGCCTCGAGCTCCATCGCCATCGTGGGGTCGACCGCGTCGGACCAGAACAGGTGCGCGCCAAATGACGCGGTGGGGTTATTCTCGCGTAGGCTTCGAATCGCAGTCGCGATATCGGTCCAGTGAGCAGCCGTCGAAGCGGCACCGTCGACGGCGATCATGATGTTCACGCCTGCAGGACGGAGGTCGACCGGTACGGCACCGCAGTCCATCGGTGTCGGAACCGGCATCGGGGTGGTGCCCATGCCGGTGCCGGTGCCGGTGCCGGTGGCCGTGGGCGTGGGCGTGGGCATCGACGTCGGGGTCGGCGTAACCAGCGGGGCGTTTTGACAGAACGGATTGTCTAGCCCGCACATCGGGATCGCGACGACGACGGGCGCGTCGACGGGAGCTGGCGAGCCGGCAACCGGTGGCAACGCCACGCGATCGGGTGCCCGGCCTGCCGGGCCGGCGCAAGCCGCGCTGAGCGCGAGCGCGCACAACACCTTGCAGCGCGATGTGCGCGCAATCCTTCGAAGTACTTTGGAGCTCCGCTCGAGGGATGCACTGCCCTGGCTCATGCTGTCGTCTCCCGACTTTTGGACATGCGCGTCCACGATGGATGAGTGTTAATGGTCCTGACACGCCATGTCCGTTCCCTGCATGATGGGATGGCGGCCAAATCGTTCGCGGAATCGACCGGACGGCCTGGGCAGGCGATGGCTAGTTGAGGTGTCGGCCAAATCATCAGGAGCAACCTCGCATGGATGGACGCGGCCCGGTCGGGGATAACCAGTGCCGCCGTTAGCTGCGGCGTAGTAACCGGTTAGCGAGCATGCTTCGCCTGTCCCATGTCATGGAGTTGACTGCGGTCGAACGTCGGTGCATGCCGACCGTGAATGCACCCACGCGGACCTTTCGCTGCGCGTTGCTACGCACAGTTGCTCAGCATGATCTGCGCGAGCGGCATCTGCATGGGCGCGTGTTCTGCGCGTCGTACTGAAATCATCCTGGGCGTATTCTCTGGGGCGCCAACTGCGGGAACGCCGGCCGATACGCCGCTGGTAGTCGACAGTGGTGTGCTAGACAGCGGCGCTGTTCCAGCCGCACTTGGTCGTGGCGAGTCGGTCAGCAACGCGGGAGCTGACGCTGGCCGCGATCCGAGCACCAGCCCGCTGCCAGATGCGGGCGACTCGCATGCAGCGGGCAACTTTGCGATGACCGCTGGCCAAGGCGCGATGAGTGGTGCGACTGCCGGCTCAGCAGCCGCTCCACAAAGCGGGCGTGGTGGCGGAGCTCCTGCACCTGCGCCCTCGGACAAGACTTGCTTGAGGCCGGGCAACGGCAACTACACCGAGCCTGGTCCGTATCGAGTCATTACGAAGGACGTCGATCTCGGCACGATCGATGTGGCGCAGCACACCGGCAAGTTCACGATCTACATTCCGGATCCGCTCGAAGACGAATGCCTGCATCCGATCGCAGCCTGGGGTAACGGCACGGCGGTGAGCGATTCGGACTTCACCTACGACTTCTTGAACCGCAATGCGGCGAGTTGGGGGATCGTCGTCGCATCATCCGCCGAGGACAACGTCGGGTCCGGCAAGTTTCACCGGGCCGGCGTCGAATACCTGCTCAAAGCGAACATGGATTCGAGCAGCCCGTTCTTCGGGAAACTGAGCACACGCGTCGGGCTCAGCGGCCACGATGCCGGAGGGTATGGTGCCAGCGTCGCTGCAACGCTCGCGGGCGTCGAAGCCATCGTTGCCGAAGGCGCGACGATTCGCTCCACCGATACTGTGTCGGTGCTCATCCTGACAGGCACGCACGATCTGGTCCCACCCCCCGAGAACCTGGTGAAGACCGCCCTCGGTCACATGTTTGTGGCCAGTTGGGAGGGCGGCACGCGTGAAGGCACTGAAACTACGCTCGGTTACATGGGCCTCGACAACGGCACGGGAGATGCCAAGGCGAGTCAGCGGGGAAGCCTGCAGTTCCAACGTCTGTACGCAGCGTGGTTCAGATGTTTTCTCGCGAGTGACGACGTGGCTTGCCGACTGTTCTCAGGTGGCGCGCCCAGTGGTTGTGGCATTTGTAAGGATCCAGGCTGGCACTCACTGGCTTCCTCGAACCTGTGAACTGGCAAGCCTACTCGTCGCTGCGCTGGCTCGACAGCAACTCCATCACACGTTCGATGACCGCGCTCGCTCGTCGCAGCTCGGAGGCGCCGATTTGTCGCCCGAGTTCGTCGGCCCAGCCGCGCTGAGTCTTTTGGATCTCGCGGAGCGCGCGCAAGCCCTTGGGCGTAAGCCGCAGCAGGCTCGCGCGCCGGTGGTTCGGATTTTCCTCGTAGGCCGCGGCGCCATCGCGTGCAAGCAAGTCTGCGAGACGCTGCACGCTCTGGCGCGCGAGGCCTAGATTGCGCGCGATTTGCGCGACCGTGGATGGCTCGTGCTCGATCGCCGCAAGCACTTGCCAGCGCGCGCTGGTTTGGCCCGCCGGCTCGGCCATGGCATCGCCTGCGGTTGTGAGCAACGCGCCCAGGCGTAAGACTTGGAATGCCAAACGGCTGAACGCATCACCTTCTGCAGAGCGCTTCGTCACGAATCCGTTTTCTTCCAGGCTTCCAGAGCTTCGACGCGCGCAAACCACGCCGCGATGTGCGGGTAGTCTGACAATGAGATCGAGGCTTCCTTCAGGCGCATCAATGGTGTGGCGAGCGAGAAGTCCGCGATCGTGAGCGACGAGCCCGACACCCAGCTGCGCGAGGAGAGATGTTCGTCCAGCACCTTCGCAAACTGTGCGAAATCGCGTTCACCGCGCGCGACTTCGTTCGCGTCTGCCGCACCCAAACCAAACATCGACTTCATCCACTTCTCCCACGTGAGCACGCCCAGCGCGGGAGACCAGTGCTGCGCCGACCAGTACAGCCAGCGATGCACGTCTGCGCGCGCACGCGCCTGCGTGGGATAGATGGTTTGTCCAGGACACGAGTCCGCGAGGTATTGCATGATCGCGTTCGACTCCCACAGCACGAAGTCGCCGTGCTCGAGCACAGGGACCTTGGCGTTGGCGTTGAGCTTGACCAGCGCCGCGCGCTCGACCGGGTCTCGCAAGTTCTTGATCAGCTCGAGTTTCACGTCGAGCCCGAGTTGATGCACCACCATCACGGCTCGGCGCGCGCTCGAGGAGAACGGATTGAAGTGAAGACGCAGAGATTGTGCTTGAGTCATGGTCGACCTTTCGATTGACAGCATGCTGTCATTGAGGAGGAGTTACCACGTTGACAGGATGCTGTCAATGCGGTTCGCGGCTGTACCAGGGTCGGTACTTTCTAGTCCTCCCCCGCCGCCAGACTACTGATGGCTGCCGTTGCGAGGTACAACGCTGCTGCGCTCAATCGCGCCGAAGCAACGCAACCGCTGACATGCCCAAAAAGAGCTCATCCTCTGACGCAGTCCGGCCGCTGACGATCGACGATGTGCCGAGAAGGCGGCTCGAGCCCGGGCAGATCCTCGTCGAGGTCGAGGCGTCGGGGCTCTGCCACACCGACATCCACGCCGCCCACGGCGACTGGCCCGTGAAGCCCGCGCCGCCGTTCGTGCCGGGTCACGAGGGCGTCGGGA
>Ga0081455_10008783_pt1 | contig 10457 bp, 10 predicted proteins | sample TabmetS3T2R1_FD_70207 | JGI IMG/M metagenome (GOLD analysis project Ga0081455, IMG submission 70207) | Tabebuia heterophylla rhizosphere microbial communities from the University of Puerto Rico - S3T2R1 | ecosystem: Host-associated > Plants > Roots > Rhizosphere ... | reverse complement strand
GCCGCTCGCGCAATTTCAGGTGAGCGAGCTCGATTCGCCGTTCAGCCGCACCGGCGGCGCGCGCTTCGGCGCGCACCAGTTCTGCGAGCGCATGGCCGGCACCATCGTCCACGCCGTCTGGTTCGGCGGCGGGCTGCGCATCATCGACGTCGCGGACCCGGAAAGCCCGCGCGAGATCGGCCATTTCATTCCGGAGCCCACTGCGGGCCGGGCCGCGCCGCAGAGCAACGACGTCGCGCTCGACGCGCGCGGCCTGATCTATGTGATCGACCGCCACGTCGGGTTCGACATTCTGGAGTTTGCGGGCTGATCCCGAATCCGGGAATGACCTAACCCAGTCCCGCCTCGAGCTTGGCGTAAAGCGGATTGGCTCGAGAAAAGACGTAGCCGAGGTCGGCGACCACCACATTCTCAGCCCCCCTGTCGCGCAACAGCGTCGCCAGCGCCTGCACGTGCTTGGGCGGGCAGTGCAGCGTGAGCATGCCCGAGGAGGTCGGCCCGCCCAACGGCGCCTCGACGCCGAAACGCCGCTTCGCCTCCGAGAGCAGCGCCGCATCGCAGGCGCCAAAGCGTGTGCGCACCTCGCGGAAGGCGCGCCCGCGCGACTGTGCCGCGATGCGGTCGAGCAGCATGCGCGCGGTCTCGCGTTCGCTCGCGCCCCAGCTCGCCGCGCGCGCCGCCACCAGATTGGCCTGCGAGCGCAGGATCACGCCGTCCTCGATCACCTTCAGGGCGTTGGCGGCGAGCGTGGCACCCGTCGTGGTGATGTCGACGATGAGCTCGGCAGTGCCGGCTGCGGGCGCACCTTCGGTCGCACCCGCGCTCTCCACGATCCGGTAGTCGGTGATGCCGTGCGTGGAAAAGAACGCGCGTGTGAGATTCACGTATTTGGTCGCAAGCCGCATCTTGCGTTCGTGCCGGAGGCGGAACGCGGTCGCGACATCGTCGAGATCGGCCATGCTGTGCACATCGATCCACGCTTGCGGCACCGCCACCACCACGTTGGCGTGGCCGAAGCCCAAGCCGTCGATGAGCACGACGCGCTCGTCTGCGTCGGGAATTTTCTCGCGCACGAGATCCTCGCCGGTGAGGCCGAGATGCACCGCGCCTTGCGACAGCAGGTCGACCACCTCGGCGGCCGACAGATAGGCCACCTCGACACCCGGCAGGTCGGCGATCGTGCCGCGATAGTCGCGCGCTCCGCGCGGCTTGACGAGCTCGAGCCCGGCGCGCGCGAAAAAAGCCTCCGCGTTCGCCTGCAGCCGGCCCTTGGCCGGCACCGCGATCACAAATGGGGCGCTCATGATCGCTCCCGCAGCGCCGCGAGCCGCTCGATCCAGACCGCGAAACCGACCGCGGAGATGGCGCGGGCGCTGCCGAGCCGCGCGAGCAACCCATCGTAGCGTCCGCCCGCCACCAGTTGGCCCGCCGCCGGCGCGGCGGGATCGTGCAGCTCGAACACGAAGCCGGTATAGTAGTCGAGGCCACGGCCGAACGCGGTGGAAAACCGGATGCGGGAGATATCGACGCCGCGCGCGGCGAGAAAGCCTGTGCGGTTCTCGAACAGATCGAGCGTGGCATCGAGCTTGAGGCCGGCGTCGCGCGCAAAGGTGCGCAGGTCGGCCGCGGCCTCGTCGGGATCGCCGCGGACCGCGAGGAATTTTTCGATCAGCGCCCGGGTTTCGCGCGGCAGCGAAGTCTGCGCGCCGAGCGCCGCCTGCTCGAGAAAACGGTCGGCGATCTCGCCCACCGAGCGCCCGCCGACGGTGGTGATGCCGGCGATCGAAAGCAGGTCGGTGACCAGCGCATGCGCCGCCTTCGGGTCGGAGCCGGCGAGCGCGGCGAGCACGCCCTGATATTCCGGCCGCGCATGCGAGGCGGCGATGGCGAGCCGATCGAGATCGTGCGCCAGCGATGTCTTGTGGTTGAAATCCTTGATCAGGCGCCGCTTCCAGGCGGGCGCGAGATCGAGCGCCGCGATGAGCGCGGCGAACAGTGCAACGTCGCCGATCTGGATGTCGGCTGCCTCAAGACCGTAATGCGCTGTGGCGTCGAGCCCGAGCGCGAGCATTTCCGCATCCGCCGCCGCCGTGTCCTGCCGGGCGAAGGATTCGATGCCGGCCTGCAGGAATTCGCCCGCGCCCGCGTCGCGATGGCGGAACACCGGACCGAGATAGCAGAAGCCTTGCGGCTTGCCGGCTGCGGGCGAGGCGAGATAGTGGCGCGAGACCGGAATGGTGAGGTCGGGCCGCAGGCACAGCTCGTGTCCCTGCGGATCGGTGGTGAGGTACATGCGCTTGCGGATGTCCTCGCCGGAGAGGTCGAGGAAGGGCTCGGCCGGCTGCAGGATCGCCGGCGCGACCCGCTCATAGCCCGCGCGCTCGAACGACGCGAGCAGCGCCTCCGCCCGCGTGTCGGGCGTGGCGCTCGTCGAGAGGAGACCTGCACTCGGCATGACGCACTCGCCAACGATCCGTTAATGCTTGTGGCGGCGCGATCTAGCATGCTTTGGGGGGCGAATTCGACGACAAAGCGGGAAAGCAATTAACGCAGATGGCCGAACTGGGGGCGCGACACGGCACGATTGGCCGCTCGCGGCGACTTACCGCCAATCCCCCAGCACTGCTCCCACCAAAGCGAGCGCGGCGACCGCGGCGGTATCGGCGCGTAGAATGCGCGGACCGAGCGCGAGGCGCACCGCGTTCGGCAGCGCGAGCAGCGCGGCGCGCTCCTCCTCCGCGAAGCCGCCCTCGGGGCCGACCAGCACCGCGAGTGGACGAGGCTCGGCGCGACCGTCATCACGCGCCGCCGCGAGCGCGGCGATCGGGTCTTTGACCTCAGCGTCCTCGTCGCAAAACACGAGCAGGCGGGAGGGGTCGCGCTCGGCGAGCATGCGCTCGAACGTCAATGGGGCACCGATGTCAGGCAGCGTCAGGATGCCGCACTGTTCGGCCGCCTCGATCGCATTCGCGCGCAGGCGCTCGAGATTGACGCGCGCAACCTGGGCGTGGCGGGTGATGACGGGCTGCAGACGCGAGGCGCCCATCTCCACCGCCTTCTGCGCCATGTAGTCGAGGCGGGCGTGCTTGAGGGGCGCGAACAGGTAATGCAGGTCGAGGGCGCCGGTCTGCACCCGCGTGCGGTCGGCAACGGTGAGCGTGAGCCGGCGTTTGCCGGCGCCCGTGAGGGTGCCCCGCCATTCGCCGTCGCGGCCGTTGAAAACCAGTACGGAATCGCCGGTTTTCATCCGCAATACATTGCCGAGGTAATTCGCCTGCGCGGCGTCGAGCGCAATGCTCGCTCCGGCGGCGAGCAGCTGATCGAGGTAGAGGCGGGGGGTGCGGAAATCGTAACGCGCCATGGCAGCTCGGGCGGAAGTGGTTGCCGGCAATCGTCGGCCGGCAGGCGAACGCGGAACACCACAAAGCGGGCGCGTGGTTAACGCGGGCCCTTCGGGCCCTTTCGGCCGGGTTTTGCAGCCTCTGATTGTGGCCCGCCGGGCCCCGGCGCGGCTGTTTCTGCCGTGTTATCGCCGAATTCAAAGGGCTGTTAATACCGAGGCCGCAGGATCGGCCGGGCCGAATCGGGCGGCCGGGGGATTTGCCATATGATGCTTAGCCGGGCTCTTCCGTGGGTGCTCGTGCTCGCCGTTCTGCCGCTTTCGCCGGCGGCGGCGCAGTTTGGAGGTATGCCGGGCATGCCCGGATCGCCCGGGATGTCCCCGGGAGGATTTGGGGCGCCGTCGGAGCCGCCCCCCGCCTGCCAGCAGCTTCTCACCATCCGCGATGAGACCGCCAAGCACGGCCAAGCGATCCACGTGGCCGGCCAGAAGAAGGTTTCCCCGGAGGAATTGTGCAAGCTGTTCAAGACCTTCCTCTCCTCCGAAGGCAAGATGCTGAAGGGTCTGGAGCAGAACAGCGCGACCTGCGGCGTGCCGCCCGAGGTCCTCAAGCAGGTCAAGGCTTCGCACGATAAGGCCGCGCAGGTCGGCAAGCAGATTTGCGATGCCGCAGCCCAGGGGCCGCGGCCAGCCGGCCCCAGCCTGAGCGATGCCCTCGGCACCACTCCCATGGTGCCGGATTCGTCGACCGCGACGAAGAAGGGGCAAGGCACCTTCGATACGCTGACTGGCAGTCCGCTGGCGCGATGACCGGCGGCGCCGGGCGCGTCGCCGATTCGACCGGCAACTGGGTCGACGGCCTCGCTCCTGCCTGGGCGCGTCCCTACCTGCGGCTCGCCCGTCTCGACCGGCCGATCGGCTCCTGGCTCCTGCTGATGCCGTGCTGGTGGTCGGCGGGGCTCGCGGCGATCGGCGCCGGCAACAACGTCAATCTCTGGCATGTCGTGCTGTTCTTCGTCGGCGCCTTCGCCATGCGCGGCGCGGGCTGCACGTGGAACGACATCGTCGACCGCGACCTCGATGGGCGGGTCGAGCGCACGCGCTCGCGGCCGATCCCATCGGGACAGGTCAGCGTCGCCTCCGCCGCCACCTTCCTCGTGCTCCAGGCGCTCGTCGGCCTCGCAGTCCTGCTCCAGTTCAATCGCTTCACGGTGGGGGTCGGTTTCGCGTCGCTTGCCGTCGTCGCGGTCTACCCGTTCATGAAACGGATCACCTACTGGCCGCAGATCGTGCTCGGCCTCGCCTTCTCCTGGGGCGCGCTGATGGGGTGGCCGGCCACCTTCGCGCAGCTCGATCCGCCCGCGTTCCTGCTCTACGCCGGCTCGATTTTCTGGGTGATCGGCTATGACACCATCTACGCCCATCAGGACCGCGAGGACGACGCGCTGATCGGCATCAAGTCGACGGCGCTGTTGTTCCGCGAGCGAACGAAGCCCATGTTGGCGCTGTTCTACGCGCTGGCGGTGCTGTTCATCGCGCTCGCTGGATGGAGCGCGGGCGCGGGCGTCGTGTTCGCGCTCGGCCTTCTCGCCTTCGCCGCGCATCTGTGCTGGCAGATTCAGCGCGTCGACATCGACGACCCAGTGAGCTGCCTCGTGGTGTTCAAGTCGAACCGCGATGCCGGACTGATCCTGTTCGCCGGATTGGTGCTTGATGCGGCCGCGCACCGCGCGTTTTGAGGTGCCTCGGCGCCACTTGTCGTCGTCGGGAGATCGAGATGTTGCAGGGCGGATGCTTTTGCGGCCGGATTCGTTACGAGGTGACGGGCGCGCCGTTCCATGAAACGAACTGTCACTGCTCCATCTGCCGGCGGACGACCGGAGCGCCGTTCGTGGCTTGGTTCAGCGTCCGACCATCCGAGTTTCGATGGCTGTCGGGCGATCCGTCGCACTTCCGATCGACCGGAAAGGCCAGCCGCAGCTTCTGCGCCCATTGCGGCACTCAGCTGACGTTCCAAAGTGACGACTATCCCGACGAGATCGACGTCACGACCTGCAGCCTCGATCATCCCGAGGCCGTGCCACCGCGCGACCACACTTTTACCGGCAGCAGGTTGCCGTGGATTTGGCTTTCCGATCGTTTGGCACAGTATCCGCAGGCGCGGGGCCAGGACTAGCGCCCGCAGCGCACTGCTACATCGCATGCCCGCGGCCTTGCGATGCGCCCTGCGCCAGGGCCGGCCACGCAGCCGGCGCGCGCACGCGCGCCGCCGCTTCCGCCGCCGGGAGGTGTCGGTCCCAGTCGCGCGCAATGAAGCGGCATGCGCTGATGCCGTCCGATTGCGGCGAGGCGAGCCACGCGGCCGGCACGCCCATGATCTCGGGATCCAGCAGCGCTGCAGGACGCGGCTTGCCCGGCGGAAAGAAGCCGGGCGTATCGGTCGGCCCGCCCGGCACCAGGACGTTCACCGTCACCCCGGTGCCTTCCAGGTCCTTCGACCAGGCGACGCTCATGGCCTCGAGGCCGGCCTTGGACGCGCCATAGGCTGACAATCCGGCCGCCAGCATGGTGTCGAAGCTCGTCGTGACATTGATGATGCGGCCCCAGCCGCGCTTGATCATGGGCTCGGCCGCGTAGCGCGCCATCAGAAATGCGCCGACGCAATTGATCGCCAGGATCCGTTGCCAGCCTTCCGCGTCAGCGTCGAAGAATTTGATCCGCGCCTCCTTGTCGCCGGCCGCGGTGGACATGCTGACGCCGGCGCAATTGATCAGGATATCGAGCGCGCCGAAAGTCTCGACCGTCCGACGGACGGCGCCACGGCAATCCGCGGCTTTCGACACGTCGGCGGCGATCGCGAGGAGTTTTCCGGCAAAGGCCGGTTCGGCCGCGAGGCGATCGAGACCGGCGGCATCGATATCGACGGCGGCCACTTTTGCGCCGGCCGCCGCGAGCGCGCGCGCCATCACGCGCCCCATGCCGCTTGCCGCACCGGTGACGATGGCCACCCGGCCATCGAGCAATTGATGTTCCGCCATGACGGGGACCTCCCGCGCCGACGATGACAAATCGCGCAAGACGATGCAATTGCACGCGCCGGTCCGGCGACCGGGGCCCGTTGTCAGCGTTGCGTGAGGCTGGCGTTCGCGTCTTCGAAGCGAGCGACGGCTCGTTGGGGATCCCAGGCTTGCTCGAGCAGCGTTTCCGCGTCCCATTCGCTTCGGTGCGCCGGATCGAAAAAATCGCCGCCATAGACGTGAATGGCACCAGTCAGTCGGTTGATCGGATTGGTCACCGAATGAATGATATTGCGCCCGAGCGGCTCGGCGTCGCGCACCGAGAGCGCCTTCGCGCCGGCGGCTTCCAGCTTGCCGTCGCGACCGTCCGGCACGCGGCGCCAGAAAATGTTGTCCTCGCGACCGGTATAGATGCCGATGACCGCCCACATGTGGTGATTGTGGGGCACCACCGTCATCTTGGGTGCCCAGATGACGTTGGCGATCGTCAAGTCGCTCGAGCGATAAAGCGGCTGGAATACCGACCGGCTGGGTTCGCCCAAACCCTTGAGGACGGCGGTCGGGTCGGACACGGCGCGGGCGACGACGTCACGAACGAGCTTGTGCGATTTGTCGGCTGCGAGCGCGGCGCGACAATCGGCGATGAATTGATCGAGGTCGAACATCGTCTGAAAGAGCCTCCATCGCCCATTCTAGCACAATTCAACCTTCGTTACGGGCAACCACTGCCGCGGCAATGATCTCCTACCGCTCGTCTGCCAACCGGCGTCACAACGCCGGGTCGGTCAATCCTTGCCTTTCCCGGCTCCGGTATTTGTCGATCGTTCTCTTCAGGCTGTCATATTGCTCGCAGGGGATGAGACAAATTCGTTCGAGGGCCGCCAGGTGCTCTTGCGCCTTGGGGAGATCGCCGACTACCAGGTAGGCTTCGCCGAGATGCTCGTGCGCGCTGCGCTGGCGAGGGTTGAGGGTCAGCGCCAGCCGATAGTGCTCGAATGCCGCGTCGAGCCGCCGTAGCCGGTAATAGGCATAGCCGAGATAGTTCTGAATATCGGCATTGCGTGCGTCGCGCAGCGCTAGGGGTGCCAGCATGCTGATGGCGTCAGTCCAGTCCTCTCTGGCCAGAGCTTGCAAGCCGAGCGCAAAGTCCGGGTCGAGTTGCGCCCAGTCGGCTTTCTCCCCGAGCGACGCCATCGACGTGCATATCGGCCAAGCGTCGGTCGTCGGATCGACAACCGCGTGGTTTTCTGCGGGCTCCCATGGCGCTGGATTTTTCCACGCCGATGTGATCGCCATGGCGAGGGCGCACGCGCCGAGGAGGGCGCCAAGCGGGGCGGCGCCAGTCATCACTCGTTTTGCCGGCAGCGGGTGCTTGGCTGCCGTCCCGAGAATCCGTGCATCGATTGTTGGCATGACCGCGCCGATTCATCGCCGCGAGAGGTAGGCCTTGGCCTCCCGAATTTCCGGACGGTCGGTGTCGGCGTCCTGGGTCAGTTCGGCGAGCTTGCGGTAGTAGGCCGTCGCCGTGTCCGGCTTGCCGGCTCCCTCCGCGGCCTTTGCGGCGCCGTAGAGCCCGCGCAGCCGGTTCGGGGTGCTCTCCAGGGAAGCCTCGTATTCCTTCAGCGCCTGGGCGTGCTCCCCCTGCGCCAGCAGCACGTCGCCCAGGAGTTCGCGCATCGGATAGAGCCGGTTCTCCATGGCGACGTGTTTTTCGCTGGCATCCTCCAGGTCGGCTGCGGCGCGCATGAATTTGAGCGCTTCATCCTTCTGTCCCTTGGCGTGGGCGATCCAGCCCAAGGCGGAGAGCGTTTGGATTTCAACTTGCTCGGCCCAATATGACTGATTTGCCTTTTCCAGCATCGAGCGCAGCTCCTTGAGCTTGGCCACGTTCTGCTCGGCCGCGCCCGCGTCGCCGCTGCGGGCCAAGCCCATCGCGCGGGCAAAGTAGGTGATTGCCTCGGCTTGCGGGAACTGGCTGCCGCGCGGCTCGAGCGTCGCGGCCTCGGTCCACGCTTGGCGTTCCAGCGCGAAGCGCGCGGGAACCGCCGCAAGCCCGGTGTAGCCCACGAGGTATTCAAATCCGAACTTCTTGATCGCGCCGTTGTCGTTGACGAGTTGCTGCGCGCGCCTTTCCTGGCCCATCTGCAGCAGGGCGTATGACATGAAATCCAACCAGTGTGGTTCGATCGGATGTGCCGCGCCGGGCCATGCCTTGGCCGCCTGCTCGCGGCCGATCGCTCGCGATCTGGTGTTCGATTCGACCGACTGCGTCCACAGTCCGAGCATGGAATAGATATGCGCCGGCATGTGCAGCGCGTGCGGCGCCGATGGCGCGACCCTGGCATATTGGTTGGCGGCATCGAGGCCGCGCTGTGCCAGCGGCGCATAGTCGTAGCTGTGAATGATGTAATGCAGCACGCCTGGGTGATTGGGCAGCCTCTGGGCGACCTTCTCGAGGATGGCGCCGGCCTTGAGCAGCTTGGCGTAGGTCTTGTCGCTGGGCAGCGCGGTTTCGTTCAAGGCGAGCGCATAGAAGATGGTCGCCTCCATGTCGTCCGGATATTTCTGCGCGAGCTGTTCCATCGCGCGCTCATAGGCCAGACCGCGGGTGGTCTGATCGATCTTGTCGTGATCCTTGTAGTAGACCTCGATCGCCGCGATCCATTCGCGCTCGCGCTCGGTCTTGGCACCGATCGCCTTGCCCTTCTCCACGGCCTCCAGGCCGTTCTTCAGAGCAGCGGCGGCGAGCGGAAGGACCAGCGGGTTTGGACGGTGGCTGATCGCAATTCCCCAGTAGGCGATGGCGCACTGCGGATCGGCCGCCGCCGCTTCGGTGAACGCCTGAACGCTGTCCGGATAGTAGAACGAGTGGACGAGCGCGACGCCGCGGTCGAACTTCTCCTGCGCCTGCGGCGTGCAAGAGGTCTTGAAGTGAACACTGCCGAGATCCTGCGCGGGAGCGGCGGTGGCGAACGCGCTCGCTGACAGCGCTGCCGTGAGCATCCTCAGATTCGATTTCATGGCGTGTTTCCGTCGTTGATGGCGACCGTGCGCGCGCTGGCCTTTGCGGAATCGGCGCGTCAGAGGTTGCAAGCGGGCCGCGGTCCTTGCGGACAGCTCGCCCCAACAAGGGTTGAGTTTGATGTGCGACCATAGGCAGCGTGGCGTATATGTGTCCAATGCATTTATTGTTCCATTATCGATGCAGAATCGTTATCGTAACGGCCTATGAATCTTCGCCAGTTGCGCGCCTTCGCTGCCATTGCAGATGTCGGCGGCTTCGCCCGCGCGGCCGGCCGCTTGAACGTCAGTCAACCCGCGCTCTCGCGGCAGATCCACGCGCTCGAGGCCGAGTTGGGCGTGCCGCTGTTCGACCGGATCGGGCGACGCGTGCAGTTGACATCGCAGGGCGAAGACCTGCTTCGCCGCAGCCGTCGCCTCCTGGCAGAAGCCGATTCGCTTGGCGAACGCGCGCGTTCGCTCAAGGCCGGGCAGACCGGCATCCTCCGGGTCGGCGCCACGCCGCAGGTGATCGAGAACCTGCTCGCGGATTTCCTGACGAGATACCGCGGACGCCATCCCGGGGTGGAGGTGCACCTTGTGGAGGACGGCGGGGCGCGGCTGCTCGGCCGCCTCGAGCGCGGCGACGTTCACCTCACGATGACGCCGGTGGCCGGCACGCGTTTTGAGTACCGGCTACTCTACCCCATGCACGTGCTCGCGGTGGTGTCGCCCGCGCACCGGCTGAGCCGCCGCGCCGTGCTGGAGATCGCTGAGCTGGCCGAGGAGCCGCTGCTATTGCTTCGCCGCGACTTCGGATCGCGCGAATGGTTCGATGCCGCCTGTGAAGTCGCGCATATCCGGCCGCGCGTGCTTCTGGAAAGCGCCGCCCCCCACACGCTCGTCGCGCTGGCCGCGACCGATTACGGAATTGCGATTATTCCCTCGAACGTACAAGTGCCCCGCGGCATTGTACGTGCCATGCCGCTGGTTCACCGCGGGGCGTCGGTCGGCAGATGGGCCCACATCGTGTGGGATCCACAGCGGTTCCTGGCTCCCTATGCCGAGGAGTTCGTCGAGGAACTGGTGGCCTATGCCCG
>Ga0081455_10008782_pt1 | contig 10457 bp, 7 predicted proteins | sample TabmetS3T2R1_FD_70207 | JGI IMG/M metagenome (GOLD analysis project Ga0081455, IMG submission 70207) | Tabebuia heterophylla rhizosphere microbial communities from the University of Puerto Rico - S3T2R1 | ecosystem: Host-associated > Plants > Roots > Rhizosphere ... | reverse complement strand
CGATCGGGATCGCCGTGTTCCTCGCCGGTCGGCGGCTGATCCCGGTCGCCGGGCCCGCCGACCACGAGCGCCGCTTCGACTTCGCCGGCGCGGCGCTGATCAGCGGCGGCCTCAGCGCGCTGGTCTACGGGATCGTCCGCACCGACACGCTCGGCTGGGGCGCACCCGGGGTGCTGCTGCCGATCGCCGGCGGCCTGCTGGCGCTGGCGGTCTTCGCGCTGGTCGAGGGCCGGATCGCCCGCGACCCGCTGATCCCGCTCGACGTCTTCAAGATGCCGCAGCTGCGGGCGGCCAACGTGATCGTCGCCCTGCTCTTCTCGGCGATGTTCGGGATGTGGTTCTTCGTCTCCCTCTACCTGCAGAAGGTGCAGGGCGACGACGCGCTGCTGGCCGGGATCTCGTTCCTGCCGATGACCCTGGGGGTATTCGTCGCCTCCGCCTCGGCGCCGAAGCTGGTCGCCCGCTTCGGCCTGCGGGCGACCCTGGTGTTCGGGATGTCGCTGACCACGGTCGGCTTCCTCGTCCTCGCCACGGTCACCCCGACCAGCGCTTACGAGGTCGCGATCCTGCCCGGCGGTGTCCTCGCCTCGCTCGGCACCGGCTGGTCGCTGGTGCCGGCGACGATCGTCGCGGTCAAAGGCGTGCCGGCGGAGCAGAACGGGCTCGCCTCGGGGGTCGTCAATACCTCGCGCCTGGTCGGCGGCACCCTCGGCCTCGCCGTCCTCAGCACCCTCGCCACCTCGCACACCAACCACCTGCTGGCGAGCGGCCACGGCAGCTTCGACGCGCTCACCGACGGCTACAAGCTCGCCTTCCTGATCAGCGCCGGCATCTGCGCGATCGGCGTCACCGCCGCCGCAACCCTGATCCGCCGCAGCCCGGACGCGGTCCCCCAGACCGCCTAGAGGGGCTAGCGAAACTCACGTCCGCGGCTGGCGAGCGCCGGACCGCCGCCGCCAGGCGGGGGCGCGGGAGTTTCGTTAGCCCCTCCTAGTAGGGTCCCGGCGTGCCGCCGGACCCGCGCCCGATCCCCCACTTCATCGCCGACACCAGCCAGGAGGGCATCGCCCACGGCCGCTTCGCCACCCGCCTGCGCGAGGAGTTCGTGCTGGCCTGCGACGCGATCGAGGACCTGCCTGCCGGCGTCGCGGTCGCCGAGGAGGTCGACTGGTTCCCCGAGCGTGCCTGGGGCGGCCGCGTCTGGGTCCCCGCCTCGGTCCGCAGCGAGAGCGAGGAGGGCCGACTCGAGCTCTTCGGCCACGTCTCCTACGTCCAGCCAGCCGACGGCGAGCCGACCGACTTCGCCGCCAAGGCCGACTTCACCGACGTCCTCGCCGAGGACAACCCGGACTGGAAAATCGACCTCAACGACGACGTAATCGGCCGCTGGCGGGGCGAGAACGGCCGCGCCGGCGCGGTCACCCTGGTTTGGGGCCGCCCCCTCGTCCGCGGCGCCGCCGCCGCCACCGCCGAGCTCGACGGCTCGACGGTCGACCAGGAACCGATCTCGCAGGAGCGCTTCACGCTGATCGCCCTCGACGCCCTCGAGGCCTACGGCGACGACATCTTCATGGAGGTCCGGCTCTGGAGCCAGCGCGGCCTCGCCCTCGCCGCCGAGAGCCTCTACGAAGCCTGAGCGGGGCCCTCGCCCAGAGCGACCAGCAGCTGCTCGCGGATCCAAACCGCCGCCCGCTCGCCACTGCGCTGCTTGATCAGCCCCTCCTTGGCGATGCCACGGACTTCGACGCTCGCTCCTCCGGCACGGGGCCGAGCCACGACCCGCACCAGCGCCGGGTTGACGCCGCCGCCCCCAGACCCGACCAGGGCCCAGACCTGTGGTGGCTCGACCGGGATCTCCTCGTCCTCGAGCAGCCGCCCTTCGGCTCTGAGAAGCTGCCGCGCCGCACCCAGGACCGTCTCCGGCGGGCTCGCCAGCTCGAGCTGCAGCTCACAGCGGTCGGCCCGTAGCCGACTCGCCGCCGCCGCAGCCCCGCGCCGCCCGCCACCGCGACCGCCGAACAGACCGCCGATGCCGCCGCCAAGCAGCCCGCCGGCCCCGCCTGCCGCCGCCCCGAGCTCACCCAGCGCCGCGACCAGAATCCGGTCCTCCAGCTCAGCCTCGTTCACTTCCGTCACTCTTTGCAAGCTACCCAGCTGCGGCGTCTGAGCGACAATTGCCGCCGAGCCCCGATAGCTCAGCTGGATAGAGCGATCCCCTCCTAAGGGATAGTCCTCGTCGTCGATTGCCGCTCGCGGCTTTGCGCTGAAACGCAGTAGCAAAGCCAAAACCGCGGAGGCGCCGTTGCGCCCCCAATCTGTGGGTCGGAACAGAAGTTGGAACGCGGGAACGGAGGTGGTGCCGGATGGCGGCGAGGTATCGGGAGATCGGCGTCGACCACAACGGTAATCAGCTGGCCGACGGAATCCCAGAGACACTGCGGGCGAACAGCAGCGCGTATTGCGGCTATCGAGTGCGATGGAGGCAGGAGGACGTCGACGGCGTCAAGCGACAGCCGAGCAGATCCCTTTCGGCGCGGAAGCACGGCTCGCTTGACCAAGCGCTCGCAGCCGCAACAGCCTTCCTCGCGAACGCACGGGATGCGGTCAGGGAAGACGGATGGGTGCCCGCGACCGACTCTGCCACGAGCATGACGCTTGGGACGTTGTTCAAGCAGGAGTGGATCAAGGTCCGCGGGCAGGAAGTGAGCGGAAAGTACGCCCACCAAATGGTCAGCCTGTGGGATCGCCATATCGCTGAACGGCCGCTGGCCCGAACCCGATTGGGGCGGATCTCTGACGATCCGGCCGTCCTCGTTCGCTTCCAAGACGAACTGCTGGACGACGGGCTGAAGGCAACGATCCGCTACGAAATCCTGAAGTTCGTCCGCGCCCTGCTCCGATGGCTACGCAGTCGTCACCCAAATGTTCTCCGGGTCGACGCTTCGGGGATCGTCAAGCCACCGAGGCAGGTACGGGCACGCCTACCCTACGTCGCCGACCCAATTGGGATCGAGCGGATCATCGAGGCGGTGCTCAAGCGCCCCGCCCAAGACCAGTTGCTCCGGCTGCGAGACGCCGCGCTAGTTGCTGCGATGAGCTACACGGTTGCCTCGCGTCCTTCCGAATGGCTCAAGACCGCCCGGCGCGAAGACCTCTTTCAACAATCGATCGAGTTTCAGCGTGCACCGGGCTTCGGGGTCGCCAATCGGGCCGGGCCGGGACTAAAGACCGGTGCGCACGTCGCCCTACTGCTGCCGACCGGCTACAGCCGCATCAAGGCGTATATGAATGCCGTCGACAAGGCATACGGGCCACAGCCAGGTCGCGCGCTGATCTTCCAATTGATCGGCGCGGATGGCCCCGAGTGGATTGAGGGGGCGTACGAAGGCGAGCCGGAGCCGCTCGCGTGGAGCGAGAACCAGTACTCGCGTTGGACCTCGCGGGTATGGCGCCCAGCTCGAGAGGTCGCGGCACAGGCGCCGGATGCTCCGGCGGGCATTCACAGAATGGCCTTCTATGACTGCCGACATACGGCGATCTCGATGGCGCTGCACTCAACCTTGGTGGTCGGCCCCTACGGCATGAACCTCCATCCGCTCGCACAATGGTCGGGACACGACGTTTCGACCTTGGAGCGGTACTACAGCCACATCATCGCCCGCTACCTCGGGATGCCTGCGATCGACCTCGACGCGGAGACGCAGAAGGCAAGAACGCATGTTGAAGGCAATCCGTTCAGCCCGTTTGGCGGGGAGAGCACCGCAACAGGCCAACGAAACCGGGGAGAGACGGCGCGAGGCGAAGCGCCCCGGGCAGGAGTCGAACCTGCGACACCCGACTTAGGAGGTCGGTGCTCTATCCACTGAGCTACCGGGGCGAGAGGCCGATTATCCCGGTTCGATGTCGACCGGCCGAAGTTCGTGGGCCCGGGGGCTGCGCCAGGCCAACGGCCTGCCCGCGATCGCCCGCAACTCAGATTTTGGCTAGCCGGTCTCTCGATGTGGGCGTCGCAGATCAGCTTGCTCCATGCGGCCACCAGGTCTCGCACCACTGGAGCTTCCCGGCCCAAAGTCGTTGGTCGGTGGCGCTAGTCCTGCTGTTTCAGCGCGAACCTGCGCTTCTCGCCGGCTACATCGGCGTCTAGCAGCTTGTCCTCCAGCAGCGCCGCGGCCTCGGGCTCGACAAAAACGGGCGCCTCGTCCAGCACCTGATCGCCCGATTCGGGTGCGTCGACGACTTCCAATTGAATCGTTGGCTCCGGCGTCCCGTTCCCTGAGAGATCGAGGTGCGTCGTGATCCGCACCCCTGCTTCCTCCGGCAATTCGCGCGAGGCGAGGATGTCGTCGATCGCGGCTGCGGCTTGGTCGGTGACTGCGAGCATGGGATTCCTTCCTGAATGCATTGGCGATATACGGCTCGTGCCCCACTGCCCGCTCGAGGCGCTGCCAAACGCTTTGGACCGAGCCTCTAATAGGACTTCGTTAGCAGCCAGCCTTTTCAGCGCTCGAGGCGGGTACCTAATATTGGGGCCGATGCCAAAACGCATGCGGGTCGGGGACCTCCTTCGGCGGCGGTCCGTCTGGGCAGCCCCGATCGTCATTGGCGCGACCCTGATCGGCCTGATGACCGTCCTCTACATCGGCTCGGCGGTCGACCCGGTCGACCACATGCACGGGCTGCCGGCCTCCCTCGTCGAGCGCGACGCGGGCGGCAACCTCGACGGCAAACCGCTCGACCTCGGGCGCGAGCTGGAGCGGGCGCTGCTCGGCTCGCCGGAAGTCACCGACAAGCTGGCGATCCACGTCGAGTCGCTGGCGGCGGCGCGCGACCGGATGGACCGCGGCGCCTCCTACGCGATGCTGGTCGTCCCGCCGGACTTCACTGCCAGGACGCTCAACCTCCTCGGCGCCGGCAGGGAGCCGGCCCGCGCCGGGCTGCCGAGCGTGCAGCTCCTTTCCAACCAGCGGGCGGGGACCGAGGGCGCGAGCCTCGCCACCGGCGTGCTGGGGCCCGCGGTGGGAGCGATCTCGCAGAAGCTCGGCGCCCGTCTGCTCGAGGGCGGCGGTGCTGGCGCGGGCCCCGCGGCGCGGGCCGCGCTCGCCGACCCGGTCCAGGTCGCGGCCGCCGTCTACCAACCCTTGCCGTCGAAGGCGGCACTCGGCCTCAGCGCCTTCTACACCTCGCTGCTGATCCTGATGTGCGGCTTCATCGGCGCGACGATCGTCCACTCCTTCCTCGACGGCGCCCTCGGCTTCGCGCCGACCGAGATCGGCCCCCGCTGGACGATGGCGCGGCCCGCTCTGATCAGCCGCTGGCAGACGCTGCTCGCCAAGTGGGGGATGGCGGTGGTGTTGACCGGCATCCTCACCGGGGTCTTCCTCCTGGTTGCCGCCCTGATCTTCGGGATGGATGCGCCCTCACCGCTCCTGCTCTGGGTCTACGGCTGGTTCGGCGCGGCGACGATCGCGATCGGCACGCTCGCGCTCTTCGCCGTCCTTGGCACTCCCGGACAGCTCGTCGCCCTGCTGATCTTCATCTACGTCGGGCTCGCCTCGGCGGGCGGCACGGTGCCGATCCAGGCCCTGCCCGATGCCTTCGCCGCGGTCAGCCACGCCGACCCGCTGCGCCAGATCCTCGGCGGCGTGCGCTCGATCCTCTACCTCGAAGGACGCGCCGACGCCGGCCTCGCCGAAGGCGCGATCGCCACCGCCATCGGACTCCTCTTCTGGCTCGCCTTCGGTTCCTTCTTCGTCCGCCGCTACGACAAGCAGGGGCGCGACCGCATGGACCCCAAACTGGTCGCCTACGTGCACGAGGCGGCGGACAGCTACCGCGGCGGCGCCAGCTCGTAGATCGGCGTCCCTACCTGCAGGTATCCACGCGCCACTGAACGTCCGTCAGCGCCCGCCCCGGTGCCGGCCATGCTGCGGCCGCGAGGTGACCTTGCCCGGCTTCCCGGTCCGGCCGGCGGCGCTGACCCCGCGCACCGCGGCTCGCACCCGCCAGCGCTGGAGAATGCCCCTCACGGTGACCCGCCGCTGGCTAGCGCTGCGCGAGTAGAGCAGGCTGGTCCCGTCGCTGGCCCGGACGCGCACTTCATAACTGCCTGCATGCTTGGCCGGGGCCCAGCGGACGATCGCCTCGTGCCCCTTGCGCACGATCCGGACCTCGGGCGGTTGGCTCGGCCGCACCGGCCTGGGGGCCTTGTAGGTGGCGACGCGGAACTGCCGCCGCACCAGGCCATCCTGCAGCACCGAGACGATGATCCGGCGCTTGCCGCGCGGCCCATCGGCGGGCCGGAACCGCAGCACGCCTCGCTTTGCCTTCGAAGCGCCGATCTGCGCCTTCACCCCACCGCGGCCGAGTTCGCTGAAGATCAGCCGCTGACCGCCGATCCGGCGGGCGCTGAAGAGGAGCTGCCGCTGGTGGCCGCTGCCGCGAACGGAGGCCCGAACGCGCGGCCGGGGCAACCCATTGGCAGTGCGGATGACGCGCGCCGCGGGGCCTGCGTTCACCCTCACGGTCCAGCGCCCGCGGCTCGGCGTGCGGACGAGGAGGTAGGTAGTCGCGTTGGCGGAGTTCGCGAACCCAGCCGTGGTCGGCGTGGTCACCAGACCGGCGCCGGCGGCGGGCGTGCGCACGACCTCGCCCTGCGGGCCCTTCAGCGTGATGTTGGGCGGGCCGCCAACCCCGACCGCCGATATGGCCATCACCGGCATGCGACGGCGTACCCGGAAGGTCTGGGCCTTACCTGCCGCCAGCGCGCTCGCCGAGGCGCCTCGGTCGACCTTCCAGTCGCCGATGTCGCAGGAGCTGGCGAAGATGTGGGGCCTCGTCCAGTCATTCCACTTGACCCCGAAGCCGACGTGGACGCTCGTTACCCAGAGGCTCAGCTTGCCGCATGCGGCGACGCCCACCGAGGAGACGATGCCGTTGCCGCCCACCCCGTGGCCGTCGTAGCCGATCGTGCCATCGCCCGTGATCTCGAATCCGTCGCCGCTGACGAAGCCACCGACCGTGCCCTCGAATCCGACCCCGCCGATCGTCAGGTTCAGCTTGCCGCCGAGGTCGAACTGGCCGTTGGTCTTGTAAGCGACAAACCCGTCGGCGAGCTCGAGCTTGTCGACGACCTTGATGTTGCCCGACAACTTGTATTCGTCGGGGTCCCCCGAGATGTAGTCGAAGTGGGCGTCGAGTCCGACCGCGCGAATGCTCCCGATCTTGGCCCCGGCGCTCAACCCCATGCCACCCCCGAAGGCGAAGTTCGGCTCGAGCGTGAGCGACCCGTCGAGGTGAGTGAGGAAGATCGCCTGCGCGATCGGGAAGTTGCCGTCGACAGCGGCTTGCGCCGCGGCGAAGCGGCCGTTGAGGAACGTGGCGCCACCCGAGATCGCGCGGACGGTCGGGCTCGGCAGCTCGATCTTCGCCGACCCTTCCCACTTGTCCCCTTCGTCGGTGTGCTCGTAGCCGAGATGCACGTCCTTGATCGGAATCGCCTTGATTTTGGCTTCGGGCAGGTCGATCGAGGCTTTGGCGAGCTGCAGGCCGGAGGCGTTGGATGCGGTGACCGTCACCGAACCCCTGACGCCGCCGAGCTGGGGGATCTCGGCGTTGAGCCCGATCGAGGCGACCCCGGCATCGAAGGAGACGTCCGCCGACCCCTTGATCGGGAAGCCCTTCAGCTTGGAGAGGGCCTCCGGCACCTTGAGGTCCAGGTGGCCCTGCAGCGAGCGCTCGAGCTTGCCCTTGAACAGAGTGAGCGAGCCGGCGCTGACGGTGACTTCGCCGGTCGTCGTCAGCTTCAGGGTCCTCGGGTCGAACTTGACGTTGACGTCCGAGGCGGGGGTGATGTCGAGCCCGTCGACGCGGACGCGACCGGTCGCGATGAAGACCCCGTTCTCCACCTTGAAGCAGCCGGCCTCGGCCTCGATCGCTCCGACCGAGACCTTGTAGCGGCAGCCCTCGCCCCCGCTCGGCTTGGGCGGACCGTTGGGGTCCTCGGTCGAGGTGGTCCCCGGGGGTTCCCTTTGCCAGGCTTCGACGTGCACCCTGACATCTCGCACCGCGCTGCTCGGCGCGTGCACGCGCACCCACCAGCGTCCCGCGCGAGGGCTGGTGACGGAGACGCTGGCGGAGGTGGGGGTCTGGTCGAAGCGCTCGCCCGGCCTCAGCTGCTGGGGGGTGAGGTGGCTGCCGTTGGGTCGGACCAGGCTCACGTCGAGCTGACCGCTCGCCCAGGTCACGAGGCCGTGGAACCCCCGCTGGCCGCGGTCCACGCGGAACGGGAATTTGCGCGTCTGTCCCGGCTCCAGGGTGGTCGAGACGCTCGTCGCCTGGACGTCGCAGGTGAGCGCCGACACCACCCGGGTGAAGATGCTCTGCGCCTCGCCCGCGGAGGCGAGGGCAAACGCCTGGCCCCCAGAGCGGCTGGCGATGGCCGAGAGCTCCGCCGGCGGGACCTCGCCGAAACCGACCGCGAAGATCGGGATCCCGGCGGCGGCGATCGCCTGGTCGGCGGTATAGGGCTCGTTCGGTTCGCCGTCGGAGAGGAAGACCACGGCGCGCTTGTCCACGCCCGTCATCGCGTCGAGCTGCGCTTTTGCCTCGGTGAAGGCGACGTCGTAGTCCGTGCCGCCGCTGCTCAGCAGGTTCCCGGCGATCGCCGCCTTGAGGGAATCCCGGTTCGTGGCGTCGAGCGCGGTCGGGGCGGCGAGGCGCGCCGGTTCGTCGCTGAACTTCGAGGCGGCCACGACCGTCCCGTCGGGGAGCGCATCGATCGCGGTTCCGGCAGCTGCGCCCCGCAGCGATGCGGGGTCGCTGCTCGCCATCGAGCCCGAGTCGTCGAGCACGAAGACGACGCCCAGCCGGTTGGGCACCACGCATTCGCCCTGGGCTGCGGCGCGATTCGGGGTCAGGAGCAAAATGCCGAGAGCGACCAGGAAAGCAGGGAGCGCCACCAGCCGTCCGGTGCTCCAAGGGCCTCGGGCGCTCGGGACCGTTGCGCACCTCGTGACGGGCATCAACCAGCCTCCTGGCGCCGGTTACCCGCCATCACCGCGACCGCGCTTCGCGCCCTCGCGCCCCGCGTCTCACTCTGGTTGACATTCCCGGCTCCAATCTCGATTGGCGCAGGGCCACGAGGCGTCATCGCCCTTGGCCGAGGCTCGAAAAGACAGGCCTCACGTTCCCGCTAGGCAGGTCATCAAACGTCGGTCGGACATTCGGCCAGCAGCCGGCGGACCGCGCTCCGTACCCACGAGCCGGCGTCGCGGTTAACGGCCGCCGATCGAACCTAAGCGCTCGGCAGGAGCGCGAGATCCAGGGAGAAACGGATCAGCGTCAGCCCCTGCCAATACCGAGTCTTGTCGCCCGCCCGCCAGCCGCGCCGTTCGTAGAACGCTCGGGCCCGGGCGTTGCCCGCGGCTGCGTAGAGCTCGGCCCACTCGAAATCGCGCTCCCGCATCTCGGCGATCGCTTCCCCCAGCAGGGCGCTGCCGATTCCCGCCCGCCACAGCTTCGGATCGACGAACAGCCGCGAGAGGTAGGCGACTCCATTGCGGCCGTCAGCGGGCTCGAAGCTCGCGCAGCCAACCGCACGACCGTCGCGCTCGGCAACCGCCGCCCAGGCGCCGTCCTCGGCGATCCGCGAACTCCAGTGCCCGCGCTCGCGGACGGGCTCCGGCGGGCTCCAGCCCGCTCCCGCCCACTCGTAGTAGGTCTCGTTGGCGCGGCCGACCAGGGCCACCAGACCGTCGAGGTCGAGGAGGTTTGCTTCGCGGAAACGGGTCGCCATCCAACAGTGCCTACCCAGGCAGGGAGATGTCCTTCAGCGCCGCCCGCCCCGCGGCCGGCCATGCTGGGGCCGCGAGGTGACCTTGCGCGATTTCCCGGTCCGGCCGGGTGCGAGCCGCGGTGCGCGGGGTCAGGATGGGACAGCTCCTGCGGAGCCAGCCGCGCGCCGAGCATCACGGCCGGCATCCGCTAGGGGTCGGCGCGGCGCCAGCTACGTTTTCGCGCGATCTGCCCTCAGATCCAACGTGCCAGCAGGGTGTGGCGCGAATCTGCTTAGCCATCGTTGGATCGGGCTTGATGTCGCACTTGGTGCTGACCTCTCCGAGCCGATCGCGCCCGGAGCCCTCGCTTCACTGCGCGCCCGGCGGGTCCGCGAAAGGGAGCTGGGGCTGATCCGCCCCGACCTCCTCGCTGCAGCCGCGGCGCGAGATCTTTGCCTGCAGCACCCTGGTCAGGCCCAGCCAGCCCTCGAATCGCTCTGGCTCATCGTCGGCCGTTGCGAGGGTGCCGCGAATCGGCTCGGCCCCTTGGTCGAGCTCGATTGTCAGTTGCAGGCGAGCGCGGCCCACCTGGCGAGACTAGAGCCGGGGTGATGAGCGGCGCCACCGGGAGGCACCCCGGTCTTTTCACGCGCCGCTGGGGGCGAGCGCCGCGACGAGCGCCGC
>Ga0081455_10008781_pt1 | contig 10458 bp, 13 predicted proteins | sample TabmetS3T2R1_FD_70207 | JGI IMG/M metagenome (GOLD analysis project Ga0081455, IMG submission 70207) | Tabebuia heterophylla rhizosphere microbial communities from the University of Puerto Rico - S3T2R1 | ecosystem: Host-associated > Plants > Roots > Rhizosphere ... | reverse complement strand
AAGCCATAGAGGCCGATGCGCCGGCCCTCGCCGGCCTTTTTCAGCGACCGCCAGCCGATCAGACCGGCGCACATCAGCGGCGCCGCCGCCACCGGATCGGCAAAGCCCGCGAGCGCGAAGGCGTAGCTGGCATCGGCCACGGCATGAGTGGCGAACCCGCCGTCGCATGTGTAGCCGGTGAAGACCGGGCGGTCGCAGAGGTTCTCCTCGCCCACCGCGCAGTAGCGGCAGTGGCCGCAGGTATGGCCGAGCCAGGGAATGCCGACCCGCCGGCCGGGCGCCAGCGCGCTCACGCCGTCGCCGACCGCCTCGACGCCGCCGACGATCTCGTGTCCCGGAACCAGCGGCAGGCGCGGCTGGGTAAGGTCGCCATCGACGACGTGCAGGTCGGTGCGGCAGACGGCGCAGGCCTCGACGCGCACGCGGATCTCTCCCGGCCCCGGCAGCGGATCAGGTCGCGTCTCGGCCTCGAGCGGCCGGCCAATCGATCTCAGCACCATCGCTTTCATCGCGAAGCTCCGCAAAGGGCGGCGGCAGTAGACATAGTACTACCCGGATCCGGTTTGAGGCAGATCAAGGCCCCGGGGCCGCGACTGGAGCGATCCTTGCCGAGCTTGTTTCCAGCTCGGAGGACCCCATGAGTTCCGGCGAACTTTATTTCCTGATCTTCGTGTGTGGCTCGTTCGGGGCCTTGTCACTGGGCCTCGCTTTAAACACCATCCACGACTATCGCTGGCGCAAGCAGGTCGCATCCACGCGGCGGCGCAGGTAAGCCATGCTGCGCCGCCTCGCCTGTCTTCTGGTCGCCAGCCCGGGCATCACCTGGGCCCAGGACATCGAGCAAGGCCACCAGCTCGCCACACGCTGGTGCGCCAACTGCCACGTCGTCGAGCGCACGGCGGCGGCGGCATCGGCCAACGGCCTGCCGACCTTTCCGGCGATCGCATCGAACCCGCGCCTCACGCCCGATTTCCTGCGCGCCACCATGAGCGCCCAGCACGGCCGCATGCCGGACTTTCAGATCAGCAAGCGCCAGCAGGACGACCTGATCGCCTACATCCAGAGCCTGAAGCCGAAGCAGTGAGACGCTAGGGCCGGATGAAGGCGAGCGGCGTGTCTTCGTCGAGATTGTCGGCCGCCGCGGTCAGCTCGGCCGCGATATCCTCGATCGACCGCTGTTGACGGAAGATCCGGATCGCCTCCGACAGCAGACAGCGGGCCACGACGTCGCTCGAGATCGAGTGCGTGCCGGCCTCTTGAAGCGCGGCAGCGACGTGCCGCGCCACCATTTCGTGGACGTGCATGGACGTTCCTTAATGCGACATCAGCACCGGAACCGTCATGCTGGCGAGCAGCGTGCGGCTTACCCCGCCCATCACCAGCTCGCGCATGCGCGAGTGGCCGTAGGCGCCCATGACGATCAGGTCGATGTTGAGATCGGCGGCGCGCGACAGGATGACGTTGCCGATGTCGGAGTCGACGGCGACCTCGCGCTGGACCGTCACCTTGACGCCATGGCGTGACAGCCAGGTCGCCACGTCGGCACCCGGCTCGGCGCCGTGGCCGTTGGCCGACACCTTGGGATCGACGACCAGGACGACGACCTCGTCGGCAGCCTTGAGGAATGGCAGCGCATCCGATGCAGCCCGCGCGCTCTCGCGGCTGGCGTTCCAGCACAGCATCACTTTCTTGCCGAGCGGCTTCTCCGCGCCGATATGCGGCACGACCAGGACCGGCCGGCCGGTGGCGAGTGCCACGCTCTCGGGCAGGTTGGCGGGCGTTGCCACGTCGTTGTCGGGCGTCGACTGGCCGACCACCAGCAGGTCGGCATAGCGCGCGGCGATGGTCAGCGCCTCCTCGGGGTAGTCGTCGACCACTCGCCATTCGATCGGCAGGTGCTTGCCCTTGAGCGCCTTGTCGAAGGCGGTGCGCGATGCGGCGAGGTCGGCCTTCGCCCCCTCTTCGTAGGCCCGGTAGATCGGCGGCATGGTGAACGCCGCTTCGGAGAAGGCCGGCGTCTCGAACGGCGGCTGCGCGTGCAGGCCGACGAACACCGAGCCGAAGCGGCTGGCCAGCTCGGCGGCGACATCAAGATGGCAAGAGACCTTCTTGCCGGCGTCGCAATGTACCAGGATCGTCTGATAGCCCATGGTTGCCCTCCTCTGGCGGTCGATGGCGTATCGTCGGGCACGGGCGCCGATCGGACATTGAGGCAAGTCAAGCCCGCGACCGATCGCCGTTCGCTATGATGGTGGCGATGGATTTCATCGTTCAGGCGATCGCATTTTGCCGGCAGGGGCTCGCCCATTTCGCCGAGCAGCCGGGCGGCCTGGGCCTCTCCCTGTTCCTGGCCGGGCTGGGCGGCAGCCTGCTGCACTGTGTCGGCATGTGCGGCCCGTTCGTGTTGGGCCAGGTGACGGCCGATGCCAGGCAAGCCGACAGCTACGGCGAATGGCGGAGATTGGCCGGCGCGGCGCTCGCCCCCTATCACCTCGGCCGCATCACGACCTACACGGCGCTCGGTGCGCTGGCCGGCGGCGCCACGGCTCTGTTCGCCATGACGACGTCGTTTGGCTGGGTCGCGGCGCTGTTGCTGATTGCAGGCGCGGTCTTTCTGCTGCTGCAGGCATTCGGGCTGGCGATCAGCGACGGCTCGTCGCTCGGGCCGGCGCTGGCGCGGATCGCCACGCCGCTTTCGGCCTCGCATCGGCCGCTGGCGCGCTATGCGCTGGGTGTCGTTCTGGGCTTCCTGCCTTGCGGCCTGATCTATGGCGCGCTCGGGGTCGCGGCCGGCACCGGCTCGGTCTGGCGCGGCGCCCTGGCGATGGCCGCGTTCGCGGCCGGCACGGTCCCGGCGCTTGTCGCCGTTGGCTGGGGCGGGCATTTCCTGCGGCGACGCCTCCACAGCGTCGCCCGTTGGATCGCGGTTCCGCTGTTGCTCGCCAACGCCGCCCTGATGGTGGCGCTGGCGAGCGAGCGGCTGTGACGCCTCAGGACGGCTTGATCTCGATCTCCTTGCCCTGGACCGGCGTACCCATGGTCTTGCCGATCTCGACGACCAGGACGCCCTTGGCAAACTTCGCCGAAACGGCGTTGCGATCCGCGTCGTGGGGCAACGTGAAGCTGCGGGTGAAGCTGCCGTAGCTGCGCTCCGAATAGTGGGTCTTTTCGTCGGTGCGCTCGACCTTCTTCTCGCCCGAGATGGTGAGGACGTCGTCCTCGACCGAGGCCTTGACGTCCTTCTCGTCGAGGCCCGGCAGCTCGACGCTGATCGTGTAGCTCTTGCCGTTTTCCTTGACCTCGACACTCGGCATGTGCTCGAAGGCGCGCAGCGCCCGCGGCTCGGCCGGGCTCGCGAATTCGGGCCAGCCTGCTGGCCAACCGCGCATCATGCGATTGAAGAAGCGATCGAAGTCGGCGAAGCCGGAGGGCAGGCCGGCCCTTGGTGCCGATGGAAGCTGCTGGGTCATCTGGCGATCTCCTTTCGACAGGGAACTTTCTGATTCCTCCCTAGCGCCGATCGCCGGGCAACGAATTGATGCGGATCAATCATCCTGAAAGCGCACCACATCGCGATAAGCGTGCCACGTCGCGAGCCCGACCAGCGGCATCGTCATGGCGAGGCCGACCAGGCCCGGCATCATGCCGATTCCGGTCAGGATCACGATCAGGGAGGCCCACAGGATCATCGGCTTGAGATTGAGGCGGACCGCGGCGACCGAGGTGGCGATGGCCTCGAACAGATTCGACTCGCGGCGGTCCAGCAGAAAGGGGATCGAAAACGCGCCGATGGCGAAGGCACCGGCCGCCAGCACGGCGCCGATCGCCACGCCGACCGCCGTGAACGACAGACTCTTCGAGGAGAACCAGACGAGATCGGCAAAGCGATCCCATGACGGCATGGTGCGCCATTCGAACAGCGCGAAAAGAAGCTGAGCCAGACGCATCCAGGCGAGATGAAAGAACAGCAGCAGCGCGCCCATCAGCGCCAGCTGCTCGGGATTGCGCCTCCAGGCCAGGAAGGTGGTCTCGTAGTCGACGACCAAGTTCCGTTCGCGACGGCGGCTGATCTCGTACAGCCCGACGGCGAGAAACGGCCCGACGAAGAAGAACCCGGCGCCCAGCGGCAGGACCAGATAGGGCATGTCAAGCCACAGCAGCAGGCCGGTGACGAGCCAGCCCGCCGCGACCGGCACCAGACCGCAGGCCAGAGCGGGCCCCGGCGCCGCGACGAGGTCGCGCCAACCGGCCGTTAGCCAGGCCCAGCAACGATCGACCGGCACGCGGCGGATGCGCGGCTGCGGGGTCCGAAATACGGCAATGGTGTCAGGCATGGTTCTCTCCCAACCGATGCGCAAATGGGCCATCGCCGTCCCTCCAAGACCTTGACCCAGATCAAGGGCTGGCGCGCGCGAGCCAACTAGCTTCCGCGCAGCATCACGCGCAGGGGAGTTCCCATGTCCAGTATTGCCGGCCAGTCGACTGGTCCGAGACCGGCTCCCGGCTACGTCGAAGACGTCGTGCGCGCGTCGATGGTCCTCACCATGTTCTGGGGAATAGCGGCGTTCCTGGTCGGCGTCGTCATCGCCGCCCAATTGGTGTGGCCGCAGCTCAGCTTCGACAACGAGCACTTGACCTTCGGCCGCCTGCGCCCCCTGCACACCTCGGCGGCGATCTTCGCGTTCGGCGGCACCGCCCTGATCGGCACGGCGTTTCATGTCGTCCAGCGCACCTGTCGGGCCCGGTTGTTCGGCGGCGCGCCGCTCGGCTGGTTCGTACTGCTGGGCTACCAGCTCTTCATCGTGATCGCCGCCACCGGCTATCTGCTGGGCATCACGCAGAGCAAGGAATACGCCGAGCCCGAATGGTACGCCGATCTATGGCTGACGGTGGTGTGGGTGGCGTACCTGATCGCCTATCTCGGCACCATCCTGAAGCGAGAAGAGCCGCACATCTACGTGGCGAACTGGTTCTATCTCGCCTTCATCATCACAATCGCCATGCTGCACATCGTCAACAACCTGACGATGCCGGTATCGTTCTACGGCGCCAAGAGCTATGGCGCCTGGTCGGGCGTGCAGGACGCGATGATCCAGTGGTGGTACGGCCACAACGCCGTCGGCTTCTTCCTGACGGCCGCCTTCCTCGGCATGATGTACTATTTCATCCCGAAGGCGGCGAACCGGCCGATCTATTCCTACCGGCTGTCGATCGTCCACTTCTGGTCGCTGGTGTTCCTGTACATCTGGGCCGGCCCGCATCACCTGCACTACACCTCGCTGCCCGACTGGGCGCAGACGCTCGGCATGGTGTTCTCGGTCATGCTGTGGATGCCGTCGTGGGGCGGCATGATCAACGGCCTGATGACGCTGTCGGGCGCGTGGGACAAGCTGCGCACCGACCCGGGACTGCGCTTCTCGGTCACCGCCGTCGGCTTCTACGGCATGGCGACCTTCGAGGGGCCGGTCATGTCGATCAAGGCGGTCAACTCGCTCAGCCACTACACCGACTGGACGATCGGTCACGTCCATTCCGGCGCGCTGGGCTGGGTCGCCTTCATCGTGTTCGGCACGATGTACTATCTCGTCCCGGTGCTGTGGAAGCGGCCGGCCATGTGGTCGACGCGCCTGATCGGCTGGCACTACTGGATCGCCACCATCGGCATCGTTCTCTACATCACGGCGATGTGGGTGAGCGGCATCATGCAGGGCCTGATGTGGCGCGCCTACGACGAGCTCGGCTTCCTGCAGTACTCGTTCGTCGAGACGGTCGCCGCGATGCACCCGTTCTATCTGATCCGTCTGATCGGCGGGGTGTTCTTCCTGAGCGGCGGCCTGATCATGGCCTACAACGTGTGGCGCACCGTGCGCGGACAAGCCGAGATGGTCACCGCCGTGCGGGAACGCACCGCGGTGGCGGCGTAGGAGGTACCGCGATGTTCATCCGTCACGAGACGATCGAGAAGAACGCCATCCTGATGCTGGTGCTGACTCTAATCACGGTGTCGATCGGCGGCATCGTCCAGATCATTCCGCTGTTCACCATCGAAAGCACGATCGAGCGGGTCGAGGGCGTGCGGCCCTACTCGCCGCTCGAGCTGATGGGACGCAACGTCTACATCCGCGAAGGCTGCTACCTCTGCCACAGCCAGCAGATCCGGCCGTTCAAGGACGAGGTCGAGCGCTACGGCCACTACAGCCTCGCCGCCGAGAGCATGTACGACAAGCCTTTCCAGTGGGGCTCCAAGCGCACCGGACCCGACCTGGCGCGCGTCGGCGGCCGTTACTCCAACGACTGGCATGTAGCGCACATGGTCGCGCCGCGCGCCGTGGTGCCCGAAAGCGTCATGCCGGCCTATCCCTTCCTGGCCGAGCGGCGCCTGCAGTTCGGCGACATCGCCGAGCACCTGAAATCGCTGCGCATCGTCGGGGTGCCCTACAGCGACGCGATGATCGCCAAAGCGCTCACTGACCTCGAGGCGCAGGTCAACCCTGATGTCGACCCGACCGATTTCCTGAAGCGCTACCCGGGTGCCATCACCGGCAAGTTCAATGCCGCTTCGAGCGAGATCACCGAGCTCGATGCGCTGATCGCCTACCTGCAGATGCTGGGAACGCTGGTGCGCATCAGCGACATCCCGCCCGAACGCCTGCGCCAGTGAGGACGCCATGACCACTCTTGCATCTTTCGGTGAGGCGCTCGCCACCATCTGGACGGTTTGGGCCATCCTGCTGTTCGCCGGCATCGGCTACTGGGCGTGGCGGCCGCGCAATCGCCAGCGCTTCGAGCGCGACGCGCACATTCCCCTCAACGACGAGCAGTGAGGCGGAGCGATGCCGACCAAGATCGAAAAGGATGCCGTGTCCGGCCGCGACACCACCGGCCATGAATGGGACGGCGTCAAGGAACTGAACACGCCGCTGCCGACATGGTGGGTCTACACCTTCTGGGCCACCGTCGTGTTCTCTGTTGTCTATTGCGCGCTTTATCCATCGTGGCCGTGGGTCAATAGCCACACCCAGGGTTACCTCGGCTACTCCAGTCGCGTTGAACTGACGCGCGAGCTCGACAGTCAAACCAAGGAGCGCTCGGCATTCGTCGACCGCATCCGCAACGCCTCGTTCGAGCAGATCCGCAAGGATCCCGAGCTCTTCAACTTCGCGCTGGCCGGCGGCCGCTCCGCCTTCCAGACCAATTGCATGCAATGCCATGGCGCAGGCGGGGCGGGCAGCAAGGGCTTCCCCAACCTGGCCGACGACGACTGGCTGTGGGGCGGCGGCATCGACCAGATCAACCAGACCATCCAGCACGGCATTCGCAATGCCGACGAGAAGTCGCGCCAGACGCTGATGCCCCGCTTCGGCGTCGACGGCCTTCTGAGCCCGGCCCAGGTCGGTGCGGTCACCGATTACGTGCTGAGCCTCTCCGGCCGCGGCAAGGCCAATGCCGAAGGCGCCAAGATCTTCGCCGAGCAGTGCGTTTCGTGTCACCAGGCCGACGGCAAGGGCAGCCAGGAGATGGGTTCGCCCAATTTGACCGACGGCATCTGGCTGTACGGCGGCGACCGCGATTCGATCTATCACACGATCTTCTATGCGCGGAACGGCAGCATGCCGCCGTGGGGCCAGCGCCTCGACGACGCGACGCTCAAGATGCTGGCGATCTACGTCCACACGCTCGGCGGCGGGCGCTAGCGGTGTGGGTGCGGCGATGGATGGGGGCGGCTCCTTCTATGCGACCCGGATAAAGGTCTATCCGCGCGCCGTCAGCGGCCGCTGGCGCGGCGTCAAGTGGGCCGTGCTCGCTCTGCTGCTCGGCATCTACTATCTCGTGCCTTGGCTGCGTTGGGATCGCGGCTCCGGCGCGCCCAGCCAGGCGATCCTGCTCGATCTGGACGGCCGCCGCGGCTGGATCTTCGACATCGTGATCTGGCCGCAGGAAGTCTACTTCGTCACCGGCTTCTTGATCTTGGGTGCGATCGGGCTGTTCCTGGCGACATCGCTGTTCGGCCGCGTGTGGTGCGGCTTCGCCTGTCCGCAAACCGTGTGGACCGATCTCTTCATGCTGGTCGAGCGCTTGATCGAAGGCGATCGCAACCAGCGCATGCGTCTCGACCATGCGCCGCTATCCGCAGCCAAGGCCGCGCGCAAAGTCGCCAAGCATGCGGCGTGGTTGCTCATCGCGGCCGCCACTGGCGGTGCCTGGATCTTCTACTACGTCGACGCTCCCACCACGCTGGTGAAGATCCTGCAGGGCGACGCCTCGCTCGAGGTCTACTTCTTTGTCGGCCTGCTCACCGCCACCACCTACTTGCTGGCCGGCTGGGCGCGCGAGCAGGTCTGCACCTATATGTGTCCGTGGCCGCGCTTCCAGGCGGCGATGCTCGACGAGCAGAGCGTCATCGTGACCTACCAGAGGCAACGCGGCGAGCCGCGCGGCAAGCACAAGGCCGGCGCGAGCTGGGAAGGCCGCGGCGATTGCGTCGATTGCCGCCTGTGCGTCAACGTTTGCCCCACCGGCATCGACATCCGCGACGGCCAGCAGCTCGAGTGCATCGGCTGCGGGCTTTGCGTCGATGCCTGCAACGAGACCATGGACAAGGTCGACCGGCCGCGCGGGCTGATCCGCTGGGACACGTTTGCCCGCCAACAGGCACGCGAACGTGGGACGACGGTGCCGTGGCGGCCCGTCCGGCCACGCACCATCCTCTATGCCGCGCTGTTTGCCGTCGTCGCCGTCGTGATGCTGGTTGCCTTCGTCCTGCGCAGCGCCACCGACCTATCCGTTCAGCGCGACCGCAGCCCCAACTTCGTACGGCTGAGCGGCGGTAACATCCGCAATTCCTACACCGTCAAGATCTCGAACAAGAGCCAGCAGCCGCGCAACTTCCGTCTCGCCGTCACGGGACTGTCCGATGCGGCAGTCACCATCGCCAATATTGCCGACGACACCAATCGCGCGCCGGTGCTCACAGTGCATGCCGACGCCGTCGGCACCTTCCGGGTGCTTGTGACGGTGCCGGCGCGCCAGGCTCCGGTGGGCTCGCGACCGATCGAGTTCGTCGCCGTCGACCCGAGCAATCAGCAGAGCACCAACCACGAATCGGTCTTTGTCGGCCCGCCGCGATAGGAGCCCAGCGATGCCTGCCCTTCCCTTCCGCCCGCATCACACTCCCTGGCTTTTCGTCGCCGGCTTCGGCGTCGTGATCGCAGTCAACAGCCTGATGATCTGGTTCGCGGTCGGTTCGTTCTCGGGGCTCTACAGCGACCATGCCCGCGAACGCGGACTGCACTACAATCGCATCGTCGCCGAGCAGCGCGGCCGCGATGCGTTGCAGTGGCACGTCGACGCGACTTGGCAGCCCGAAACGGGCCAGCTGCGACTGGAAGTCACCGGCGCCGACGGCAGGCCGCTCCACGGCGCGCGCGTATCGGCCGAGCTGGTGCGGCCCGCCGAAAAGCGGCCACCGCTCCCTGTCGTGTTCGATGAACTGGGGAAAGGCCGGTTCGAGGCCAGGATCGACCTCCCCGCCCGCGGCAATTGGGATCTCGACATCGTGGTCGACGCGCAAAGCCAACACTTCGCGCTCACCAAGCGGATGTTCCTGCGGTGAGCGACGTCACTCTTCGCGCCTTTGCGACCGCGCCCGTTGCCGCGCGGCACTGCCTGCATTGCGGCGACAGGCTGCGCGAGGCCGGCGATTACTGCTGCGCGGGCTGCGCCAGCGCCCGCGCCATAATCGACGCGGCCGGCCTCGGCACTTTCTATCGCCGGCTGGAGCAAAACCGCGCGCATCGGCCGCTGCCGCTCGAGGCCGATTTCACGAGCTTCGCCCGCGACGCCGGCCCCGGCATGTTCGCCCTCGATCTTCTCGTCGACGGCCTCGATTGCGCCGCCTGCGTCTGGTTGATTGAAAGCCTTCTGGCGCGCAATCCGAGCGTCCTGGCCGCCCGAGTCAATCTGTCGACGAGACGGCTGGCGCTCCGGTGGCGCGGCACGGCCGCCCACGCCAACGATCACGCCGGCCTGGTCGCGGCGCTCGGGTTCCGGGTCGCGCCTTGGCAGCAGGTGGCGGCGAGCGCACGGGAAGATCGCGAAGCGCGCGAGTTGTTGCGCTGCCTCGCGATCGCCGGGTTCGCCGCCGCCAACGTCATGCTGCTGTCGGTCGCCATATGGTCCGGCCATGACGGCTCGATGGGAGATGCCACCCGTACCCTGTTCCACTGGCTGGCAGCCGTCATCGCCGTGCCCGCCGTTGCCTTCGCCGGCCGGCCCTTCTTCCGCTCGGCGCTCCGCGCGCTGAGGGCCGGGCGCACCAACATGGACGTGCCGATCTCGATCGGCGTCACCTTGGCGTCGGTCGTCAGCCTGCACGAGGCCTGGGTCGGCGAGCAGCACGCCTACTTCGATTCGGCGATCACCCTGCTCTTCTTCCTGCTGATCGGTCGCTACCTCGAC
>Ga0081455_10008780_pt1 | contig 10459 bp, 8 predicted proteins | sample TabmetS3T2R1_FD_70207 | JGI IMG/M metagenome (GOLD analysis project Ga0081455, IMG submission 70207) | Tabebuia heterophylla rhizosphere microbial communities from the University of Puerto Rico - S3T2R1 | ecosystem: Host-associated > Plants > Roots > Rhizosphere ... | reverse complement strand
CAGCTCGGTCGTCTCGCGCACGTGGAACGCCGGGTCGAACGACCCCACCCCGATCCGCGTCTCCTCGCCCGCCGGGAAGCTCCAGCCGTACCCCGCGGGCACGTAGCGCCGGTCGATCCAGATCTCCAGATCGGTCGCCCCGCCCTCGGGATGCACCTCCAGCCCCCGCGACAGCGGTGCTTCCGGCGGCTGGTAGCCCGCCGGGCCGGCCAGCACCCGGCGCCAGCCGAGCGCGTCGACCACCAGCGGCGCCGTGATCACCCCGCGGTCGGTTTCCACCCCGACCGCGTCCGACCCGTTCGCCGCCCCGTTCACCAGCCCCTCGACCTTCGCCGTCTCGAAGCGCGCGTCGCACCCCTCCCAGAGCAGCCCGCAGAGCTCCCGATAGTCGAAGGTGGAGAAGGTCCAAGGCAGCCGGTAGCGCGAGTCCCCGTGCGGGGTGTGGATCACCAAGGTGTCGAAGCGCTGGCGCTCCGCCTCCATCAGCCCGAGCTTTGCCAGCCACTGCGTGGGGATCCCACAGGCCGACGTCTGGCGCTCGCCGATCTCGTAGCGGTCGACGATCAGCACGTCCGCGCCCGACCCCGCCAGCTCCCGTGCCACCATCAACCCGGCGAAGCTGGCGCCACAGATCAGCACGTCTTGAGCCCCCGCAAGGGAGGTCCGCTCGTCACCGCGCTTGGTCGCTCGAGTAGGCACCGCCCCGCAGGGTATCGGCGAGGCTCGGTCGCCGCGTCGTTTCTGCCATCATGCTCTGCCCGATGGCTGCGACCGAGACCCTGACCCCTGCGCCCAGCGCCACGCCTGTTGAAGGCAGTGGCGGCCTCCTTCTAGAAATCGAAGGGAAGATCGTTCCGAACTACGCGGCGACGATGGTTTCCTTCGACGAGGGGGACGTGGTCAACGGCAAAGTCGTCCGCATCGACAAAGACGAGGTCCTCGTCGACATCGGCTACAAGGCCGAGGGTGTCATCCCCAGCAACGAGCTCTCGATCCGCAAGTCGGTCAACCCGGCCGAAGAGGTCGAGCTCGGCGAGGAGGTCGACGCCCTGGTCCTCACCAAGGAGGACGCCGAGGGCCGCCTGATCCTCTCCAAGAAGCGCGCCCGCTTCGAGAAAGCCTGGCGCCGCATCGAGGTCGCCGCCGACTCCGGCGAACCGGTGGAAGGCAGCGTGATCGAGGTCGTCAAGGGCGGCCTGATCCTCGACCTCGGGGTGCGCGGCTTCCTGCCCGCCTCGCTGGTCGACATCCGCCGCGTCCACAACCTCGACGAGTTCATGGGCCAGACGCTCGAGTGCAAGGTGATCGAGCTGAACCGCTCCCGCAACAACGTCGTCCTCTCGCGCCGCGCAGTGCTGGAGGAGGAGCGCAAAGAGGTCCGCGAGCAGATCCTCGGCCGGCTCGAGCCGGGCCAGGTCGTCGAAGGGAAGATTTCCAACATCGTCGACTTCGGCGCCTTCGTCGACCTCGACGGGATCGACGGCCTCATCCACATCTCCGAGCTTTCCTGGAGCCACGTCAACCACCCGTCGGAAGTGGTGGCGATCGGCGACACGGTGCGGATCAAAGTCCTCGACATCGACCGCGACCGCCAGCGCATCTCCCTCGGTCTGAAGCAGACCCAGGAGGACCCGTGGCAGCGGGTGATCTCGACCCACCGCCCGGGCGACGTGCTCGAGGGCACGGTGACCAAGGTCGTCGCCTTCGGCGCCTTCGTCGAAATCCTCCCCGGGGTCGAGGGCCTGGTCCACATATCCGAGCTCGCCGACCACCACGTCGAGAACCCGAGCGAAGTCGTCGAGCCGGGGGCCAAACTGAACGTCAAGATCCTCGAGATCGACGAAGACCGCCGTCGCCTCTCGCTCTCGATCAAGCGGGTCGAGGGCCAGAACATGCCAATGCAGGGCCTCGGCGAGCAGATCGCGCAGGCGACCGGCGAGGCCGCCCCGGCCGAGGACGCCGCCCCGGCTGAGGAGGCGGCGCCGGTCGAAGAGACCGCAGAGTTCGCCTCCGAGGTGCCCGCCGCCGAGGCTGAGGCAGCTCCGGAGCCCGAGGCAGCCGCAGCCGAACCCGTCGCCGAGACGCCCGCCGAGGAGCAGCCCGGCGAGGAGGGCGGCGAGGCGCACGAGGGCGAATCGGTCCAGGACCGCCCCGACGCCCCGGACAGCACCGACGAGGCCGCGGGCGAAGACACCGGAAACGGCGAGTCCGACCAGAGCTGAGCGGCGGGGCCGCCCGTGGCGCCGCTGACGATCGGGCTCACCGGCGGCATCGCCGCCGGCAAGTCTGAGGCCCTGGCCGCGCTCGGGCGACTCGGCGCGGCGACCCTCTCCAGCGACGCGGTCGTCCACGAGCTGCTCGAATCGGACGAGCTGAAGCGAACCCTGGCCGAGCGCTGGGGACCCGAGGTGGCACCGCTCGAGGGCGTCGACCGCGCCCGCATCGGTGCCATCGTCTTCGCCGACCCCGAGCAGCTGGCCTGGCTCGAGTCGCAGCTCCACCCGCGGGTCGGCGCGCGCACCAGGGAGTGGCTTGAATCGCTGCCGCCCGACACCGAGTTCGCGGTGGTCGAGGTGCCGTTGCTGTTCGAGGGCGACGGTGCAAAGCGCTTCGACACCACCGTTGCGGTCGTCGCCGGCGAGGAGCAGCGCCGCCGGCGCGCCGCGGCCCGCGGCCACGCCCTGGTCGACGAGCGCGAGGCGCTTCAGCTCTCCCAGGACGAGAAGGCCGCCCGGGCCGACCACGTCGTCGTCAACGACGGCTCGGTCGCGGATCTCGAGCGGGAGCTGTCCGTGCTGCTCGCGAAGCTGAGACGATGACGAGGGCGAACCGGCGGCGCCGCGGGCGCTGGCCGATCTTCGGCGGGGTGGCGGTAGTGCTCGGCCTGATCGTCGGCATCCTGATCGCCAGCGGCACCTTCGACAAGGCGATCAAGGAGCTCACCCTGCCCCTCCGGCACGAGGACATCATCCGCCAGCAGTCGCGCGAAAAGGGGGTCGACGCCGCGCTGATCGCCGCCGTCATCTACTCGGAGTCGAAGTTCAACGACGCCGAATCGAGCGCCGGGGCCCGCGGCCTGATGCAGATCACCCCCGCCGCGGCGGACACGATCGAGAGGCTGAGCGGCGCCACCACCTTCAAGCTCGACGACCTCTCCGATCCCGAAATCAACATCCGCTACGGCACCTTCCTGCTGAAGGAACTGCTCGAACGCTACGACGGCGACGAGGCGGCGGCGCTGGCCGCCTACAACGCCGGCCCCGGCAACGCCGACGAGTGGGGCGGCAGCGATCTACGGGTCGAGGAGATCCCGTTCCCCGAAACCCGCGCCTACGTCGAAGAGGTGCTCGAAAAGCAGCAGGAGTATCGCAAGGAGTACGCCCGCGAACTGGGGTACAGGTGAACTCGCCGCGGCCTCGCGTCGCCGCCCTGGCGCTGGCGGTCGGCATCGTCCTCGCCGACTCCTCGATCGTCGTCCTGGCGCTGCCGGAGATCTACCGCGACCTCGACACCACGGTCGCCGGCGTCACCTGGGTGCTGGTCTCCTTCAACCTGGTGATGGCGCTGGCGGCGGTGCCGGCGGCGCTGCTGGCGCGGCGCCTTGGACCGGGGCGGACGGCCGCGGTCGGACTGGCGATCTTCGCCGGGGCGGGGGTCGCCTGCGGCGTCGCCGACCAGCTCTCGACCCTGATCATCGCCCGCTGCGTGCAGGCGCTCGGCGGCGCCGCCGCAGTGACGGCGGCGCTCGAGCTATTGCCGGCCACTGTCGGCAGCGAGCGGCGCGCCGCCGTCGTCTGGGCGGGGGCGGGGGCGACTGGCGCCGCGCTCGGCCCCGCCGCCGGCGGCCTCCTGACCGAGCTCGTTTCCTGGCAGTCGGTCTTCTTCGTCCAGGTGCCGCTGGCGCTCGCCGCAGCGGTGCCGATCCTCGCCGTCGCCCGCGACGAGGCTTCGACCCAGATCATCGAAGCCGAGACCCGCAGCGCCGGCCGCCCGCACCTCTGGGCCAACCTGGCGCTGGCGATGATCAGCGCCTCGATCGCCGCGGCTCTCTTCCTCCTCGTCCTGCTGCTGATCGAAGGCTGGCGCCTGACGCCGATCGGCGCCGCGATCGTCGTTACCGCGATGCCGGTTGCCGCCTACTTCGGTAGTCGTTTGTCTTCATTCGTGCCCAGCGAGCGGGCCCGCGCCGCCGCCGGCGCGATTCTCGTCTCCGGCGGGCTCGGCGGCCTGGCGCTGTTGCCGCACGCCAGCGTCTGGCTGACCCTGCCGCCGCAGATCCTGGTCGGGGTTGGCCTCTCGCTCGTCCTCTCGGCGTTGACCGAGACCGCGCTCTCCGGCCGCGCCCCGCAGGCGATCCACGGCGGCTGGACGATCTCCGCCCGCCACGCCGGCGTCGTCCTCGGCCTGCTCGCCCTGACCCCGATCTTCACCCATGACATCGAAGTCCAGCGCCGCGAGGCGATCGACGCCGGCACCGCGGTGCTGCTCGATTCGCCCGCCAACCCGCTGCTGAAGATCGAAATGGCGAAACGGATCTCCGAGCGGCTCGACGACGAGGAAGGCAAAGTCCCGACGATCGGGCCGGCCTTCGAACCGCTGCCCGACGACCCTGAGGAACGCTCCGAAGTCGTCGGCCTGCGCGAAGAACTGCAGGACCAACTCGACCGCGGCGCCACCCACGCCTTTAGCCCCTCGTTCGGGATCGCGGCGCTGCTCGGGCTGCTGGCGCTGATCCCGATCGGGCTGGCGCGGAGGGTTGATCTGTGAGCGCGGCAGCGACCGAGCGTCCATATCTGACTCTTCGCGAGGGAGCGAAGCGCGAGGTGATGGTGTGAGCGCAGCGATGGCCAGCACTCGGGCGAAGCTCCTGATCGGCGGCGCGGTCCTCGCCTCGCTGCTCTTGGTCGGCGCCTACCTCGCGGCCGGCGGAGCCAGCTACGAGCCGCTGAAGTCGCAGGACCCCTGCAAGCCGCGGCCCTGGCGCGACCCGCAGGGCTTGCAGCAGCTAGCAGAGCAGTTCACGCTCTCGGCGCTCGACGGCGCCGCCTGCCAGCTCGGGGTCAGCCGCGAGACGCTGGCCCGCGCCCTCGCCACCGACAAGGCGCGCGAAAGGTTCGCAGAGAAGTACGGAATCGACGACGAAAAGCTTGCCAAAGCGATCCGCGCCGGGCTGGTCCGCGCCGTCGACGACGCCGAAGAAGCCGGGGCGCTGACCCCGTTCATCGCCGTGCCACTGCGCGGCGCGCTGCAGAACATCCCGCTCGAGCAGGCGATCGAACTGGTCAAGGACGGCCGCAAGATCTTCGAAGGGGCGAGCGGGATCCTCGGCCCGCTCGGCGGCTTCCTTGAAGAATTAATTCCATAGGAAACTTATTCCTTAATTCGCCTCAAGAAGGCCCCTGGGCGCACCGATAACGCTGGCGTACCGCCATGTTCGACGGCCAGCGCGCGCAAGAGAAGCTGTTGATCCCGATCGTCGTCGGCACCCGGCCGGAGGCGATCAAGCTCGTGCCGGTGATCCTGGCGCTGCGGGAGAGCCCGTATTACGAGCCGATCGTCGTCTCGACCGGCCAGCACAACCGCCTCGTCGAGTACATCTTCGAGCTCGCCGAGATCCGACCCGATGTGACGCTCTGGGCGGGCTCGCGGCGCGCCAACTTGAACGAGCGGGTGGCCTCGGTGATGCAGCGCTTCGAAGACTTCTGCGTCGAGCGCTTCGACATCGACCCCGACGTGATGCCGACCCCCGACGACGTCCTCTCCGGCCGCCGGCCGGCGGCGGCGCTGGTCCACGGCGACACCAGCTCGGCGATGGCCGCGGCGCTCTCGGCCTTCCACCTTCACATCCCGGTGATGCACGTCGAGGCCGGCCTGCGCACCGGCGGCAGCAACCTGATGCCCTTCCCGGAGGAGCTCAACCGCCAGGTGATCTCGAAAATCGCGGCGATGCACTTCGCCCCGACCTCAGCGAACCTGCAGAACCTGGTCCGCGAGGGGGTGCCGATCTCCCAGGTCTTCGTCACCGGCAACACCGGGATCGATGCCCTCCACTGGGCCTCGGCGATCGACGTCCGCTTCGCCAACCCCGAGCTCCAGGCGCTGCACGACTCAGACGCGCGGATCGTCGTCATCACCGCCCATCGCCGCGAGAACTGGGGCGACGGCCTGCGCGGGATCGCCGAGGGCGTGGCGCGGCTGGCGGCTGCCGAGGGTGATGTCCACTTCGTCCTGCCGGTCCACCCCAACCCGCGCGTCCGTGAGGTGCTGACCGAACGGCTCAGCGACCTCGACAACGTGCTGCTGACCGAGCCGCTCGGCTACGCGACCTTCTCGCGCCTGCTGGCCCGCGCCCACCTGGTGATCACCGACTCCGGCGGCATCCAGGAAGAGGCGCCCTCGCTCGACAAGCCGGTGCTGGTGACCCGCGAGACGACCGAGCGGACCGAGGGGATCGCCGCCGGCACCCTGCGCCTGGTCGGCACTGAACCAGAGATGATCTTCGCCGAAGGCGCCCGCCTGATCGAGGACGACGGTGCCTACGCGAAAATGGCGTCGGCGCCGAACCCCTACGGCGACGGCAGGGCGGCGGCGCGGATCGCCGGCGCGCTCGAGCACATCGTCCTCGGCAAGAACGCCCCCGAACAGTTCGGTCCCGGCTACAGCCGCGAGGCGGTGGCACTGGCCGCCGGCTTCGGCCCCGACGACGCGATCGCCTTCGAGATGCTCGAGGGGCTGCTCGGCCCGGTCCCCGCGGTGATCGCCGACGACGAGGAGCCGACCTACCTGGTCGAGGGCTGAGGCCCACCGTGGACCTCACTGTCCTGCCGGTCGCGTTGATCTGGCCCTTCGCCGGGCTGGCGCTCGCCTGGCAGATCCTGTTCGGCGTCTGCTTCGCGATCGTCGTCGTGATGTTCCTCTGGAGCCTGCTGCTTTTCGTCCGCGGCCACGCCGCGATCGTCCACCCGCCGCCGGCTCCCGAGGACGGCGCCGAGGCCCTCACCTGGGTCTTCCTGGTGCCGGCGCTGAACGAGGAGGTGACGATCGGCGACTCGGTCGCGCGGCTGCTCGAGCTGCCGGTGGCGCGGCGGCGGATCGTCGTCATCGACGACGCCTCGACCGACCGCACGCCGGAGATCCTCGCCGCGATCGACGATCCCGACCTGTTCGTCCTGCGCCGCGAGAAGCCCGACGCGCAAAAGGGCAAGGCGGCCGGTCTCAACTACGCCTACCGCGGCCTGCGCGACATCGAGGACCGCGAGCGCGTGATCGTCGCCATCGTCGACGCCGACGGTCGCCTCCACGCCGACGCGCCGCGTTACGCCGCCAGCCATTTCGCCGACCCCGCGGTCGGCGGCGTCCAGTCGCTGGTCCGGATCTACAACCGCCAGAACCCGCTGACCTGGCTGCAGGACGTCGAGTTCGCCGTCTACGGCCACCTCTTCCAGGCCGGCCGCGACCACTGGGGGACGGCGGGGATGGGCGGCAACGGTCAGTTCAACCGCCTCGTCGCCCTCGATGCCGTCGCCGACGAGGAGGGACCCTGGCGCGACCGCCTGACCGAGGACCAAGACCTCGGGCTCCGCCTCCTCGCCGCCGGCTGGGAGGGGCGCCAGGACCTCCGTGCCACGGTCGACCAGCAGGGCCTCTCCCGCCTCCGGCCGCTCTTCCGTCAGCGCACCCGCTGGTCGCAGGGCAACCTGCAGGCGATCGGCCTGCGCCGCGCCGTCGCCCATGCCCCTTTCGGCCTCGGTGCCCGCCTCGAGCAGCTGCTCTACCTGCTGATGCCGTTCTGGCAGGGGATCATCGGCCTCGGCCTGCTCGGCGCCCTGTTCCTATGGATCAGCGGCCAGGTCCCGATCTGGGGCGGCGGCCCGACCTGGCAACTGCTCTTCTTCTATCTGCTGGCCTTCGGCGGCACCACCCTCGGCTGCATCGCCGCCCGCTCCGAGCAGGGTCCGCTCGGCTGGCTGCTCGGCTTCCTGATCGCCCAGGCCTACACCGTCTACACCTGGTTCCTCTGGCCGGTTCTGATCCGCGCCACCGGCCGCCAGCTGCTCTCGCGCGGCAACTGGGCGAAGACCGAACGCGAGCCGATCAGCACCGAGCCGGTCGGCGCCGCCTCGCCGTAGCCGTTTCCGGGCGTCCGCGCGCCCGGCTCAGCGCGTCGCCCGCCAGACCCAGACCATCAGCAGCGGCTGGATCGGGAGGCGGAGCCAGAGCAGCCAGCGGGGGAACCGGCGCAGGTCGAGGCCCTCGATCTGCTCGGGGTTGACGGCCATGTGGACGTTGGCCGGGAAGACGGCGGCGAGCAGGGCGAGCAGCCACCAGCGGCCGAGCCGGCGGCTGGCGGGCGGCGCGACGAGGGCGGCGCCGGCCAGCTCGGCGGCGCCGCTGAGCGCGACGATCTCCTTCTTCCAGGGCTGCAGCACGGCAGGGACGATTGCTTCGTAGGGCTTCGGCCGGGCGAAGTGGAGCGAGCCGGCGAGAGTGAAGAAGGAGGCGAGGAGGGCGCGAAGCGGCGGCATCGGCCGCTGCAGCCTAGCCATCAGCGACTTCGACATCCCGGGCCGGAACCCTCGTACTCCCACGTTTCCAGTGTTTACCCCTCTACAGCGGGGTCAACTCAGGAAACGTCCGGTTCTCGGCGCGATTCAACCGGCTGCGGCTTCAACCAGCCGGAGTCGCAGCCGGGGGAATCGCGACTGGGGGCATAAGCCCGAGTGGCCGTGCAGCTAAGGTCAAGAACGTGTCGGAATTCAAACTTAATCCCGTCTACACGCCGACCGCCGACCAGCCGAAGGCGATCGCCGGCCTCGCCGAGGGCCTTCGCGAGGGCGAGCGCTTCCAGACGCTGCTCGGCGCCACCGGCACCGGCAAGACCTTCACGATGGCGGCGACGATCGCCGAGGTGCAGCGGCCGGCGCTGGTGATCGCCCACAACAAGACGCTGGCGGCGCAGCTCTGCAACGAGTTCCGCGAGTTCTTCCCCGAGAACTCGGTCTCTTACTTCGTCTCCTACTACGACTACTACCAGCCCGAGGCCTACGTTCCGGCCCAGGACCTCTACATCGAGAAGGACTCCTCGATCAACGACGAGATCGACCGCCTGCGCCACGCGGCGACGGCGGCGCTGTTCGCGCGCCGCGACGTGATCATCGTCGCCTCGGTCTCCTGTATCTACGGGATCGGCTCGCCTCAGGTCTACAACGAAAAAATGCAGCTCTTCCAGGTCGGCAAGGAGATCGACCGCGACGACGTCCTGCGCAAGCTGGTGAAGATCCAGTACCAGCGCAACGACACGGTCCTCGGCCGCGGCTGCTTCCGGGTCCGCGGCGAGGTGCTGGAGATCATGCCCTCCTACGCCGAGTCGGCCTACCGGATCGCCCTGTTCGGCGACGAGATCGAGTCTATTCAGCACTTCGACCCGCTGAGCGGCGAAATCTTCGACGAGATCGACCACGTCTCGGTCTGGCCCGCCTCCCATTACGTGACCAAAGACGAGACGCTCGAGCGCGCGGTGAACGAGATCAAGGCGGAACTCGAAGCGCGGGTCGCCGAGCTCGAGAACGAAGGCAAACTGCTCGAGTCGCACCGGCTGCAGCAGCGCACCGCCTACGACATCGAGATGATCAAGGAGCTCGGCTTCACCTCGGGGATCGAGAACTACTCGCGGATCCTCGACGGCCGCCCGGCCGGCAGCCCGCCGCACACCTTGATCGACTACTTCCCCGAGGACTTCGTCACCTTCGTCGACGAGTCGCACCAGACCGTGCCGCAGATCGGCGGCATGTACGAGGGCGATAGATCGCGGAAGACGACGCTCGTCGACTACGGCTTCCGCCTGCCCTCGGCGATCGACAACCGGCCGCTCAAGTTCGACGAGTTCCTCGCCCGCGTGCCGCAGCTGGTGATGGTCTCGGCGACGCCGGGGCCGTTCGAGAAGGCCGAATCGAAGCGGATCGTCGAGCAGATCGTGCGGCCGACCGGGATCGTCGACCCGGAGATCGAGCTGCGCGAGACGAAGAACCAGATCGACGACCTGATGAACGAGATCAAGGCCCGTAGCGAGGCCGGCGACCGCACCCTGGTGACGACGCTGACCAAGAAGATGGCCGAGGACCTGACCAACTACCTGCTCGAGTACGGCGTCAAGGTCCGCTACCTGCATTCCGAGGTCGACACTCTGGAGCGGATCCAGATCATTCGCGACCTGCGGCTCGGCGAGTACGACGTGCTGGTCGGCGTCAACCTCCTGCGCGAGGGCCTCGACCTGCCCGAGGTCTCGCTGGTGGCGATCCTCGACGCCGACAAGGAGGGCTTCCTGCGCGGCGAGACCAGCCTCGTGCAGACGATCGGCCGCGCCGCGCGGAACGTCGACGGCAAGGTGCTGATGTACGCCGACAAGGAAACCGACGCGATGAAGGCGGCGTTGCGCGAGACCGACCGCCGCCGCGCAATC
>Ga0081455_10008779_pt1 | contig 10460 bp, 9 predicted proteins | sample TabmetS3T2R1_FD_70207 | JGI IMG/M metagenome (GOLD analysis project Ga0081455, IMG submission 70207) | Tabebuia heterophylla rhizosphere microbial communities from the University of Puerto Rico - S3T2R1 | ecosystem: Host-associated > Plants > Roots > Rhizosphere ... | reverse complement strand
TCGTGGAGAGGATCAGATAGTCCTCGTCGCGCAGCGGCGGGCCTGACCGGTCGCTGGTTGCTTCCGGTGGATCGAGCGTGAGTTCGGTCAGGAAGCGCTCGCGCGAAGGATAGCCGGAAGCGATCTGCTCAAGCTGCTGCAAATCGGCCAAGCGAACCTCGCAGTCCTCGTGGATACGCTCCAGGTGCGGCGTATACCAGAGCCTGACACGTTCGATATCGGCAGGCCACTCTGAATAGTGAAGATTCAACATGGTTCGGACAAAGCCGGTCCAATCATCGTCCGCGCGCGGAGGGACGGGAAGAGCGGCGAGCGCCGAAATGGGATCTGGCGCTATCGCCGTTTGATCCAGAATGCGCTGCGCGGACGCCGGACCAATGCCCGGCAACAAATGAAGCACCCGAAAGCCAGCCACCCGATCGCGGGGGTTCTCGACAAACTTCAAGCATGCCAGCACATCTTTGACATGCGCCGCATCCAAGAACTTCAGGCCGCCAAATTTGACAAACGGAATATTGCGTCGCGTTAGCTCAACCTCCAGCGGACCGCTGTGTGATGACGTCCTGAAGAGAACGGCCTGTTGCTTGAGAAGCGAACCCTCCTCGCGGTTGGCCAGCACCTGCTCGACGACATAGCGCGCCTGGTCGGCTTCATCGCGCACGGTGACGAGGCGCGGAAGCTGAGCGGAGTTGCGTTCGGTCCAGAGATTTTTCGTGAACCGTTCTCGCGCAAGTCCGATCACGCCATTGGCGGCCGCGAGCACCGGCTGGGTGGAGCGGTAGTTGCGATCGAGCATGACGATTTTCGCTTTCGGGCTGAAGTTATCCGGAAAGTCCAAAATGTTTCTGACGGTGGCTGCTCGAAACGAATAGATCGATTGAGCGTCATCCCCGACTACCGTAAGCCCATGGCCGGTAGGTTTGAGCGCCAGCAGGATCGTCGCCTGCAGGCGGTTCGTATCCTGATATTCATCGACCATGACGTGATCGAAGCGCCCACCGATCTCTTCGGCAATCGACGGCTCCGACATCATCTGAGCCCACCACAGCAGCAGATCGTCGTAGTCGAGTACGTTCTGCTTCTGCTTGGCCTCGACATAGCCCGCAAACAGCTGTTTGAGCTCGCTGGCCCACCCCGAGCACCACGGGTAATGCTGACCAAGCACTGTCTCGATGGGCATCTCCGCATTCACGCAGCGGGAATAGATGGCAAGACAAGTGCCTTTCGTCGGAAAGCGGCTCTCGGTCTTGGAAAACCCAAGCTCGTGGCGCACCAGATTCATCAGGTCGGCTGAGTCTTCGCGGTCGTGAATGGTGAAGGCTGGATCAAAGCCGATGCGCTCGGCGTATTCCCGCAAAAACCGGGCTCCGATCCCATGAAACGTGCCGGCCCAGGTCAAGGCATCGGTCATCACGCTTGCCTTGTCGCCCAAAACTCGACGCGCGATGCGCTCAACACGCCCTGTCATTTCGGAGGCGGCGCGCCGCGAAAAGGTCATCAAGAGCATTTTGCGCGGATCGGCACCCTTGATGATGAGATGTGCGACGCGATGGGCGAGCGTATTGGTCTTGCCAGATCCGGCGCCGGCGATGACGAGCAGTGGCGAGCCGATCACACCATCCGGCCCCACGCCGTGCTCCACGGCGCGGCGCTGTTCTGTGTTGAGACTTTCCAGGTAGTTGTCGGTAGTCGCGAGCACGAATCATCCCCCACATCGACACAACGCTCTGCCAATTCAGGCGCGCTCGCAATGACAGATGTCGTACATCCCTAACGGAGAGTTCGAACTTGCTTGAGGACGACGCTGTGTCGCCGTCCGCTCTCTCTTCAGAACGAATCGGCGAGCGCGATCTCACGCCGAAGGGCTTCGATCCGTCGTGCCGCCTCAGCGGCCGAAAGATCTTCGGCGAATTCCTTGGGTTGATACGCCTCGATCGACAACGACCGCAGCATCTCGGCCTGGTTCCTCGTCATGGGCGCATCCAGCCGGTCGGGAAGGGTAAGGTAGGACATCCAAAAACTCCAAATTCGACTTTTGATGACTTGCGCATTTGTTCTTTATTTGTTCTTATGATGGGCAAACCGCAAGGGCTTTGCCATGGACAACAGCGTAAACGAAAATCGACGTAGAATCAGTGAGTTAAGGTCAGAGATGAGTCGGATCGAGGCGGCCATGCGCGCGGAAATCGCCCGCGATCTCGATTGTTCGGCGACGGCCTTGCGGCTGATGAGCCTGCGCGCCGAGGTCGCGGAATTGGCCAGGCTCAGAACCAGTCTGGGCGACAACGCGCCGATCGGCGCCCGAGATCTTCGAAAGCCTCGCTTTGCCAGAGGCTGATCGATGCCAGACCTCGGGTTTGTCCGGTCAGAGATCGAACGCATGCGCGTTCAGGTCGGCAGGCAGCGCAGAGAGATTTTGCAGCTGCAGAAAGCCGGCATTTCGACGGCCGCGGCGGAAGCGCTGCTGCAACGAATGCTCGACAAGATCGACGCGCTCTGCGCGGAGCGCGACCGGCTGAAGGTTGAACTTCCGGGCGCGCCGAAGGGCAAGGTCGCGCGAAGTCAGTGCCCGTGAGTGGGCAAGGACTAGCCAAACGCAAGTAGCGACGTGGTGGAACGTGGTGCGTGCTGGCCGGTTAGCTCTACAGGCCAGAGCTCGCACGATCATGAGGCTTCTTTTCGGCGCAAATCGCTCCAGCCGAGCACGCAGAAGGCTTGGATGGTTTTCCATTGTCTCGCTGGCGGGAGGCGTTCTCCTGTTAAGTCTTCATCTGGGCGAGCGAGCTCGAAAGGCAGCTCTCGAGAGGTCGCCTACATCTTCCACGGCGCGTCCAATTACCGACGTTCAAAGCAGCCAAGAGTCTGCACCGAGCGAGTAGGCCGCCGAGCCGTACTTCTTTAAGGCAATCGATTTTGGAGCCACGATCGGTGCGATGTGCGGTTCGGTGTTGTCGGCCAGTGGCCGGCTTATGTCATAACATCTGATGTGCGAATCGCGTCGCCACGGCTAGGCCAGCTCTGCGAGGTCATCGACGACCGCAAGCGCCGGCGAGAAATCATCGTCGCGGAAATACTCGCTGCGAGTGATCAGTACGGGAATGCCAGCGGAGACGGCTGCTCTCAGGCCGTTGGCGGAATCTTCGATGGCCAGGCACCCGTCCGCCGCTCGCCCCAATCTCCTGAGGACTTCGAGGTACACGTCGGGGGCTGGCTTCTTGCGCGGGACCTCGTCGCCTGAAACGACGGCTGCAAACAGGCTTCGCCACTGCCGGCCGAGGGTGCCAGACAGGAGATCCTCCACATTGCTGAACGTGGTTGTGGTTGCGATCGCCAGCGTCTGGCGGCGGGCGATGGCCGCTCGGATGAAGGCCTCGACGCCCGGCCGGAGCCGGCACGTGTGCTGCGCCATCAGCCGGGCATAGTGCCTCGTTTTTCCCTGGTGCACCTCCACAAGCTGCCGATCCGAGTATCGATATGACGGCGGTTGCGTTATCGCGTATGCGCGGAGGCGCTCCTTGCCGCCGGCCACGCGGATCAGCTTCTTGTAGGTCCAGCGATCCCAGTACCATTCGATACCATGTTCGAGAAACGCGGCATTGAAGGCGCGGCGATGAATGCCCTCGGTCTCCGCCAGCGTGCCGTCGACATCGAAAATCAGCGTGCCGGCCCGCGCGATGCGGTCCTTGAGACTGGCCGGCTGCAAGGCGCAAGATGATAGCGCAATGTTCATGGCTGCGTGGCCGGACCGTCCGACCCTCCCGAAAAGACCCGGCTCGCGAGCACGTCGTTGGCCTCGATCGCCATCAGGTCGTCGCTGGTGAGAACACGATCGAGATGCGAGACGAGCCGGTTGGCTTGCCGCAGCCGGATCCGGTCGAGCGCGTTGCGGATCGATCGCGCGTTGGAAAAAAGTGGCTGCGCCTTGCGCAAGGCGATGTAGCGGATGAAGGCATCGCGCGCGTCCGGCGAAAACCGGTAGTTCTGCTCGGCCAGCATCAGCTCGGAGATCGCCAGGAGCTCGTCGTCGGAATAGTCGGGGAAATCGATGTGATGGGCGATGCGGGAGCGGAATCCCGGGTTGCTCTGGAAGAACCGCTCCATGCGGTCGCGATAGCCGGCCAGCACCACGACGAGGTCTTCGCGCTGCGCCTCCATTACCTGCAGCAGGATCTCGATCGCCTCCTGTCCGTAGTCGCGTTCGTTCTCTGGGCGGTAGAGATAATAGGCCTCGTCGATGAACAGAACGCCGCCCATCGCCTTCTTCAGGATCTCCTTGGTCTTCGGCGCGGTGTGACCAATGTACTGACCGACCAGGTCGTCCCGCGTGACGCTGATGACATGACCGCGGCGAACGAAGCCGAGCCGGTGCAGGATGCCGGCCATCCTGAGCGCCACGGTGGTCTTGCCGGTGCCGGGATTTCCGCTGAACGACATGTGCAGCGTCGGATAGGTGTTGGCGAGCGACATCTTCCGGCGGATGCGTTCGACCAATAGCAGTGAGGCAATCTCGCGGATCCGGTTTTTCACCGGAGCGAGGCCGATCAATTCCTCATCCAGCTGCGCCAGGATCGGTGCGATGTCGACAGCCTCGAATTCGCGGCGCAGGTCGATGGAGGAGGGGGCAGCGTCGCCATTCCCTTGGCCGGCGACGGCCTGAAGGTTGGGGTGAGCCATGACCGCCGATCCGCCTCAAGTCGGGTAACGCTCGCCTTCCGGACGATCGGCGGCGTAACTGCGCGTCGCGTAGCGGATGTTGCGGCCGATCGATTCCTGCCGGTCGAGCCGGAAGCCGGGCTCTTCCTTTGGCCGGTTTACGATGAAGGAGAGGCGCACCGACTCCCAACCGTGCGAGGAGTCGAAGCCCGAGATCCGGATGTAGCGATCGCCGTAGACGCGCCGGCAGTCGTCGAGCTCCTTCATGATGCCTGCGGCATCGCGCAAGTCGAACATCGGCAGTCCCCACATTTCCCAATAGGTGTTGCGGGGATGGGGATCGTCGGTGAACTCGATGTTCACGGCCCAACCCCTGTCGAGGCAATATTGAACCTGTCGCGTGATCTGCTCGTCGGTCAGATCGGGAAGGAACGAAAAGCAGCCTTGGGTGATACGCATGATCTGTACCTCTTACATCGCGATGCTGGGGGTCGGGATGAAATCGGGCGAGTCGGTCGATTCGTAGTTGAAGGTGACGTCCTTCCAGACCTCCAGCGCCTCGCGCAGCGGCGTGCAGGAAAGTGCGGCCTTCGCGAGAATCTCCGGACCCTCGTGCACGTAGTCGCGGCCCTCGTTGCGGGCGAGGATCATGGCTTCCAGCGCGACGCGGTTGGCGGTCGCGCCGGCCTGGATGCCGCGCGGATGACCGATGGTGCCGCCGCCAAACTGCAGCACGACGTCTTCGCCCAGGAGCTCAAGCAGTTGATGCATCTGCCCGGCATGAATGCCGCCGGAGGCGACCGGCATCAGCTTGTTCAGGCTCGCCCAATGCTGGTCGAAGAACAGCCCATGTTCGAGCCTGGTCGGATTGAAGTCTTCGCGGCAGACGTCGTAATAGCCGCGTGTGGTGTTCGGATCGCCTTCGAGCTTGCCGACCACGGTGCCGGCGTGGATGTGGTCGACGCCGGCGAGCCGCATCCATTTGGCGATGACGCGAAAGGACACGCCATGGCTGCGCTGCCGCGTATAGGTGGAATGGCCGGCGCGGTGCAGATGCAGGATCATGTCGTTCCTGCGCGCCCATTTCGCCATCGACTGGATCGCTGTGTAACCGATCACGAGATCGATCATGACGATGTTGGAGCCGAGCTCGCGGGCAAAGTCGGCGCGTTCGTACATATCCTCCATGGTCGCGGCGGTGACGTTAAGGTACGTCCCCTTCACCTCGCCGGTTGCAGCCTGCGCGCGATTGACGGCCTCCATGCAGTAGAGGAAGCGCTCCCGCCAATGCATGAAAGGCTGCGAATTGATGTTCTCGTCATCCTTGGTGAAATCGAGACCGCCCTTGAGCGCTTCATAGACAACACGCCCGTAGTTGCGTCCCGACAGCCCAAGCTTTGGCTTCACGGTCGCGCCAAGCAGGGGTCGGCCGAACTTGTCGAGCCGCTCGCGCTCGACAACGATGCCGGTTGCCGGCCCCTGGAAGGTCTTCACATAGGCGACCGGCAGCCGCATGTCCTCAAGCCGCAATGCCTTCAGGGGCTTGAAGCCGAACACGTTGCCGATGATCGAGGCCGAAAGGTTCGCGATCGAGCCCGGCTCGAACAGATCGAGGTCGTAGGCGATGTAAGCGAAGTAGCTGCCCGGCGAACCCGGCACCGAATCGACGCGATAACATTTTGCGCGGTATTTCTCCGCGGCCGTCAGGCGGTCGGTCCACACCACCGTCCAGGTCGCGGTGGAAGATTCGCCCGCGACCGCCGCACAGGCCTCCGTCGGATCGACGCCGTCCTGCGGTGTCACGCGGAACAGCGCAATGACGTCGGTGTCTTTGGGCTCGTAGTCCGGCTCGTAGTAGCCCATGCGCTTGTATTCCATCACGCCGGACTTGTAGCGCTCCTTGCCGCGCACTGTGATCGATTCATGCTTCATCTGGCACTCCTTGGCGTTAGTGGACCGACCGTCAGGCCGCCTCTGTCATGCGCTCGATTTCCGGATCGAGCGCGCCCGAGCGATAGCGGCGCGCCATGTCGGCAAGCGGAACGGGTTTCAAGCGGGTTGCATTGCCGGCGGTGCCGAATTGCTCAAAGCGCTCGCGGCACAGCTCGCGCAGCGCGTCCTTCGCGGGTTTCAGGAACTTGCGCGGATCGAATTCGCCTTTCGACTGCAGCGCCACCTTGCGAAAGATCGCGGTCATCGCAAGGCGGCAGTCGGTGTCGATATTCACCTTGCGAACGCCGTGTTTGATGCCGCGCACGATCTCGTCGACCGGTACGCCCCAGGTCTGCGGCATCTCGCCGCCGAAGGTGTTGAACATGTCCTGCAGCGGCTGCGGCACCGACGAGGACCCATGCATCACCAGATGGGTGGTCGGGAGCCGGCGATGAATCTCCTCGACCACATTCATCGCCAGGATCCCGCCGTCAGGTTTCCGGGTGAACTTGTAGACGCCGTGCGAGGTGCCCATCGCGATCGCGAGTGCATCGACGCCGGTCGCGCGGACGAAGTCGATGGCCTGATCGGGGTCGGTCAGAAGCTGATCGCGGCTGAGCGAGCCTTCCGCGCCGTGGCCGTCTTCCTTTTCGCTCGCGCCATGCTCCAGCGAGCCGAGCACGCCGAGCTCGCCTTCGACGGAGGCGCCGATCCAGTGCGCCATCTGCGCCACCCGCCGCGTGATGTCGACATTGTAGTCGTAGTCGCCGACCGTCTTGCCGTCAGATTGCAGCGAGCCGTCCATCATGACCGAGGTAAAGCCATGCTGGATCGCGGTGGCGCAGGTCGCTTCGTTGTTGCCGTGATCCTGATGCAGGCAGAGCGGGATGTGCGGAAACATCTCGACCAGCGCGTCGATCATCTTCGACAGCATGATGTCGCCGGCGTAGGAGCGGGCGCCGCGCGAGGCCTGGACGATCACCGGGGCGTCGACCGCGTCGGCCGCTTCCATGATCGCGAGGCCCTGTTCCATGTTGTTGATGTTGAAGGCCGGGACGCCGTAGCCGCGCTCGGCCGCATCATCGAGCAGCTGCCTCAGGGTGATTTTCGCCATCGTTCCACTCCTGACGTTTCGTTGTTGCGTTTCGCTCAGGCCGGCACCGAGGCCGGTTTGGTCCGCGCAGCCGCCCGCTCGGCAGCCGCAACCACCGCCTCCGCCGTGATGCCGAAGTGCGAATAGAGCTCGCTGGCGGGTGCTGATGCCCCAAAGCCCGTCATGCCGACAAACTCGCCAGTCTCACCGAGCCATCGCCGCCACATGCCCTCGACCGCGGCTTCGACGCCGACGCGCGGCGCGCTGCCGAGCACGTCGGCGCGATAATCGGCGGGCTGCTTTGCAAAAAGCTCGAAGCACGGCGCAGAGACCACCGCCACACGCACGCCGGTTGCACCGAGCAATTCTGCCGCGGCGACCGCAATCGCAACCTCCGATCCCGTGGCGATCAATGTCACGTCGCGGGCGCCTTTCGGCTCGCTCAGCACATAGGCGCCGCGCGCGACCGGATTTTCGACCGCGAAGGGGCGGTTGAGCACTGGCAGTGCCTGACGCGACAGGCATAGCACCGAGGGTTGACGCGTGGCGTGCAAGGCGCAGTCCCAGGCTTGCGCCGTTTCGATCGCGTCCGCCGGACGAAACACCAGGAGACCGGGAATGGCGCGCAGCGATGCCAGATGCTCGACCGGCTGATGCGTTGGCCCATCTTCGCCGAGCCCGATCGAATCATGCGTCATCACATGGATGACGCGCACGCCCATCAGGGCACCAAGACGAATCGCCGGGCGGCTATAGTCGGAAAACGCCAGGAATGTGCCGCCATAGGGAATGAAGCCGCCATGCAGTGCGATGCCGTTCATCGCAGCCGCCATCGCGTGCTCGCGTACACCATAGTGGATGTAGCTGCCGCCATAGGCCCCAGGCCGCACCGGCTGCTGCGAGCGCGTGAGGGTGAGGTTGGAATGCGTCAGGTCCGCTGAGCCGCCGAGCAGTTGGGGGGTAGCCCGCGTGATCGCCTCAAGCACCTGCTGGGAGGCCTGGCGGGTCGCGATCTTGGGCCGCTCATCGGCGAAGCGGCATTCGATCTCGCGCAGCGCGAACCTAACCTCGCTCCCGACTTCGCCCCTGAGCGCATCGTCAAAATTCTCGCGCTCGAAATCATCGAGCCTTTCGAGCTGCTCCATCCAGCGGTGCCGTGCGATACGGCCGCGGGCGCCGACCGCGCGCCAGCGCGCGAGCAACTCGTCCGGAATTTCGAACGGTGCGTGGGACCAGCGCAACGCCTCGCGCGTCTTGCCGAGCTCCTCGCCGCCGAGCGGAGCACCATGAACCGTTTCCGTGCCTTGGCGGGTCGGCGCACCGTAGCCGATCACGGTGCGGCAGGCGATCAGCGAGGGACGGTTGGTCTCGCGCTCTTCGCTTATGGCCTGCGCGATCGCGTCGTGGTCGTGACCGTCCACGCGCCGCACCGACCAGCCCGAAGCCATGAAACGGATCAACTGGTCGTCGGAGCAGGATAGCGAAGTCGCGCCATCGATGGTGATCTGGTTGTCATCGAACAGCACGATCAGGCGGGACAGCTTCAGATGGCCGGCGAGCGAGATCGTTTCATGGCTCAGTCCTTCCATCAGGCAGCCATCGCCCGCGATCACGTAGGTGTAATGATCGATCAGGTCGTCGCCGAACCGTGCGTTCAGCATCCGCTCGGCAAGCGCCATGCCGACGGCGGTGGCCATCCCCTGTCCAAGCGGTCCGGTCGTGGTTTCGACGCCTTCGGTGTGACCATATTCGGGGTGACCTGGAGTCTTCGAGCCCCACTGGCGAAAGCGCTTGAGCTCGTCCAGTGTCATCGCCTCGTAGCCGGTCAGGTACAAGAGCGCATAGAGCAGCATCGAGCCGTGCCCCGCCGACAGCACGAGACGGTCGCGATCCGGCCAGCGCGGGTCGGCCGCATCGAACTTCAGGAAGCGCGAGTACAGGACGGTCGCAACGTCGGCCATTCCCATCGGCATGCCGGGGTGGCCCGACTTCGCTTTCTCGACCGCATCCGCGGCCAGGAAGCGCACCGCATTCGCCATGGCTATTTTCGACGGCATCGTACGATGGATGTTTGCTGCGGCGGAATGTACCGTCATAGCGAGCGCCTCTTGCGTTCGATGAGTTGCAGGATCAGTGGCGTGAGGATCAGTTGCATCGCGAGATCGAGCTTCGATCCGGGGATCACGATCGAGTTCGCGCGCGACATGAAGCTGTGCGGGATCATCGACAGGAGATACGGAAAATCGATGCCGCGCGGATTCTTCAGCCGGATCACCACCATCGATTCATCCGGCGTCGGGATCCAGCGGGCGACGAAAGGGTTCGAGGTGTCGACCGTGGGAATGCGCTGAAAGTTGATGTCGGTCTCCGTGAACTGCGGACAGATGTAGTTCACATAGTCAGGCATGCGGCGCAGGATGGTGTCGGTCACCGCTTCGGTCGAATAGCCGCGGTGCGAACGGTCGCGGTGCAGCTTCTGGATCCATTCGAGATTGATGACCGGCACCACGCCGATCTTGAGGTCGGCGTGCTGCGCGACGTTCACCTTGTCGGTCACGACGGCGCCGTGCAGCCCTTCGTAGAACAGGAGATCGGAATCGGGTAACGGCGCCCATGCGGTGAACGTGCCCGGCTCGCCGCCATGGAGCGCCGCCTCCTCGGCGTCATGGACGTAGTGCCGCGTCATCCCCGTGCCGGACTCGCCGTATTCGCGAAACGTCTTCTCGAGCGCCTCGAACAGATTGGTTTCCGGACTGAAGTGGCTGAAATGCTTGTTGCCGCG
>Ga0081455_10008778_pt1 | contig 10460 bp, 6 predicted proteins | sample TabmetS3T2R1_FD_70207 | JGI IMG/M metagenome (GOLD analysis project Ga0081455, IMG submission 70207) | Tabebuia heterophylla rhizosphere microbial communities from the University of Puerto Rico - S3T2R1 | ecosystem: Host-associated > Plants > Roots > Rhizosphere ... | reverse complement strand
AACACGCTGTTCCATCGCGTGATCGCGAACTTCCTGATCCAGGGCGGCGGCGTAAGTCCCGACTACAAGGCGAAGCCCACCAACAAGCCGATTCCGAACGAAGCGGGCAACGGCCTGCAGAACCGGCGCGGGACCGTGGGCCTCGCGCGCGCGTCGGGTCCGCACACGGGCGACTGCCAGTTCTTCATCAACGTGGCCGACAATGCCGACCTCGATCCGCTGCCGACGCGCTGGGGTTACGCGGTCTTCGGCCGCGTCATCGAAGGCATGGAAGTCGTCGACCGCATCAGCGTCTCGCCCACGGGCTCCGCGGGTCCGTTCAAACAGGATTCGCCGCTGCAACCCGTCGTCATCCAGAAAGTCGAGCTCATCGCCGAAACGCCGTCCGCTGCTCCGGCGGCCACCGCACCGCCCCCGGATGCGCCCGCTGCGGCTCCCGCGGGCGACAACCCGGCCGCTCCCGCTGCAGCACCGCCGCCCACGCCGACCGATACGCCCGCCGGCGCGCCGCCGCCGAAGTGACCTCCTCCGCGCACACGCTGTTCGCTTCGGACCTGCACCTCGACAGCTGCGCACCCTGGGCCATCGACGCGTTCCTCGCGTTCCTCGCGGGTGAGGCCCGCGGGGCCGACTCGCTCTACCTGCTCGGCGACCTGTTCGAGGTGTGGATCGGCGACGACGACGACGATGCCGATCACGCGCGTGCCTGCGCCGGTATCGCGCAGCTCGTCGCGAGCGGCGTGCCCGTCTACGTGATCCACGGCAATCGCGATTTCCTGCTCGGCGCGGAGTTCGAGCGCCGCACGGGCGCCAAACTACTGCCCGACCCCGTGCTCGTCGACCTGCACGGCGTACCGACGCTGCTGAGCCATGGCGACGTGTTCTGCACGGAGGACCGCTCCTACCAGCAGCTGCGCTCGATCGTGCGGAGAACCGGGTGGCAGCGGAGGTTCCTCGCGCTCGGCCTCGATGCGCGGCGCGCGCTCGCGACCGCCGCACGCGCGGGCAGCAAGGCGCACACGGAGCGCACCGTGCCCACGATCATGGACGTGAATCCCGAAGCCGTGGAGCGCGCGTTCCGCGCGACGGGGGCGCGTCGCCTGATCCACGGCCACACGCACCGCCCGGCAATTCATCCGTCGGTCATCGACGGCGTGCCGGCAGACCGCGTGGTGCTCGCACCCTGGTACGAGGCCGCGAGCTGCGTGGCGGTCGACGCCGCCGGTGTCCGCGAAGTCCCCCTCCCACGTTGATGGGGACATTCCTCGTTTCCAGGAAATGGGGACAGGGCTCGAGCACGTGCTAAACCGCTTCCCGGTTCGAAGGTCTTTCGGCCCGCGGGGCGCGCGCGCTTGAAGAAGGAAATGGGGACATTCACCGATTTCTTCGCAAATGGGGTCAGACCTCGCTGGGACTCACCAGTCTGAGTTGTCACTGAGAGGTCTGACCCCATTTGCCCGCTGCGCGGGAAATCGGTGAATGTCCCCATTTCCTTCTTCGCGTTCCCTCGTCGCTCGCTGCGCGCCTCTACATTTTCAAAAATGGCGAGTCGATGGGCACTACAACGGCGCGCGGCCGCTCGCTCCTCGGCGCGCTCTACGCGGGCCGAAAGACCTTCGAACCGGGAAGCTGCGTCACCTCGAGTCTTCAGCCCTGTCCGCACTTTCTGGAATTCAGGAATGTCTCCGTTTATCGCCAGAGGCCATTCGTCTTCCAGGCGTTGAAGGCCCAGCGGAGCCAGCGGACCAGCGCGAATGCCATCCAGAGCGCCCACGCGAAGAAGAAGAGTCGGTAGAAGAGCATCGGGACCGACCACACCGACGGTGCCTCGATGAGGCCGGTCGTCTGGTCCTGGAACCAGAAGAAGCCGCCCGATGAGTAGAGGCCTTCGATTCCCATGTCGGGCGCCGCGAGCAGGCCGTTGCGGATTCCCGAGAACACGAGCAGCGACAGCACGATGACGGTGAACACGGCGAGCAGCGTCTGTACGACGTTGAACTTCGCCGCCGTGAATTCCTCGTCGGGCTTCCAGCCTTCGCGCCAGCGCATCACGATGAGCCACGCCGCGGTGATCGAGAACACGAACCACGACTGCGTCGACAGCCCTAAACCGAGCAGCAGCCACTCGGGGAAGCGCAGCGGCGACTTCGACCAGCGGCCGAGCAGCCACGCGAGCGCGATGAACACCGCGAGCTCGCCCCAGTAGAGCACCGCGGGTCCCACGCCGGGCCCGCTCGCGAACAATGGCCAGCGCGAGGCCGGCAGTCGCACGAAATGCCGCAGGTTGCTCGCGGGCGATCCGAGGTCCACCTCGGGCGGACTCGTGCGGAAGCCGAGCTTGCCGGGCTCGCGCCACTCGATCTCGAACACGTGCTCGCCCGGAGTCAGCGACAGCGGCAGCTCGCCCTTCTCGGGCCGCAGCTGCACCGGTCGCGAATCGACCTTCACCGACGTGACGCGCGCGTCGAGGGGTAGTTTGATCACGTGGCGGCCGCCCTGCGTGCTGCGTACCGAAAACCTGAGCTGCGAATCCGAAGAACGCTCGGCGACCGTCGTGGTCAGCGCGACCCCATCGATCGCGAGTGTCGCCCCCGCGACCGGCTTGGGTCGCGCGACCGTCACCTTGAGCGTCTCGCCGGGCCGCGGGATGAAACGAAATACCCAGTAGCGCGCATTGACGTCGGCCGGCAGCACCGATGGGAACCCCGCGAACGCGACGTTCCATTGCGGATTCACGCGGAAGGTCCACGTCTCCGTACGCGCCGCGCCCGGGGGCAGCGCGACCTCGAACGATTCGGTGTGCGGCAATCCCGACTGCCATGCCACCTGCTGCTCTCCGGCGCCGAGTCCCACGAGCGCCTCGCCGTTGCGCACCTCGACTCCCGGCGTGAGCACCGATTCACCGGCAACGAGCGGTATCCCGACGGATACGGCCGCGCGCTGCGGCGCAATGCGCGATACGAACGTGGTCATCGTCCAGTCGAGATCGAGATTGAACGCCCGCTCCACGTTCACGAATGCCGGAAACTCGCTGCTCGCCTCGAGCTGGGCGCCGGCTCGCTGCGCGGTGCGCTCGCGCGCGAGCTCGAGCGAGCCTGCGACGAGCCGGCCCTCATTGACGCCCGTCACCGCCCAGCCGCGCGACTGCACGTCGATCGTGCGCGGCCGCTCGGGAAACGCGAGCTGGATGGATTCGGCCGGCGCGAGCCGGCCGGACAGCCGGACGACGTGCGCACCCGGCGCGAGCGGCACGTACAGCGACTGATCGGACGGATCGCGCGCGATGGCGATCGAGCCGCGCGCATCGACCGTGACCGAATCGATCTGCCAGCGGTCGTTCGCATTCGGCATCGCGACGGCGACGTTCGACAACGCGCTCACGTCGAGCGCCACGTCGAGCCGGTCGCCATCCACCGCGACGCGCGCGGCGGAGATCGTCGCGCACGTCGGCGTACAAGCCGGCGCGGCGACGAGCCGGTCGTGCAATTGCTGGAGCACGTCGCTTTCGGGCGCGTCCGGGTCCTCGTCCGCCCACGCGCGGCCCGGTGCCGCCACGAGCGCCGCGACGGCCAGCAGCGGCAACAGCATCGCGGGAAGTCTCGCCGCCACGGCCGCACCACTGCCCGGCACGCGCGGCAGCTTCCAGCGCCCGCCGTAGCTCAGCAACGCGAGCCACAGGAACAGCGTAACGAGCGTGATCACGCCCGCGAGGCGCCAGAAGAACATGGTCACCGGTCCGATGTAGATGAAGCGCACCGTATCGGTGGGCTCGACGGTGCCGGTCCAGGAGTAGTCATACGAATTGAAGCTCCACGCGGGGAGACCCGGACCGGCCTGCAACACCGTGCCGGCCGCGTAGCGCTGCACGACCTGCAGGGAGTTGAGGCCGGAAGATGCGTAGCCGTATGCGGCGGGCTCATTTGCCGGGGGCGGCGGCCCGGGCGGCGCCGCAGCGGGTGCGGAGAGCTGCGGCAGGGCGGCATCCGTCGTCATCTCGGGCACTTCGACGGGCGAAGTCATGTTTTGCGTCGTCACGCTGAGCGCCGCGGGCGCTTTTTCCTCGACGACGTCGGCGGCGATCGGCGGCGGCAATCCGCGCCGGTCGCTGAACAGATCACCGAGCGTCGGACCCTGAGACCAAAGCGCATCCACGCCGTACGGATTCCGGGAATTCGCTTGATTCGCGAGCGCGCTCGCCGAGTAGCGCGGCGTCTCGAGCTGCGGATAAAGCGCGAGCCGCACCTGCAGCCACAGGAATGGCAGCAGCGCGATGCCGAGCACGGCGAAGCTCACCGTGCGGTAGATGCGCGCGAACTTGCGGAAGTCGCCCTCGGGCGCGGCGCGTGCGACCGCGAGCGCCGCGAGCAGGTTGGCCCAGAGCCAGATGTAGTACGGCGCTTCCTGGTACGTGAGCACGAGCGCGAGCGGGGCGAGCGCGGCCGGTACGCGTCCCGCGGCCCAGTAGACGAACGCGACGACGATGAGCACGCCGAACACGTTCCACAGCCCCCAGTTGTCCCACCAGGAATCCGGCGCGGAGTCGGGGCCGAGCACGCCTAACAACCGGTGGCCCGGTGGCAGGAACAAGGTGCCGCTCACCTGCTCGAAGCGCTGCTCCCAGCCGGTTGCGGGCATTGCGCCGCCGGACTTGTCCTTGCGCGCGATCGTGGACAGCGCGAGGTGCGGTTCGCGCAGCTCGACGCCCGCGCCGCCCTTGGCGCCCGCGGTCACGAGCAATTGCTCGTCGCCCTGGCGCGCGCTCGCGAGCACGAACGGTGCGGCCATGTCGAGCCGCCAGTCGCGACGCATGAGCCCGCCGACGTCGTCGACCACCGTGAAGCCGCCGTGATCGAAATCGAGCCAGAGCCGGCGATGCAGCTGCAGCCGGTTGTCGTCGGCGACAGAGAGGCCGCGGCTGCGTTCGACGATCGAAAGCCGGGTCCCGGCCGCCATGCGAAACGCGGGGAACTGGCGCCAGTCGCTCGGGACGCTGGCCTGCGCGGGATCGATGCCTTCCGCACCCTCGGCCGTGACGACCCGCAGCTGGTCCGCGGCCGCGAAGCTCCAGATCTCGTCGTGCGCCCACGTGCCCTCGCCTTCCGCCGGCCGCGCGAGCGCGTCGACGACGCCCACGGCGCGCGCCGCGAGCTCGATGTCGTGCGTGCCGGGCCGCAGCTGCACGCGCAGCCGGCCGTCGCGCTCGAGGCGCGCGGGCAGCGACCCCGTGAGCGACAACGGCGTGAAGCCGTCGGGCAACACGCGCGCGAGCAGCTCCTCGCGCGCATCGCCCGCGACGTTGAGGCGGATGCGCGTCAATAGATAGGTCGGGATCTCGTCGCGCACGAGCCGGTAGACCTGCACCTCGACCGCGGACACCTGCTCGGCGCTGCGCCGTTTGCCGAGCCACAGCGCGCCGCCGGGGCGCTCGGGCTGCGCGACGCGCTGACCGTCGACCGTGAGGTCGACGAGCGCGGTGAACTCGGGCAACGCGAGAGTCTCGGGCCGCGAGCTCCATTCGAACCCCCCCGTGACCGTATAGTTGCCCGGTTTGAGCCGCAGTCGCGGCGATTCGCCCTGCGCGACGACGGGCGCGGGTGCACCGTCGAGCTTCACGTCGCGCGGCCAGTACTCGGCGTCGCCGGGCAGCTCGACCCACGCCTCGTCGAAGACCTGCCAGCGTTGAGTGAAGGTGCCGCCGTGCGCGTTCACGTCGAGCGAGAGCCGCTCGGGCCACACGCAGCGATAGAAGCCGGGCGCGAGGCCGGTACCGTCGGTGGCTGCCGCGTTCGCGAGCGCCGGGCAGCGGCGGAACCCTTCTCCGTGGAGCACCCAACCCTGCCAGTCGCGCAGCGACGGCGGGATCGGATCCTGGGCGCTCGCGACGCCGGCGCAAATCAGAAGCAGCGCGAATATCGCGCGGACCGCGTGATTCATTTTTCTTACCCCTGCCGGTTTGTCGTTAAGAACGCTGGCCGCCCGGTGTTTGGTCTAGCATTGCGGGCGACATGCTAGGCGCGAACGACGTTTTGGAATACTGGTTCGGGGTGGGACCGTTTGATACCGCCCGTCTAGAAGAACGATCCACGTTCTGGTTCGGCGGCGGGACGCCCGAGGCGGCCGCGGCGCGCGATGGCGAGATCCGGGCGAAGCTCGGGCCGCTGCTCGAGCAGGCCGCGCGCGGCGGGTTCGACTCGTGGGCATCGAGCCCGCGGCGGCGGCTGGCGCTCATCCTCCTGTTCGACCAGGTGCCTCGGAACATATTCCGCGGCAGCGCGCGGGCCTTCGCGTACGACGAACGCGCGCTGGCGCTCGCGGCCGAAGGCATGCAGCTCGCGGCGGACCAGGCGCTGCAGGCGCACGAGCGGCTGTTCTTCTATCTACCGCTCGAGCACGCGGAAGCGCTCGACGCACAGGACGCATGCCTGCTCGCGATGCAGCGCCTGGTGGCCGAGGCGCCGGAGCCGCTGCGCGCGTACTGCGAGCACTCGCTTGGGTTTGCGCGCCGGCATCACGAGATCATCGCGAAGTTCGGGCGGTTCCCGTATCGGAACAAGGTACTGGGCCGCGCGGACACGCCCGCGGAGCGGGAGTTGCTCGAGTCCGGAGCCGAACGGTTCGGGCAGTAGAAAAAGGGGACTGAAAAAGGGGACAGATTTATTTAATGGGGACATTCACCGTTTCCGTGTGAGAACGCGCGAGCTGCAGAAGCCGCGTACGCAAAAGGGGACGTGCCTCTTCGAGGCGCGTCCCCTTTTGCTAGGAACGGTGAATGTCCCCATTAAATAAATCTGTCCCCTTTTTCAGTCCGCGACGTCGGGTTCCACGAAGCACCACGCCACTTCCGGGAAGTTCGACTTGATGCGTTGCTCGAGCGCGTTGATGTGCTCGACCGCGGTCTCGATGGACGTGCCGGCCTTCATGCGCACCTTGAGCGCGAGCATCACGTCGGGGCCCATCTGCATCGTGATCGCGTTGAGCAGCTCGTCGATGTTCGGATCCGCCGCGATGTCCGCGCGGATCGCTTCCTGCAGGTCTTCCTCGGCCGACCGCCCGACGATGAGCCCCTTGATGCGCACGGCGACGAAGATGGACACGCACACGAGCACGATGCCGATGACGATCGATCCGATCGCGTCGAACACCGCGTTGCCCGTGGCCGCCGCGAGCCCGACGAACACGAACGCGAGCGCGAGGCCCACGAGCGCGGCCACGTCCTCGCCGAGCACCACGACGAGCTCCGCATTGCGCGTATTGCGCAGCCAGTAGCCGAACGATTTGTCACCGCGGAGCTTGCGCACCTCGCGCAGGCACCCGAGCAGGCTGCCGAACTCGAGCACCACGGACACGCCGAGCACGGCGAGCGCGATCCACGCCTGGTGGAGCGGCTCGGTGGCATGCAGCTTGTGCCAGCCCTCGTTGATCGAGAACAACCCGCCCATCGAGAACAGCAGCAGCGCGACGACGAAGCTCCAGAAGTACGTCACCTTGCCGTAGCCGAGCGGATGCATGGCATCGGGCGCCTTCTTCGCCTGGCGCAGTCCCACGAACAGCAGCACCTGGTTGCCGCAGTCCGCGAACGAGTGGATGGCCTCGGCGAGCATCGAACCCGAATGTGTGTAGAGCGCTGCGCCGAGCTTGGCGAGCGCAATGCCGAGGTTCGCGATGAACGCGTAGAAGATCGCTTTCGCGGACGAGCCGTGATCCGACATCAGTTCGATCTTATCGGGGCGAACTCCGGATCGGACAACTTCATCTCGGTGACGGGGCCGTACTTCTGCGCGGCCTCCCGGATCTTCGCCGCATCGCCGATGAGCACGATCACGAGATCCTCAGGCCGCGGAAACGCGTCGGCCGTGACGGCGGAGGTCTCCGCGACGTCCACCTTCTCGAGCGCGGGCGCGTAGCCTTCGATGTAGTCCTTTCCGAGCCCGTAGAACTCGAGATCGGCGAGCGCCTGCGCCCAGTGCGCCGCGGTCTCGAGCTGCAGGGGAAACTGGCCGAGCACGTACGAGCGCGCCGAGTCGACCATCTCCGGCGCGAGCGTGCCGTGCTTGAGCGACTCGAGCGTCTGCAGCGTGAGATCGAGCGCCTTGCCGGTGTTGTCGGTCTGCACGAACGAGCGGATCGCGAACTCACCCGCGACGGTGCCGCGCGCGAAGCGCGACGCGGCCCCGTACGACAGTCCCGACTTGATGCGCAGCTCGGTATTGAGGATCGAGGTGAAGCGGCCCCCGTAGAGCGTGTTCACGAGATCGAGCGCGGGACGGCCGTTGTAGCGGCGGTCGACGCCGACATTGCCGAGCCAGAAATACGTCTGCACCGACCCGGGCGAATCGATGAGCAACACTCGCCGCCCCGTGGCGCGCGGCGCGGGCTCGAGGTCGTGTTTCGGCGCGGTCGCCTTCTTCCAGCCCGCGAACGCGGCGGTCAGCGCCTGCTTCATCCACTTGGGATCGAAGTCGCCCGCGAACACGAGCGTCGCGTTGTCGGCGCCGAAATTCGCGGCGTGGAAGCTCACGACGTCGGATTGCGTGATCGCCGCAAGCGAGCGCTCGCTGCCACCCTGCGGCCGGCCATAAGGATGCGCGCCGAACAGCGCCGCGCGGCCGTAGATGCCGATGATCTGCGCGGGATCGGAATCCTTGGCGCTCTTGATGAATTCGATCTGGCGGTCGCGAAAGCTCGCGAACTCGCCGGCATCGAAGCGCGGCCGCATGAGCGCGTCGGCGAGCAGCTCGATCATGAGCGAGCGGTCGCGCGCGAGGAACTGGCCGTTGAAGTTGACGCCTTCGGAACCGGCCGCCGCGTTGAAGCTGCCGCCGACGCCCTCGACCGCATCCGCGAACTCGTACGCGCTGCGCTTGCCCGCGCCACGGTCGAGCAGGCCCGCGACGAGCGCGGCCACACCGGGCTTGCCCGGCGGATCGGCGAGCGCGCCGCCGCGCACGAAACCGCTGAACGCGATGAGGGGCACTTCCTTCTGCGGCACGAGGATGACGACGAGGCCGTTCGGCAGCACGAACCGCTGGTTCGCGGGGACCTTGACGCCGGGAGCCGGCGCATCCGCGCCGAACGCATTCGCGACGAGCAGCAGCATCGTGCCTAACAAAGTTGCGAGGCGGCTCATGGCTTGGCCTCCGTCGCGGCCGCCGCACCGGTCGCGGCATTCTCCGGCGGCGCCTCGAGCACGCCTATGGTGCGATGCGCCTTCTGAAACACGAGCGCGGCCGCCTTCCGGATGTCTTCGCGCGTGACGCGGTCGAAACGTGCGGGCGCGTCGAACATCTTCTTGTAGTCGCCTTCGAACACCTCGTAGGTGCCGAGCAGGCTCGCCTTGCCGTTGATCGTCGCGAGCTCCTTCCAGAACGAAGACGCGTTGAGATTCTTCGCGCGCGTGAGCTCGGCCTCGGTCACGCCGCCCGCGACGACCGCCGCGAGCGCCTCGTCGAGCGCCTTCTCGGTCGCGGGCACGCTGCCGCCTTCCGGCAGCACGAGCTGCAGCCACGTGAGACCCGGGTCGAACCCTTCGGAGTAGTAACCGCCGACCTCGATGGCGAGCTTCTTCTCCTCGACGAGCAACCGGTGGAGGCGCGATGAATCGCCGTCGGTGAGGATGCTCAGGAGCAGGTTGATCGCCGGACCCTGGTCGTCGTTCGCGGCCGGTGACTTGTAGGCCACGTAGAGCAGCGGCGTCTGCGCGGCGCGCTCGACGTTCACGCGTTTCTCGCCGAGCTGCTCGGGCTCGGTCGTGCGCACGGGCGGCGGAGGTTCCTGTCGCGGAATCGGCTCGAGATATTTCTTCGCGAGCGCGAAGGCTTCATCCGCGCTCACGTCGCCCACGAGGATCAGCGTGCAGTTGTTGGGCGCGTAGTTCGTCTTGAAGAACTTCTGCAGGTCCTCCTGCTTCCAGCTCTGGATGTCCGCGGGCCAGCCGACCGTCGGAATCTGGTACGGATGCGCGACGAACGCCGTGGCCTGCACCTGTTCGGAGAGGAAGCCCTGGTTGTTGTCCTCGACCGAGAGCCGGCGTTCGGAGTAGACGACCCCGCGCTCGCTCTCCACGACCTTCGGATCGAACGCGAGATGCGCGAGCCGGTCGGATTCGAGATCGAACACGAGATCGAGCGCCGTGCGCGGGAACCAGTCCTGGTACACCGTGACGTTCTCGCTCGTGTACGCGTTGTTGGAGCCGCCCTGCGCCTCGAGCGACCTGTCGAACTCGCCCTGCCCGCGACGCGACGTCCCGTTGAACATCATGTGCTCGAAGAAGTGCGCGAGCCCCGTGATGCCCGGCACTTCGTTGCGGCTGCCGACGCGCACCCAGTTGTAGAGCGCGATGTTCGGGATGTCGCGATCGGTCCAGACGATGACCTTCATGCCGTTCGCGAGCGTCGTCGACTTCACCTGCTCGAGCCCCGGGACGCGCGCGACGGGAGCCGGCTTCGCGCTCTTGTCGGCGG
>Ga0081455_10008777_pt1 | contig 10461 bp, 7 predicted proteins | sample TabmetS3T2R1_FD_70207 | JGI IMG/M metagenome (GOLD analysis project Ga0081455, IMG submission 70207) | Tabebuia heterophylla rhizosphere microbial communities from the University of Puerto Rico - S3T2R1 | ecosystem: Host-associated > Plants > Roots > Rhizosphere ... | reverse complement strand
GCCACCGTCGGGCAGGAGCGCGTAGCGGGTCATCTTGTCGCCGAGCGCGCCACCGATCCAGGTCTGGGTCGTGTAACGGATGTTGTAGAAGTCGAACAGCAAGAAGGCGCCACACTCGCTTGTCGCCAGCGACTTGCGTACCCGATCCAGGCGGTACGAACGCAGCCGGTCGAAGTCGACCCGCTGCTCGTAGTCGACGCCCATGTGGCCGGGCGCGGGCAGCGGCCGGGGCATGTCAGGCGTCTTCGGCTTCGAGCCCGTCGGTGACGTCGGCATTCTCGGACGTCAACTCGACTCCGGACCGGCGGGCCTCTTCGAGCAGCAGGGTGGCGAAGTCCTCCTTGTCGTAGCCCGCTCCGATGGCAGATGCGACCATCTGGGCCGCGAGCGCGGCGACCGGCATCGGCACGCCCAGGCGGCGCCCCGCGTCGAGACCGAGCTCGAAGTCCTTGAGCAGCAGGGGATTGGTGAACGTGGGCGTGAAGTCGAGGTTGACCAGCGCCGGAGTCTTGTAGCGGCTGAACGTCGAGCCCATCACCGAGTCGTTGAGGAACGCCAGGAACGCCTCCCGGCTGGTGCCACCGCGCTGGGCGAGCAGGGTGATCTCGGCGAGCGACTGGGTCACGACGCCGAGCAGGACGTTGTGGCAGATCTTGACCAGCCGGGCGACCTCGCCTTCGCCGACGTAGGTGACGCCGCGGCCGAGCAGCTTGAGGTCGGGGAGGACCTCGTCGTACGACGAACGCGGACCGGACACCGCCAGGGTGAGCCGGCCGGCGGCCACGACGGCCGGGTTGCCGCTGACCGGGGCCGCGAGCAGATCCATACCCCACTCGGCCGCGGTGGCTCGTACAGTCTGGGACGCCTCCGCGGAGACGGTCGAGCAGTCGACGAGTACTCGCGGTGCTGTGCCTTCGGCGGACAGCAGTCCGTCGAGTCCGAGCACGACCTCCTCGAAGTCGTCCGAAGCCGAGACCATCGTGAAGACGACATCTCGGTCGGCGAGCTTGGCCGGTCGATCGACGACGGTCGCCGCATTTCCGGCGGCCGCCTCGGCCTTCGACCGGGTCCGGTTGTAGATCGCGACATCGCGCCCGGCGTCGACCAGCCGCCGGACCATCGCAGCACCCATCCGCCCGGTGCCGATCCATCCGAGGCGCGGGCCGCCCGGCGTCTCGCTCATACCGACTCCCTCAATACTGCAATCGGTTGCAATCCTGACTCGAAGGAACTTCTCGCGTCAACCCTCGGACGAGCGAGGACGCTGGGATGTGATGAGCGCAACCGATTGCGGTCGGCCGGCACGCCGGAGTTCGGTTTTGCGCCCGTACGCACCACCCGGCAGGGCTCAGACGGTACGTGTGGGCGCAAAACCACGTCCGAGGCAGCCGATGAAGGCATGCTCATGTCGGCCTTATCCGGGCCTCATCTGACGCTTCGACGATGGCGGTATGCGTCAAGCCGCGGCCGAACGACCGGCCCCGATCGCCACCCAGGACGGCACCGCGATGATCGCCTCGCTGGTGCCCGAGGCGGCCGGGGCCGAGCTCTACGCCGACGTGCCCGAGTCGACGATGCATCCCGCCGAAGCCGCCCTGGTGATCACGGCTGGGACGCAGCGGCGGCGTGAGTTCGCCACCGCCCGTCAGTGCGCTCGCATGGCACTGGACGCACTGGGCGCGCCGGCCGTTGCAGTCCTACCCGACACCGACGGGGCGCCGGTGTGGCCGGACGGTGTCGTGGGGAGTCTGACGCACTGCCCCGGCTACCGGGCGGCGGCCGTCGGCCGATCCGAGACGCTCCGGGGACTCGGCATCGACGCCGAGCCGCACGTCCCCCTTCCGCGAGCCGTCGATGATCTGGTCCTGCGCGCCGAGGAGCAGGCTCGGCTTCGCCCGCTGAGCGCCGCGCACCCTGATGTGCACTGGGACCGGCTGGTGTTCTCCGCGAAGGAGGCGGTCTACAAGGCTTGGTTCCCGGTGACCCGGCGCTGGCTCGGGTTCGAGGACGTCTCGATCACGGTGGGGCCTGACGGCCGATTCGAGGCGGACCTGGATCCCTCGCAGCAGCCCGTCGGCCGGACCGTACCCGGGCGGTGGCTGGTCGGCCGCGGCTTCGTGCTCGCCGCCGCCTGGATCGCCCAGCCGAGTGCATCGGTGGGGTCGCGATGACGACCGAGCTCACGGCAGGCGCGCGAGACCACGCCGTCCCGCCAGCGTCCGACGTCGCGACCGACCTCGCGGCGATCCTCGCCGATCTGCTGCACGTCGACCGGGTCGGCGCCGACGCCCATTTCTTCGACGACCTCGAGGCCGACTCCTTGCTGATGGCCCACTTCTGCGCCCGAGTACGCAAGCGCGCCGACCTACCCGCGATCTCGATGCGCGAGGTCTACCGGTACCCGACGATCGCCGGCCTCGTCGACGCACTCGGGCCGGTCGACACACTCCCCCCGACTGAGTCGGCATCGGCGACCGAGCCGTCGGCGGCTGGCCCGTCGGTGACCCGTGGACAGGTCGCGCTGTGCGGGACGTTGCAGGCCCTGGCTGTCATCGCGTACGCCGTCGTCGCCGGCACGGTATTCGCCTGGGGGTACGAGTGGATCACCACCGGCGTCGGAGTCGGCGAGACGTACCTGCGGTCGGTCCTGGTCGGCACGGCGACGTTCGTCGGCGTGTGCGCCGCTCCGATCGCGGCGAAGTGGCTCCTGATCGGTCGCTGGAAGGCCGATCCGATCGCGTTGTGGAGCCTGGCGTACGTGCGGTTCTGGATCGTCGCCACCCTGGTCAAGACGAATCCACTGGTCGTGTTCGTGGGGACTCCGCTCTATCCGCTCTACCTGCGGATGCTGGGCGCAGCGATCGGCCGCCGGGTCGTGATCCTGTCGCGCAACGTGCCGATCTGCACGGACCTGCTCACGATCGGCGACGACAGCGTGATCCGGCCGGCCGTGCGCTTCGCGGGCTATCGCGCCCACCAGGGCCGGATCGAGATCGGTTCCGTCGTCCTCGGCAACGGTGTCTTCGTCGGTGAGGCTTCGGTGCTCGAGATCGAGACGTCGTTGGGCGACCGAGCCCGGTTGGCCCACGCGTCGTCGCTCCACATCGGACAGTCGGTGCCCGCAGGTGAGCATCACCACGGGTCGCCGGGCCAACCCACGGACGCTGACCTTCAACAGGTCGAGCCGGTCAGGTGTGGCCGGGTCCGGCGGATCGGCTACTCCGTCGGCCAGCTGCTCAAGGTGCTGCTCGTTCAGATTCCGGCTGCCATCGGGGGGATCGTCGTCCTGCTCGCCGGAGTCCCGTTCCTCGCCGAGCTCATGACCACACAGACGGCCGCCGTCACGAGCTGGTCGTTCTACGGCGATGCGCTGCTCACCTCGGTGGTGGCCTTCGGCGTCCTCGCGATCGGCGGGCTGCTCGTCGTGACGACGATCCCGCGGCTGATGAACCACGCGCTCACACCCGACCGGATCTATCCCCTGTACGGCGTGGGCTACGGCCTCCATCGAGCGATCACGCGACTCACCAACCTGCAGTTCTTCACATACCTGTTCGGAGACAGCGCCGCGATCGTCCACTACTTCCGCGGCATCGGCTATCGGCTGTCACCGGTCGAGCAGACCGGCTCCAACTTCGGGCTGGAGACCCGGCAGGAGAACCCGTTCCTCACCTCGGTGGGCACCGGGACGATGGTCGCCGACGGCATGGCGGTCCTCAACGCCGACTACTCGAGTTCGTCGTTCCGGCTGTCCCGCACCACGGTCGGCGCCCGAAACTTCCTGGGCAACTACGTCATGTATCCGCCACAGGGCCGGACCGGCGACGACTGTCTGCTCGCCACGAAGGTGATGGTCCCGACCGACGGCCCGGTACGGGAGGGGGTCGGGCTGCTCGGCTCCCCGAGCTTCGAGATCCCACGGTCGGTGCACCGCGACAACCGGCTCGACCACTTCCGGGTCGGCACCGAGTTCCGCCGGCGCCTCGCGGCGAAGACCTGGCACAACACCGGAACGATGGCGCGATTCCTTCTGCTGCGCTGGGTGCAGTTACTCGGCGTCACCGTGATCGCGCTGGCCGCACTGGACTTCTACGACCAGCTCGGTGGCATCGCGATCGGTCTCGCGGGTGTCCTCGCGCTGCTGTACAACATCGCCGTCCAGATTCTCGCCGAGCGGATCGCGGCGGGCTTTCGTTCGTTGCAGCCGCAGTACTGCTCGATCTACCAGCCGTACTTCTGGTGGCACGAGCGCTACTGGAAGCTGAGCCCGCAGCTGCTCATCCTCAACGGCACGCCGTTCAAGAGCCTGGGCTGGCGGCTGCTCGGGGTCCGGATCGGGGCCCGGGTCTTCGACGACGGCGCCGCCATGAACGAGAAGACGCTCATCACGATCGGTGACGACTGCGTCTTCAACGCCGGCACCATCATCCAGCCCCACTCGCAGGAGGACGGCGCCTTCAAATCCGACCGGATCACGCTCGGCTCGGACTGCACGGTGGGCGTCGGGGCGCTGGTGCATTACGGCGTGACGATGGGAGACGGGGCGACGCTCGCTGCCGACTCGTTCCTCATGAAGGGCGAAGACGTCCCGGCGCGGGCGCAGTGGGGCGGCAATCCGGCCAGGGACATGTCGCGACGGGAGGTCGTCAGATGAGCGAGTCGATCGACTCACGAGCGTTCTGGCACGACGTGCTCACCGCCGGCGGTGTCACCACCGTGCCGCGATGGACCCTCGATCCCGTGCCCGGGATCGCCGCGCACGAGACGGAGCTGCCCGCCGACCTGGTGGCTGGCCTCGACCGGCTGTCGGCCAGCGTCGGGGTGTCTCGCGGGTCGATGCTGCTGGCCGCGCAGGCGAAGGTGCTCGCGGTCCTGTCCGATGAGATCGACGTGACGACCGGCTACGTCGCCGCGCCCGGCGGAGATCCCTTGCCGTGCCAGGTCTCGACGCGCGGCCGGGACTGGCGCGACCTTCTCGAGGCGGCGCATCGCGCGGTGTCCGCACTCCTGCCGCACACCGGCTTCGACGTCGACTCGCTGCGACGCGAGCTGGGAGAGCCCCGACCGTCGCAGCAGGCGGAGATCGACCCGCGGGGCGACTCGGCCGGTCCGTCGAAGGCCGGCACGATTCGCGTCGGGCTCGCTGAGTCGGGCGGCCGACTTCGGCTGTGGCTGCGCTATCGAACCGACGCACTCGACGCCGATGCCGCGGCCCGGATCGCCGGCTACCACCTGGCCGCGCTCACGCAGGTGGCCGCGGACCCCGACGCCGACCACCGACAGCTCGGCCTGCTCTCGACGGCCGAGCGCCAACTGCAGCTGGACGGCTTCGCCGGGCCGAGCCGTGAGTTGCCGGACCAGCGGTTGCACGAACTGTTCGAGCAGCAGGTACGGACGCGCCCCGACACGATCGCGGCCGGCTGCGGCGATCGGACCTGGACCTATCGGGAGCTCAACAGTCGCGCCAATCGGATCGGCCGGGCGCTGCTCGACCGTGGACTGCGTCGCGAGGGCGTGGTCGCCGTGATGACCGAGCGCAATCTCGACTGGCTCGCTTCGGTGCTCGCAGTCTTCAAGGCCGGTGGCACCTATCTCCCAGTGGAGCCGCACTTCCCGCCGGATCGGGTGGCGACCATGCTGTCGCGATCGGGTTGCCGCCTGGTCGTCACCGTGGCCGCGACGCCGATGCTCGATGCGGCGCTCGAGTCGCTGTCGGGGATCGACGTGCTGCGCGTCGACACCGCGTACGAGGACGTCGATGACGGCAACCTCGATGTCCACGTCGACGCCGACCAGCTCGCGTACATCTTCTTCACGTCGGGATCGACCGGCGAGCCGAAGGGTGCGATGTGCGAGCACAGCGGCCTGCTCAATCACGTGTACGCCAAGATCGACGATCTCCAGATCGGCCCCGGCCAGGTCGTTGCACAGACCGCGCCGCAATGCTTCGACATCTCGCTGTGGCAGCTGGTGGCGGCGCTGGTGGTCGGCGGCCGGACGCTGATCGTCGAGCAGGACACGATCCTCGACGTCGAGCGGTTCGTCGACACGATCACCGCCGGTCGGGTCACCGTGCTCCAGGTGGTGCCGTCCTATCTCGACGTGGTGCTCGACCACCTCCAGCGACGGCCTCGCGACTTGCCGGACCTGCGGTTCGTGTCGGTCACCGGGGAGGCGCTGCCTTGGGAGCTCACCCGGCGCTGGTTCGAGGCGCAGCCCGGCATCCGGCTGGTCAACGCCTACGGGCTCACCGAGACCTCCGACGACACCAATCACGAGGTGCTCGACCGGCCACCGGATCAGGCGTCGGTGCCGCTCGGACGGCCGGTCAACAACGTGGGTGTGTACGTCGTCGACGATCAACTGCGACCCGTGCCGCTCGGCGCGCCCGGCGAGATCGTCTTCTCCGGTGTGTGTGTCGGACGCGGGTACGTCAACGACCCCGAGCGAACCGAGCAATCGTTCGTGCCAGACCCGCTTCGACCCGGCCGGCGGTGCTATCGCAGCGGCGACCGGGGCCGGTGGCGGCCGGATCGCAGGTTGGAGTTCCTCGGCCGACGCGATGCGCAGGTCAAGATCGCCGGCTTCCGGATCGAGATCGGCGAGATCGAGAACGCTCTGGGGCAGGTGCTCGGCCTCCGCCAGTGCGCCGTGGTCGTGACGTCCGAGGGCCGGCGATCTCGTCTGATCGCCTTCTACTCCGGCCGCGAGCTGGATTCGGAGCTGGTGGCGGATCGGCTGGGCCGGACGCTGCCGGACTACATGGTGCCGTCGGCGTTTCACTGGCGGCCGGAACTGCCCGTGACGGCCAACGGGAAGGTCGACCGATCAACGCTCACCGAGCTCGGCGCCGTTCTCGGCGATGCAGGCGACCGGCCGCGGCCGAGCACACCGAGCGAGCGCCGGGTAGCCGGCGCGTGGGCCGAGGTGCTGAACCTGCCGCCGGATCAGATCGGCCGGCACGACCACTTCTACGACCGCGGGGGAACGTCCCTGGCAGCACTCCAGCTCGTGCTCAAGCTGGGTCGCACCGTCTCTCTCGAGGACATCAGGTCCCGCCCGGTCCTCGCCGATCTGGCTCGACTGGTCGACGTCGACGATCGCCGATCCCCGGTGGTCGCCGTCTCGAATAACGGGGAAAGCGAGGGAAAGGAACCGACATGTTCATCTCATCAGCAGCCGCGATGAACGATCCGACGGCGCCGGGTCGTCCACCTCCGGAGCTCCAGGTCGCGGGTGGCGACGACCCGTCGGTCTGGGTCGCGGAGCACCGCGACAACCTGCGCCGGCTGGTCCGCGAGCACGGCGCGGTCCGGGTCCGCGGACTCGGCCTTCGGGACCGTGACACCGTCGCCGCCGTCTTCCGGCGGTTCGGTGGCGACCTGATGACCGAGCGGGAAGGTTTCGCGTCCCGTCGTGACTTCGGCGCCGGCGTCTACGCCTCGTCGACCTGGCCGCCGCGCCAGCCGATGTGTATGCACCACGAGCTGAGCTATCGGACCGAGGTCCCCGGCCTGATGCTGTTCGCGTGCCTGACGGCGCCGGACTCGCAGGGTGCGACCGGGATCGCCGATGGGTGCGCGGTGCTCGCCGATCTGCCGCTCGACCTGGTCACGCGCTTCGAACGTGACGGCTGGCTGCTCACCCGTACGTACAACGGCGACATCGGTCGGTCCCTCGCCGAGGCCTTCGGGACGGAGGACCGGGCCAGCGTCGAGGCGTACTGCCGGGCCAACAGCATCGAGAGCGAGTGGCGATCCGGTGGGGAGTTGCGCACCCGGCAGCGGCGGCGCGCGATCGTGCGGCATCCGGTCACCGGTCGGCGCTGCTGGTTCAACCAGGTGGCGTTCCTGAGCGAGTGGACGATGGATCCCGACGTACGCGACTACCTCGTCGAGGTCTACGGCGCCGACGGACTGCCGTTCACCACCCGGTACGGCAACGGCGATCCGATCGGGGAGGACGTCGTACAACTGCTCAACGACACCTACGACGCCCACACCGTGCGCGAGCCGTGGCAGTCCGGTGACCTGCTCGTGGTGGACAACGTCCGGACCGCGCACAGTCGGGAACCGTTCGAGGGTCCGCGCGAAATCCTCGTCGCGATGGCCGAACCGGTGGGGTTGGACCGATGAGAGTGCCGAGCTTCGCGGCGATCTCCGGCGGCCAGGTGCACGAGGCGCTGGATCGGCGCGAGAACGAGATCGTCGACCTGGTCGAGGAGATCTACCTGCTGCACAGCCACGGCGGCACGGTGAATCCGCCGTCGTACTTCCTACGATTCCCCGACCGTCCCGACGCCCGCATCATCGCGCTACCCGCGTCGGTCGGCGGTTCGAACCGGGTGGACGGCGTCAAGTGGATCTCGAGCTTCCCCGCCAATGTCGCATCCGGCCTGCCACGGGCCTCGGCGGTGCTGGTCCTCAACGACCCCGACACGGGCTATCCGTACGCCTGCATGGAGGCTTCCATCATCAGCGCCTCGCGGACCGCGGCACTGGCGGCATCGGCGGCCGACTGGCTCACGCGTGGTCAGACGCGCCCGTCCCGGCTCGGCTTCGTCGGCGCCGGCCTGATCGCTCGCTACGTCCACACCTACCTGACCGCCGCCGGTTGGTCGTTCGACGAGACCGGCGTGTACGACCTGTCCGACGACAGCGCCACCGGGTTCCGTGGCTACCTCGAACGCTCCGATGCCGCGGGCAAGTTCGCCGTTCACGCCAGCGCCGAGTCGCTGATCCGCTCGAGCGACCTCGTCGTGTTCGCCACTGTCGCCGGGCGACCGCACGTGCATGACGTGTCGTGGTTCGACCACCATCCGGTCGTCCTGCACGTGTCGTTGCGGGATCTGGCGCCGGCGATCCTGCTCGCGTCGACCAACCTCGTCGACGACGTCGAGCACTGCCTCAAGGCCGACACCTCGCCCCATCTGACCGAGCAGCGCACCGGCGGCCGCGACTTCCTGGCCGGCACCTTGGCCGACGTCATGGACGGCCGGACCTCGGTGCCGGCGGGCCGGACAGTGGTGTTCTCGCCCTTCGGCCTCGGCGTGCTCGATCTCGCGGTCGGCACGTACGTCTACGACCGGGTCGCGGAGTCCGGCCGGCTCCTTGTCGTCGACGACTTCTTCCACGACCTACACCGCCACGGCTGAGATCGCGTACGACGGAGGGACGCGACATGACCGTCATCTCGGCCCCGCAGGACTACAACGAGGACAGCCTCTACGTCGATCTCCGCCCGATCCTCGGACAGTCGCTGTTCCTCAAGTGCGAGGGATTCAACTTCGCCGGGTCCATCAAGCTCAAGGCCGCGAACGAGATGGTGCGAGCGGCCGAGCGCTCCAGTCTGCTGACACCCGACACGGTCCTGGTCGAGTCGTCGTCCGGCAATCTCGGCGTGGCGCTGAGCATGATCGCGGCGAGTCGCGGCTACCGGTTCGTGTGCGTGACGGACTCCCGCTGCAACCTGTCGACCCGGCTGCTGATGGAGGCCTTCGGCGCTCAGGTCCACGTCGTCACCGCACCGTCTCCCGTCGGCGGCTACCTCGGCGCTCGCCTCGACTACGTCCGCGCGCTGTGCGCTGACGATCCGCGTCACCTGTGGCTCAACCAGTACGCCAATCCGGGCAACTGGGAGGCGCACTTCCGTACGACCGCTCCGTCGATCGTCGCCGACTTCCCGGAGTTGGACGTCCTGTTCGTCGGCGCCGGCACGACCGGGACCCTGATGGGTTGCGCGCGGTTCTTTCGCGAGTGGCATCGGCCGGTGTGGATCGTCGCGGTCGACAGCGAGGGATCGGTGACCTTCGGCCGGTCGCCGGGTCGCCGGATGATCCCTGGCCTCGGCACGAGTGTGCGCCCGCCGCTGCTCGACGAGTCCCTGGTCGACGAGGTGATCCACGTGCCCGAGCCGGATGCGATCCGGGTCTGCCATCGATTGGCTCGGCACGGCTTCCTGTTCGGCGGCTCCACCGGCACCGTCGTCAGCGCCGCCACGGCCTGGCTCGACGAGCACGGCAGCTCCGACCTCACCGCGGTCGCGATCGCGCCGGACCTTGGTGAGCGCTATCTCGACACCGTGTACCAGTCCAACTGGCTGCGCGATCTGTATCCCGACGAGCCGCTCGTACCTCGAGAGCGCAGGACAGGAGCTACCCGGGCGGCGGCGCGGTCGACCCCCGGACGCTGAGGGTCAGGGGGAGTACGACCGAGCGAGGATGGCGCTCCGGATCCTCCAGTACCTCGAGCAGCAGCCGGGCCGCCTCGGCGCCGATCTCGTAGTGCGGCACACGTACGGACGTGAGCGGCGGCGCCACCCGGTCGATGAACGGCATGTCGTTGAAGCCCACGACGCTCACGTCCTTCGGGCAGTGCAGACCCTGGCGCTGGAGGACGTCGTAGCAGCCGAGCGCGATCAGGTCGTTGCCGGCCAGGACGGCCGTGTACGGGATCCGACGCT
>Ga0081455_10008776_pt1 | contig 10463 bp, 9 predicted proteins | sample TabmetS3T2R1_FD_70207 | JGI IMG/M metagenome (GOLD analysis project Ga0081455, IMG submission 70207) | Tabebuia heterophylla rhizosphere microbial communities from the University of Puerto Rico - S3T2R1 | ecosystem: Host-associated > Plants > Roots > Rhizosphere ... | reverse complement strand
AGATGGCCAGATTGCGTGCAAGCAGCGGGCCGGCGCCGATCGGCCGGTAGGTCACGCCCTTGAGCGCCAGCGGCACGAGCAGCGGGATGATCAGCGCGTTGAAGATGATCGCCGAGAGGATCGCCGATTGCGGCGTCGCCAGCCCCATCACGTTGAGCACCGCGAGCCCCGGATAGAGCACGACGAACATCGCCGGGATGATCGCGAAATATTTGGCGACGTCGTTGGCGACCGAGAAGGTGGTGAGCGCGCCGCGGGTCATCAGGAGCTGCTTGCCGAGGCCGACGATCTCGATGAGCTTGGTCGGATCGCTGTCGAGATCCACCATGTTGCCCGCTTCGCGCGCCGCCTGGGTGCCGGTGTTCATCGCCACGCCGACGTCGGACTGGGCGAGGGCGGGGGCGTCGTTGGTGCCGTCGCCGCACATCGCGACGAGCTTGCCGCCCTGCTGCTCCTCGCGGATCAGCGCCAGCTTGTCCTCCGGCGTCGCCTGGGCGAGGAAATCGTCGACCCCGGCCTCGGCTGCGATCGCGGCGGCGGTCAGCGGATTGTCGCCGGTGATCATCACGGTGCGGATGCCCATGCGGCGCAGCTCGCCGAAGCGTTCGCGGATGCCGGCCTTGATCACGTCCTTGAGCGCGATCGCGCCCATCAGCCGGCCGTCCCTGGCGACGGCGAGCGGGGTCATGCCGGCGCGGGCGATCTCGTCGGTGATGCGACGCAGCTCGGCCGCGGCCGGAGTTTCGCCGGTACCCGGATTGGCCTTGAGGATCGAATCGACCGCGCCCTTCTGGATCAGCGATCCGAACGCCTTCACGCCCGAGATGCGGGTCTGCGCGGTGAACGGAATGATCTCCGCATCCGCCGGCAGCGCGCCGATCGGCCGCGATACGAAGCGTTCGCGGGCGAGGGACGCGATCGAGCGGCCTTCCGGCGTCTCGTCGGCCAGGCTTGCCAGCAGCGCGGCCTCGGCCAGCTCCTCCACCGAGGCGCCGCCGACCGGGCGGAACTCGCTCGCCTGGCGGTCGCCTATGGTGATCGTGCCGGTCTTGTCGAGCAGCAGCGTATCGATGTCGCCTGCCGCTTCCACCGCGCGCCCTGACTTGGCAAGCACGTTGAAGCGGACGAGCCGGTCCATGCCGGCGATGCCGATCGCCGAGAGGAGCGCGCCGATCGTCGTCGGGATCAGCGCGACGAGGAGCGCGATCAGGACCGTCTGCGAGAGGTCCGTACCGGCGTAGAGCGCGTAGGGCCGCAGCGTGACGGTCGCCGCGAGGAACGTGATGGTGAGAGCGGCGAGGAGGATGTTGAGCGCGATCTCGTTCGGCGTCTTCCGGCGCTCGGCCCCCTCGACGAGCGCGATCATCCGGTCGAGGAACGACTGACCCGGCTCCTGCGTGACCTCGATCACCAGCCGGTCGGAGAGCAGGCGCGTACCGCCGGTCACCGCCGAGCGGTCGCCGCCCGCCTCGCGGATCACAGGCGCGGACTCGCCCGTGATCGCGGACTCGTCGACCGAGCCGACGCCCTCGATGATCTCGCCGTCGGCCGGAATCACCTGGCCGGCCTCGACGACGACGACGTCGCCACGGCGGAGATCCGGCGCCGGCACCTCCTCGAGCTCGCCCGAGTCCAGGCGGCGGAAGGCCGTCGTGGTCGTGCGCGTGGCGCGCAGGGCATTCGCCTGTGCCTTGCCGCGGCCCTCGGCGATCGCCTCCGCGAAGTTCGCGAAGAGCACCGTCAGCCACAGCCAGAGCGCGACGGTGCCCGTGAACCAGAGCGGCTCGCTGTCGCCCGAGGAGAACAGGTCGCGGAAGAAGATCGCGGTCGTCATCACGCTGCCGAGCTCGACGATGAAGATCACCGGGTTGCGGAACAGGGTTCGCGGGTCGAGCTTCAGGAACGACTCGCCGATCGCGGAGAAGACGATCTCCCGGGAGAAGATGGCGGTGCTGGGACGGGTCACGAGGTCTCCTGGTCGAGGGCGAGGTTCAGCTCGAGGACGTTCACGCCGGGCTCGCCGAAGACGCCGAGCCAGCGGCCGTCCGTGTTGTCGTCGATCAGCTGCGAGACCCGGTCGGGCGAGAGACCGCGAGCGTTGGCGATGCGCGCCGCCTGGAGGCGCGCGTTCGCCGGCGAGATGTGCGGGTCGATCCCCGACGCCGACGTGGTGACGGCGTCGACGGGGATGTCCCCGATCGTCAGCCCGGGGTTGTAGGGGCGCTCGAGCTTCAGGATCGCGAGCGCGCGCTGGCGCACGGCCTTCGCGAGGTCGGGGTTGGTCGGGCCGAGGTTGGCGAACGTCGTCGCCGCCGCGTTGTACTCCGGCGCCGTGGCCGACGGCCGCGGGTGGAAATACCGCGGCTGCGTGAACGCCTGGGCGGCGAGGCGCGAGCCGACGACCTTGCCGTCGCGCTCGAGCAGGCTCCCGTCCGCCTTGTCGGAGAAGACGAGCTGTGCGAAGCCCGTGACGATCACCGGGTACGCGACGCCGAAGACGAGCGTCAGCACGACGACCGCGAGCGCCGAGCGACCGAGAAGCCTGATCACTGGAGCGCCTCCACGATCGGCCCGAGCGTCAGCGCCGGGAAGATCATCAGCCCGGCGGTCAGGATCACGACGCCGACGAGCAGCACGACGAACGTCGGGCCGTCGGTGCGGAAGGTTCCGGCCGACGGGGGCGCGGTCTTCTTCGCGGCCAGCGAGCCGCCGAGCGCGAGCGCGGCGACGAGCGGCGCGAAGCGGCCGAGCCAGAGCCCGACGGACCCGAGCAACGCGGAGAACTCGGTCGCGCCGTAGCCGGCAAATGCGCTGCCGTTGTTGTTCGACTGCGAGTCGTAGGCGTACAGGGTCTCCGAGAAGCCGTGGGCGCCGGGGTTGAAGATCGACGCGAGGCCACGACTCGTCGAGATCGCCAGCGCGGTCAGGACAAGCACCATCGTCGGCACGAAGAGGGCCCCGACGACCGCGAGCTTGATCTCCCTCGCCTCGATCTTCTTGCCCAGGTACTCCGGTGTGCGCCCGACCATCAGCCCGGCGACGAAGACCGCGATCACGATGTAGAAGAACATCCCGTAGAGGCCGGAGCCGACGCCGCCCCAGATCACCTCGCCGGTGAACATGTTCGTGATCGGCACGGCGCCGCCGGCCGCGGTGAACGCGTCGTGGCCGCCGTTGACCGAGCCGTTCGACGCGTTCGTCGTGGCCACCGCCCAGTTGACGGTGGAGGCGATGCCGGAGCGCACCTCCTTGTCCGACAGGTTGCCGCCGCTCGACCCGTCGCCGGCGGCGAGGTTCACGCCGGAGTCGCGCAGGACCTGTGAGCCGTGCTGCTCGGCGGGGAGCGCGACGGCGAGGCCGATGACCGTCATCGCCATCATCGCGGCGTAGACCGGGAGCGCCTGCCGGCGCGCGCCGACCATGCGGCCGAACATGAAGACCTGTGCCGCCGGGATGAGGAGGATCGACAGCATCTCGAGCAGGTTCGTGAAGGGGTTCGGGTTCTCGAACGGCACCGAGGAGTTCGAGTTGTAGAAGCCGCCCCCGTTCGTGCCGAGCTGCTTGATCGCGATCTGGCTCGCGGCCGGGCCGCGGGCGATGGTCTGCTGCGCTCCCTCGACGGTCGTCGCCGTGGCGGCGCCGTGGAACGTCTGGACGACGCCCTGCGACACGAGGAGGATCGCGAGGATCGCCGCGAGCGGCAGGAGGACGTAGACGAGCGAGCGGTAGAGGTCGACCCAGAAGTTCCCCACGGTGCCTGCGGATCGGCGTGCGAAGCCCCGGATCACGGCCGCGAGCACGGCCATGCCGACCGCCGCGGAGACGAAGTTCTGCACCGCGAGCCCCGCCATCTGGCTGAGGTACGACATCGTGGTCTCGCCGCCGTAGTACTGCCAGTTCGTGTTCGTGACGAAGCTGGCGGTCGTGTTCATCGCCACCCACGGGTTCACGCTTGCGAGCCCGTCGGGGTTGAGCGGCAGGTGACCCTGCAGGCGCAGGAGGAGATAGAGGAGCGCCGCGAACACGGCCATGAACACGAGCGACGTCTTCGCATAGCCCTTCCAGCCCTGCTCGGCTTCGGCGCTCGTCCCCACGAGGCGGTAGAAGCCGCGCTCGGGAGCAGCCAGCCAGCGCGGGATGCGCAGCGTTCCCATGTAGACGGCGGTCATGTAGATCCCGAGCGGGTACGCGAGCACCGTCAGGATCACCAGATACAGGACGATCTGGGTGATGCCGTTGGCGGTCACAGGCTCTCTCCGCGGAAGAGCACGTAGACGAGGTACGCGAGCACGAGCAGGGCGACGACGAGGCCGAAGACGTCACCCGCGGACATCAGAGGCGCTCCAGCAGCAGGACGAGCGCGAAGGCCGCAACGAAGCAGGCGAGCGCGATGACGATCCCGAGCAGCTCGACCATCAGCGAGGCTCGAGCGCGTTCAGCGCCCGCCGGAGATAGGGGGGCAGCTCGTCGACGCGGGCGCGGTCGTAGAGTGGCCCCGAGCCGTCCACGAGGAGACGGTCGACGAGGAGAACGCCGCGGGCGGCGACCGCCCGGTGGACGTCGGCCAGCCGCGCCGCGAGTGCGAGCAGGGTCCCCGACTCGCCGCGGACGGCGGCCCGATTCACCGGCGAGGCGCTCGGCAGATAGCGCGCGGCGGAGTCCCGCACGAGCGACCTCAGCGAGTGCGCGAGCTCGAGGCGGTTCTTCGGTGCGACGAGCTCCTCGGCGCGCCACGCCAGCCGAAGCGGCGTGTCGTCGCGACGGACGAGCTCGTCGTCGGCGGCCGAGCGTGCGGCGCGGAGCGCGCGCCGATGCTTCAGCGTCGCGAGTCCGTGCCAGGTCCACGCGGCCAGCGGATTGGCTCCCTCCGCGCCGGCACCCGGATGCAGCGAGTCGGTCACGGCCCCGACGGTATGACCGCCGATCTGAAGCCGGTCTGAGGGTTCGGGGCTCGGGTCTAAGGGTTGTCTAAGGCGCCTCTCGCGGATCCACGAGCCGATACCCCGCGCCGGGCTCGGTGAGCAGGTAGCTCGGCCGGGTCGGATCCGGCTCGAGCTTCCGACGCAGCTGCGAGACGTACACGTGCAGGTAGCTCGACTCGCGCTGATACGCCGGGCCCCAGACCTCGCGCAGGATCGTCTTGTGTGTCAGGAGCTTGCCCTCGTGCTGTGCGAGGACGCGGAGCAGCTCGAACTCGTGGGGGGTCAGGCGCACCGGGCGGCCGGCCATCGACACCGCTCGCTTCTCGAGGTCGACGACGAGCTCGCCGATGCGGAGCACCGGCTCCGTGGCCGGCCCCGCGCGCCGGAGGACCGCGCGGAGACGAGCGAGCAGCTCCCCGATCGCGAACGGCTTCGTCACGTAGTCGTCGGCGCCCGCGTCGAGGGCGGCGATCTTCTCCGCCTCCTCGCCTACCGCCGAGACGAGGATGATCGGGGCGTCGGTCCACTGCCGAAGCTCGCGGCAGACGTCCGTCCCGCGCCCGTCCGGCAGGAGGAGGTCGAGGATGATCGCCTCCGGCGGCCGCAGGCCCGCCGCGCCGAGCGCCTCCTCGGCCGTCTCGGCCGTGGTCACGTCGTACCCGGCGCCGCGAAGGTTCGTCCGCAGCGCGCGCAGGAACTGCGGCTCGTCGTCGACGACCAGCACGCGCTCCCCGCTCACACGGGCACCTCGACCGGCAGCTCGACCGCAGGCAGCGCGAGCACGAACGACGCGCCCTGTCCGCTGCGCGACTCGACCCACAGACGGCCGCCGTTCGCCTCCGTGAAGCCACGTGCGATCGTCAGGCCGAGACCGGCGCCGCGCTGGCCCGAGCGCCCCGCGATCCGGTGGAACGGCTCGAAGATGCGCTCCTGCTCCTCGTCGGGCACGCCGGGCCCCCGATCGGTCACGCGGATCAGCAGCTCCTTCCTCGTCGCGCTGACCCGGACGTGCACCGTCTCTCCGGACGACGAGACGCTCAGCGCGTTCTCGAGCAGGTTGACGAGGACACGCTGAACCTGAAGGGCGTCGACGCTGACCGGTGGAAGCTCCGCTCGTCCGTCGACGCGTACCCGCTCGGCGTCGATCCCCAGCTCCTCGAGTGCCTGCGCGACGAGCTCCTCGCCCGTCCAGAGCTCCGGAGCCGACCGGGCCGCCCCGGCCTGGAGACGCGAGAGGTCGAGGAGGTTCTCGACGAAGCGCTTCAGCCGTGCGTGCTCGATCCGAATCGTGTCGAGCAGCTCCCGCCGGTCGTCGTCGGACAGGACCAGGGTGCCGCTCTCGAGGCCGTCGAGCGCCTGCTCGATCGTGGCGAGCGGCGTCCGGAGGTCGTGCGAGACGGCCTGGATGACCGCGGTCTTGATCGCGTCGCTGCGGCGCAGCGCCTCCGTTTCGAACGCGTCGCGAGAGAGCCGCTCGCGCTCCCGTGCGACCGCGAGCAACGACGCGAGAGCCGGCAGGAGGCGGCGGCGGACGCCGAGGGCGGGCTCCTCTCGCTGCGGCACGTAGAGGGTGCCGACGACTTTCCCGTTGACGGACATCGGGTACGGGGCCTCGTCCCCGTGAGCCGCCTCGGGCTGCTCCAGGACGATCCGCGCGGAGGAGACGCCCATCACGCCGGCCGCGCGGCTCGCGATGCTGCCGAGGTCGCCGTCCAGGGGGGCACCGCGGAGAAGCTCGGCCGCGATGTCCGCCAGCAGTGCCGCCTCGCGCTCGCGCTGCTCCGCGTCGTCACGCCGTCGTCGCGCACTCGACGCGAGGCCGCCGACGACGATCGCGGTCGTCACGTACACGGCGAGGGCGAACCAGTTCCGCCCGTCGGCCAGCGTGAACGAGTGCACCGGCGGCAGGAACAGGAAGTTGAACGCGAGCATGCTCGCGAGGGCGACGCCGACGCCGTACGGGACACCCCAGAGCACCGCGACGGGAAGGACCGCGAACACGTAGAGCACGCCGAGGCTGAGGACGGGCACGAAGTTCTCGAAGATCGCGACCGCCCCCGTGACCGCAGCCACGGTCAGGACCCCTGCTGCAACCCCGACGAGCGGACGCTCGAGCCAGTCGCGATTCACGTGCATCTTCTGGGGCGGAAACGTAGCGCTCGATGCCGTCGCCGGCGCGACGGCTTCCGGCGGCGCCCACGCCGCCCACGTCGCGGGGGAGGTCCCCGACCGGTGCAGCGACCTCGCCGGTCGGGCCGGGCCGGCCCTAGTCGCCTTCCGAGGCTGCGCTCTCTGCGCTCTCCGCCGGCCTGCGGGTCCCCTCGGAAGGGGTCGCGCCCCGCGCGAGCGCCTGCACCATGCAGATACCGGCGAGCCACCACGCGGCGACGACCACCGGGCCGGAGTCGCTGACCCAGGCCCAGGTCGCGATGTAGGCGCTCCAGATCGCGAGCACCCACATCGTCGTGCGCCCGCCCAGCCTCCTGGTCACGTCGCTCGGTCGGTTCATCGTGGTCCCCTCGGGTCGTGATTCGGACTATGCGCCTGCAGTGCTCGGGCCCGACGAGCAGCGTGGACCGAGACCCCGACGCCTACGACGCTGACCAAGCGCACGAACGGTAGCCGCAGGATCCGGCCCGCACCCCCGCCGAAGGTGCAGGGCTGCGACGACCGATCGGCTGGGACGACGCTCAGCCGAAGACGCGGCCGCCGTTGACCTGGATGTTCTGGCCCGTGACGAAGTCGGAGCCCGGGCCGAGGAGGAACAGCAGCGCGCCGACCAGGTCCTCCGGCACCTGCTCGCGCGAGAAGATCCGCTGCGCCGCGAGCAGCGGAGCCATCTCGGGCTGCCGGTTGTCGTAGTCGCGGTCGAACGCGATGTAGTCCGGGGTGAGCGTGTTGACGCAGATCCCGTCCGTCCCGAGCTCGCGCGCGAGCGCGCGGGTCAGGCCGACGATCGCAGCCTTCGACGCGACGTAGTGCGCGAAGCCCGGAGGCGCGGTGGGCACGGTCGTCGACGAGACGTTCACGACCTTGCCCCGCCGCTGCCGCCGCATCGCGGGCGCCACCGCGCGCGTGCAGAGCCACGCGCCCTTCACGTTGACGGAGAGCACGCGGTCCCACTCCTCGTCCGTGATCTCCTCGAACGGCTTCTTGACGATCGTGCTGTAGACCGCGGCGTTGTTGACGAGCGCGTCGATCCGTCCGAACCGCTCGAGCGCGGCGTCTGCCAGCCGCTCGGTCGACGCGCGGTCGGTGACGTCGACCTGGACGGCGAGGTCGACGCCCTCCACCGGCTCGACGTCGGCGCCGACGACGGCGTATCCGGCCGCTGCGAGCTCGCGGCAGTAGACGGCGCCAAGCCCGGCTGCCGCGCCGGTGACGACGACGACGTCGCTCACGGGTCCCACTCGACGTCGAGCGAGGTGAAGCCGCGCGCGAAGAACACGGCCTCCCGCTCGGGCGGCCTGGCGCCCCGGCGCAGGCCGCGCAGCCTGCGGAGCAGCATCGGCAGCGCCACGCGCAGCTCGAGCCGCCCGAGCGGCGCCCCGATGCAGAAGTGGATCCCCTTGCCGAACGCGAGGTGCGCGCCGATGTCGCCGCGCTCGGGGAGGTAGGAGTCGGCGTGCGAGAACACGCAGGCGTCGCGGTTCGCCGAGGCGAAGTGCGCCATCACGCGTGCGCCCGCCGGAAGCATTGCTCCGCCGAGCGCGACCTCGCTCGTGGTCACGCGGAACAGCCCCTGGGCGGGCGACTCGAGCCGGAGGATCTCCTCGATGGCCTTCGGCCCGAGCTCCGGGTCGAGGAGGTGCTCGCGCAGCGCAGGCTCGGAGAACATCCGGTCGAGCGCGCTTCCGATCGCACGCGTCACGGTGACGTGGCCCGCGACCATCAAGTCGAGCGGCAGCCCCGCGATCTCGACCGTCGTGAGCGGCTCGTCGGCCCCGTCGTTCGCCGCGACCATCGCCCCGAGCAGGTCGTCGCGCGGGCGCGCCCGCCGCTCCTCCACCGCGGCGACGCAGTACCGCTGCAGCTCGACGAGGCCGCGTGCGTGCCCGAGCTGCTCCTCGAGCGGCCGCTCCTGCTGGAGAAGCAGCCAGTCGAGGCCCCAGTGGTGGATCTGCTCGAGGTCCTCGCGCGGGAAGCCGAACAGCTCCCCGAGGACGCGTAGCGGCAGCGGCCACGCGAACGCCTCGACGATGTCCGCGCGCCCACGCGGCGCGAGCTCGTCGATCAGCTCGGCGGCGATCGCTTCGACCCGCGGCTCGAGCTCGGCGACCCGGCGCGGCGTGAAGGCGCGCGTGACGAGGCCGCGGATGCGGTCGTGGAGCGGCGGGTCGAGCTCGATGATGTACGGCATCTCCGGGTGCCCGTCGGCGAGCACCTCGAGCACCTCGCGCGGCAGCGAGGCCGACGACGACTTCAGGGCGCCGGTCGAGGAGAACGTGCGGTGGTCCTTCAGGACGGCGAGCACGTCGTCGTGGCGCGTCACCACCCAGAGGTCGAGCGCGGGGGCGTAGAACACCGGCTGCTCCCGCCGCGCGAGCGCGAGCACCTCGAAGGGGTCCTCCCGCTGCTCGGGGGTGGTCGGGTCGAACGGGATCGCCGCGCCGGTGCTCACCGTGCCAGTCAACACGTTCCGGGCCGGCTGAGCCGCGTCAGAACGACCAGAACACCGGGACGAGGAACACCGCCACGACACCGAAGAGGGCCAACAGCGGGAGGCCGAGCCTCCAGTAGTCGCCGAAGCGGTACCCGCCCGGCCCCATCACCATCAGGTTCGCGGGGGTGGCCACCGGCGTGAGGAACGCCGCCGCGGACGCGACGCAGACGCCCATCAGGAGCGGCTTCGGCGAGACGTCGAGCTCTCCCGCCGCCGACACCGCGATCGGGATCACGATCAGGGCCGTCGCCATGTTCGAGATCAACTGGCCGAGCGCGAACGTGAGCAGCACGAGGCCGAGGAGGAGCGCGTGGGGCCCCGAGTCGCCGACGACGTCGACGAGCCGCTCGGCGAGCGTGTTGGCGGCGCCGGTCGAGACCATCGCCGTCGAGAGCGGGATCATCCCCGCGACGAGGACCACCGTCGTCCAGGCGATCCCGCGGTACGCCTGCTCCACCGTGAGGACGCGCGAGAGGACGATCGCACCCGCCGCGAGCAGTCCGGCGACCGCCGGCGGGACGAGCCCCGCGACGAGGAGGATCACCATCCCGGCGACGACCACGAGCACCTGCGGCGCTCCCGGGCCGAGCGGCACGGCCTGGCGACGGACGAGGGCGGGGTCGTCTACGACGAGCACGTCGGGATCGTCGAGGTGGTACTCGAGGTGGTGCCAGGGCCCCTGGAGCACGAGGACGTCGCCGACCGCGAGCTGCGTCTCGCCGGGCAGGTCCTCGCCCTTGCGCTGGATCGCGAGGACGACGAGATCGCCGCTCTCGGTCGTCATCCCCGGGAACATGGTCGTGCCGATCAGGCCCGAGCGAGGTGGGATCACGACCTCGGCGACGCCCGAGCCGCGGCTGATGAGCTCCTGCGGCTCG
>Ga0081455_10008774_pt1 | contig 10465 bp, 20 predicted proteins | sample TabmetS3T2R1_FD_70207 | JGI IMG/M metagenome (GOLD analysis project Ga0081455, IMG submission 70207) | Tabebuia heterophylla rhizosphere microbial communities from the University of Puerto Rico - S3T2R1 | ecosystem: Host-associated > Plants > Roots > Rhizosphere ... | reverse complement strand
ATACTTGCCCGCCCCCCGGCCTCCCGCGGAGCGCCTACGCGACCGTCACGAAGCGATTGCGAACGCTGAAGGACAGCGTCCCGGGCTTGCCCAACTTGGAGGACAAGAACGTTTTCACGGTCTTGCCGTCGTGCGACTTCAGGTTGAGCATTCGCTTCTGCTTGCCCGACCCGTCTCGGAAAGGGATGTCCTTCCCGAGCCACTTGATCTTCGCGGTGTCCTCGAGACTAAGTCGCTTCGCGCGGTCTCCCGAGGACTTCTTGCCTTTGGACTTGCCGTTGAGTTTCTTCGATGTGGCTCTCTTCACGGTCTTCTCCTGTTGCTTGGTGGTTTCATCGCGAGCTCTCAAGATCTGGATGTGCAGTTGCTCGCATGCTCTGCGACCCATAGGCTGCGTCATGAAGACGTCCTTCCTGACGTTTATCTTCTTGATACCCAAGTCGATGGCCGTAGGGACCATCTCGTTGTAGAACGCAGTCAGCTCCTCGACGCTCTTCTTCTCGAGATCCTTCTTGAAGACGTCGAGCTCTGACTTGCCCTTCTTCTTGAGCTTAGCCATCTTGGCGGCGGCGTACTCCTCCGACGTCGCCGTCGGATGCTTCGCTGCCTCCCTCTTCGGTGAGTCTGCGTCGACGGCGTTCTTCGTCTCCGAAGTCGTCGCCTGATCAGTGTTCTTAGTTTCCTGTGTAGTCATGACCTTCTCTCTCCTCTGCTGGTAGTTAACCTTCTTCACTCGGTGGGGGTAGCATGGTCCGCAGATAGTCCCACTGGTACGCCAGCATCTCCTCGGCGTTGCTCGTGAGCTCTCGGAAGAGATCCACGCTCTCCTGCATGGTGTCTCGACCGCGAGCGCAGGCGCAGGTCATGAGAACCATGCCAGCGAAGAACTCCTCAGCGCCGCTTCTTGGTCTTAGCGCCATTCTTGCGAGGTCTGTTCTTGTCGGAATCTTTCCGTTTATGTCTGGCTTTGCTTTCACCTGTCTTCTCCTTCTTCGGTTCAGCCTTCTCGAGCTTCACGCCCTTGAAGGTCACGTTGCCCTTGGCCAGCGCGTTCTTGAGCGTGGTCATGTTTCCGTCGGCCTCGCCGTACTGGCCGACGGTCTTTCCGTGATGCTGCTTCAGCTTCTCCCAGCGACCGTGCGCGTCTGTTCCCTCCTTCTTGGGATTCTTGCCGGACCACTGGATGACGTACGACGCGTCGTACTCCACCTTGGCTGCGCGGGTACTCTTCGGAGGAACATACTCCGACAGGACCTGCTTAACGCGGGCGAGGGTCACCGGACTGTTGTTCGGGAAGTGATACTTGACGTGGTCCAGCTTCGCCAAGTCGATGGCCATCTTGGCGTGTCCTCTGCGCGGTGCCTTGTCGCCCATCTCCTCCAGAATCTTACGCAGAGGAATCATGCCGTGCGTAGGACTCATCTCCCGCACCGTCTCGAGCCGCTTCTTTGCGGCCTCCGCCCTCTCCTGCTCCTTGATCTTGCGCTCCTCCAACTTGGCGCGCATGGACTCTACGAACAGCTCGACGTCGCGCTCGGTATTGTACTCGCTCGCGACGAGCCACTTGGAGCTGGCCTTGCCAGCTCGCACTCTCTTACGGATGTGCTCCCTCAGCTCCTCAGGCTCGACTTTATTAAGTCGAATCTCCCAAGGCTCGAGAAAGACCATCGTCTTGGTCTCGCCGACCACCTGACCGGGGTCGGAGCTCGCCCCCGGCTGTCGCCGGAGGAACTTTGGTATGGTGAGGTCCTCTGCTTCCATCAGCTGTCTCCCTTCATCACGCTTGCGATGACGGGGCGCAGGTTCTGCGTCGCCTTCATGTAGTTGCAGCCCCTCTTCTTGATGTTGGTCTCCTTGCCGCACTCCTCGCAGATTCCTCTCTCGTAGAACTTGTTACGATCTGGCATCGTCTGCTTGGCGTGACAGTGCTCGCACTCCCACTGCTGATAGACGTCGAAGCCACTCTCGATCTCTACGACGGCCGAGTCTGCAACCTCGTCGAATGGGTGCAGGTTCATTCTGCGCTTGCTGATCATATCTTCCACCCTCCGCTGCACGTGTGCAGCAAAATTGTCTGCCGCTTGATGATTTGCTCGTCGGCAGCTATACGAGCGTCCTTGCCGTAGATGACGACCCACTGAAAGACGAACATCATCACGAATATCGTGATGGTCATGTTGTCCAGTATCTTCCAAAACATGTGACCCTCCTAGGATCTGGGTGCAGGAGTGCACCGTCGAGACCCGGAGGGCTTCAGTCCGGGTCTCTGCGCTGCACTACTTCATGTCTGCATTCCTCCTCATCAGGCTCCAGTAGACACGCCGCGCGCCTACGTCGTCCGTCTCGATGAGAGCCTCCTCCTTGCCGTCTACCTCCAGCCAGAGGCCCTCGCCTACTCTGTAGATGAGCTCGCAGTTCTCGCCCTTAGCGCCGACGTACTCCAGCGGAGCGCCGTCCACGAAGTCCCTTACTGTTGTCACGTCACACCTCCGATCGCATGGCGTGGCCGTTGAGGCGCTCCGCCTCAGTGCTCCACGCCTTGGCCATAGCGGCGCTCTGGAGCGCGTCCGCATACTTGCAGGCATTGGCGTGGCATATCGCTGCCAGTGCCTCCAGCACCTCTCGAACGCTCGTCTGCTCCACGAGAGCCGCCAGAGCCTTCATGTTCTCGGTCGGCGGCTCAAACTTGTGGCGCAGCGGCTTCTCGAGAATACTCGCGAGAGCCATCGCCGGCGTCAGCGCGAGGTTAGTGACGCAGTTACGCTTCTTGAACAGAACGAGAGCAGCCTGATCGCAGGCAGCGTCGATCTCTTGTGCCAGCCGAAGCTGGCTGTCAGTTAGATGTCTCATTACCCCCTCCTGAGGCGGTTGTCCAATTTTCCATCAGCTTGAAGTTGGGCGACTCCCACGGACCCTCCCAGAGGACTCCGTAGTATCCAGTCTTGGACGTCTCCCTGATACGCACCTCACGCGGAATCACGACTCCGATGTAGCTCTCCTTCTCTGACGTCTCTCGCCACGTCGGGTCTACAACTAGTCCGTCCTTCGTCTCGCACCATGCGTGACGTATGTCGAGAGGAAGCCCAAGTCTGCAGGCGAACCCCTCCACGTAGTTCAGTTCTGGTCTCCTGTCGGCCAGCTTGTAGGCGTTCATGTAGCACTGCTTCAGGGGACCTCTCCGGATGCCACGCGGCAGGGCTCGCCCCAGACGAAGAGTACCGTACTTGAGCACGAACTCCTCGACCGCGACGTGCCGCGGATCCCACTTCAGCGTTCTCATGGACTCAATCTTGAACTTGAGTGCCGCTATTAAGTTGCTCATCAGACCCTCCTAGGTCTTAACTGCTCAGTGTGAATTCTCTATCTGCTCGTCCAGCCAGTCCAGGCACCCCGCGCGAAAGTTCGCGTTGTCGAGAAGCATGAACGCGGCTACGGCTGCGGCCAGATGCTCGGGAAGATCCCTACCATCCGGCAGATAGACGTCCTGCTTGCCGTCAGGCGACATCACGAACGCCGCCTGATCGTCCTCGATTGTGATAGTCATGGCCATCTAACGTCTCCTCTTACTCTTACCCATCTCTCGCTGATGACAGACGCCGCACGTGTAGCAGATTAAGACACCGTCAGCATCGTACTGCGGATAGCTTCGCTGTCCGCTGCCGCACTGGCACGTGCTTCTTCCCATCTTCATGTCGCGCAGCGTCTCGAGGACTGCGTCCTCCTCGGCCTTGCTCGGCTTCATGATATCACCACCTGCATGTTGAGAGTCGTAACGACGTGATCGAGTGGCCCCTGAACGAGGTACTCGGTCTTATTCTTCATGATGATCTTGGTGCAGGGCGGAAACTCCTCGCCTGTCACTGGGTGAACAAATCCGTCCTGATACCACTCGGTGGCGTCGACCCTCGTCGGATCGACGGACACCTGAGTGCGTCCCTTAGGGTCCATGCACCATCTCGTGAATACGCACTGCATCTGTAGTCTCCTCTATGGCTGACCTTCGGGGCGACCGCCCCTCCTAGGAATTTAGACTACCACCCGAGCGGAAAGTATCCGTCGTCCCGCTCGGGGCCGTTGTCCAACCCCCGGTCCCGCATGCTCTGCTTGAACATGCGCTCCAGCCGCCTTGCGCGGCCCTCCGGGCGCTTCGCCCACGGACCGGGGTGCCTGCCCTGCCCTACGTAGCAGAACGGTCCCCAAGGCCGCGCAGGGCACCGCTCCAGTGCCGTTGCGCCCTTGCCCTGCCACGCGCGCCAGCGGCGCGCCAGCGGGCTCCCTAGGTGCCTCACGTGCCACCTCCCCGCGCTGCCTTGGCCAGTGCCTCCACGTACTCCCGGACGCACTGGTCGCAGAACACGCTGCCGTGTCCGCACATCTCCCACTCGTCGGGCAGCTGATGCGGGTCCGCAGGGCGACGCGCTCTCACGCCGCACTTGTTGCACTCGATCAGCTTGTCCTCCCAGAAGGCGCGCGCCAGCTTCTCGTCGTCCCGACCGTCCTCCCGACCTAGCTGGCGAGCCTCGCCCATCAGCTTGCAGATCAGCTCGATCAGGTGCTCGTCGTCCTCGCCGCGACTCGGCAGCTTGTCGAGCTCCGCTGCCACGTGCTCGGCCAGTGCCTCCTCCGCAAGATCCTCCGGGCGGTTGCCCGGGATCATGTTGACAGTTACTCCGGGCGGTAGATTGCTTGCCATGTTCTCCTCCTAGAGATACAGGTTGAATATCCACGCGAGAGTGATGACGGCCGCAATGAAGAAGCCGATCATCGGCGAGAGTAATTCTAGCGTTCTCACGACCGCACCCGATCAGTTACGTAGCGGTCGAGACCGATGACGTCGTCGGCATACACGTCGGGCTTGTTGTTTTCGATCTCACGGTCGACGTAGCTCTCGAGACCGCGGACGTCGGAGTACTCGATGTCAGCTATGGCGTCGCTGACGATGTCCTCGACGAACTCCTGCACGACGTGCTCGTCGAGCAGCATGTCGCGAATGGCGACCTGAGTCTTGCGCGACGAGAGAAGCCACAGAACTATCTTCAACTTAATTGTATTCAACATGGGACCCTCCTAGGTTCCAAGAGATTAAAGGGAGGCGGCAGCTCGCGCGTCCGCCCAACTGAACTGCACCGTCTTCTTGCCGACCAGCGGACGGATGAATCGCCCGTTGGGCAGCATGACTCCGTGCATCTCGCCGCGCTGCATACACACTATCGTCGCACCGCTGCGGGTCTCTGTTCTGTACACGCTCCATCCTGCAGCGAGGTACTGCAGGACGGTCTCGTTCTGTTTCACGTGCGGACCGCGGCAGGCGAGGCTGTTGAGCTCCGCCTGCGAGTAGTGTCTGCGCCGTCTCATGCTGCGTCCTCCTCTTCCATCCGGACGTACTGCTTCATGGTCTTCTTCAGCCAGCCTACCGGATCGCTGACCATCGGGTCGTGGTGATGAATCGGCGGCAGATACATTAAGTCGTGCCATCCGCCGATCTGCTTGAGCAGTTCTACGTTGCGCTTTGCACTCGCGCCGAAGCCGCCGAGATGCTGGTTGACTAGCATCTCGCACGTGGCGTATCCGAACAGACGGGACATGGACACGTCTGAGATGTGAAACGCGGCGCGCGCCAGATCCAGCGGCGTCGTGTCGATCTTCCAGCCGGCGAAGCAGGAGTGCCGTCCCTCGCCGAGCGACGTACCGACCCACAGCTCGACGGAGCGATGAGCCACTAGCTGACGCACCAGAGCCAGCAGAACGATGCCGCGCTTCAGGATGTCGTCCTGATTGATGGCCATGCTGCTGGTCAGGTCCATGAATATTGTCAGCGGTGCGCTCTCGCGCATCGCCCTCTCTCGACGCCGCATGTTCTGCGGGTGTCCGGCCAAGAACGCCGGAATGTTTGGCACCGCACCGACCACGTCGTCGATGTTGCGCCAGCCGCGCGACAGCGGCACCTGATCCTCGATCTTGCTGAGCAGTGCCTCAGACATCTCGACCAGCTTGTTGTCTCCCAGTCTGGCCTTCTGGATGAACTGCTCGGTGCTGACGGCACCGTTGCCGCGCTGAATGCCCTCCTGATGTCGCATCCACCGCATGTTGCTGGCTGCGACCTCGCAGATCTCGCCAGCGCTCATGAGCGCAAAGTGCTCGTTTCCGACAGAAACTTTTCTCATCTTACTCTCCAATTTGCTTTCTCTGATCAGGCTTCAGGTTGGCGAGGAAGGTCATCTGAGCCGCCTCGTCCAGCGTAAAGCCATTCGCGATGTGAGCAGCACCGGCAAGCGCGATGCGCATGTCGATGAGAACCTTCAGGCCGCAGGCATTGGCGCGAACGCGAGCCGCGCGAACACGTGCCAGCCACTCTGGGTGATCAACAATCTGCTCCTCCAGACTCGGATCGATGTCCCAGTTGATCCGGGTCGGGAAGCGCGACAGGAACGCCGCGTCCAGCTTCGTCGCGCCGGAGTAGTTGGCGTCTGTTCCGAGACCCCAAGTATTCGCGGTGCAGATGATGATGCAGTTCGGATGCCGCTTTATCTGCTTGTCCGGGAACGTAGCAATCCCGTTGGCCAGATGCGGGTTCACCGCGAGCAGGGCAACCGGATCCGACCGGTCCACCTCGTCAAAGCAGTAGACGCCGCCGTGCTCGTACGCATCGCGGAACGGAGTGCGATGATACTTGCCTGCGCCGTCAATGAAGCCAAGCATCTCGTGCGGGAAGCTGATCGCGCCGTTGAAATAGTACTCGTACCCCAGAGCGTCAGCCAGCATCTTGGCCGCAGTGCTCTTGCCGGACGAGGCCTCGCCCTGCAAGAAGATGCCGTCGATGAAGCCGTTCGAGTTGCGCGACGTGGCAACGCGACACAGCTTCTCGAACATGGCGTGAACCGGCCCCTTCAGCTTCTTCACCTTGCCGGTCTTCTCGTCCTTCACCGTGATCTCGACCTTGCGCGGCACCTTCAGCTTCTCAATTTCCTGCATGACCAGAGTCATGGTGCCCGGTATCACGTGGTCCGCTGTGATCTTGGACATGGTGGCAGTGCAACGGTCCAGCACGGTCTTCACGATGGCGTCGACGTCCACCTTTGGCGCGGGGGCGCTGCCGCCTACGGCAGTGAAGTCTACCTTCTTGTGCTTGCGCTTGGCGCGCTGCAGAAGACGGCCCACGAACAGAATCTGCTTCTCAGACATGGTGCGGCCGGACTCGTGCCAGCGAATCAGGTCGCGCGCCTTGACGTGACTGTCGAAGTGAATCACGCCCATCTTGGCCTTCTCCTCCAGCATGGGTAGGGAGGCGCGGAGTTCATTCATCTGTGCTTCTAGAGACGACATTGTAGCTGACCCTCCTAGGTCGGTTGAAAAAGTTGAGGTTGAACCGGAAGAAACTCGATGCACAGCCATTAGACTGCCCACCTCTCGACTGCCATCTTCTGGTAGCCCTTGGCAACCAGACGGTAGAGCTCGTTCATTGCCTGCACGTACTCGCAGAAGCCGTCGCCAACGGCGATGCCGTCGCACGTAACAAAATAAAGTGTCATGTCACCCTCCTCAGCCCTTGGGCCAAACAAACTGATTGCACTTGCGGACCTTCACGGCGTCGCCGCCGCGCTTGACAATTACTTTCAGCAGACGCTCACACTCCTTGCGATAGCTCTTCGCAGTGCTGGCGTCGCAGCCGTCGTTGATGGCGTTGTCCATGCCACAGATCTCGTAGCACGGCTCGCAGAGATGATCGACGCCCTGCCCTGTGTCGCGCGTCTTGCGGTTGCAAATGTGACAAACAAATGTGCCGCGATAGTTGAAGTGACGATGTTGCATGTGACCCTCCTAGGCCGCAGTAGTGCGGGAGCGCACTGTGTCGCCCCCGGCTTGGCCGGGGGCGCTTCAGCGGGCTGCCTCAGTTCTGGTGCCACATCTTGTCTTGGATGCGGTCAATGCGATTGAGAACTCTGTTGACTTCCTTGAGTTCCGCCTTCTGCTTCTTGGTTATGATGCGGTCGTCAGCGCGGCTGTCGAGCCAGCACCACTGATCCTCTACCTTTGAGCCGTGCCTCTCGAGCACGTCCTCCAGCTTGTCCTGCTCGCGCTTGAGAGCGCGGATCTGCTTCTCGATGCGGAAGTATTTCTTCTCGACTGCGGTCAGTTGCTTGTCTGTCATGTACTTCATGTGACCCTCCTAGGTCGGTTGTCGTCCGGAACAAAACCGAACGTGCAAGCGCCGGACCCTCTCGAATCCGGCGCTTGTGTCCATTCGTATTTGATCCACTTGCTCGTCCGCCGCCTCTGCCCGTGCCCTCAGCCATCTCGCTACTGCGGATGCGTCTGAGATTTGGTGTGAGAGTAGATGCGTTGCTTTTTGCGGTAGTCACCTTCGCGGATTAGATGCTGCCCTGCATCAGATGCGCCGTGACTGCTGTCTTTCTTCCTCAGTGGGTCGCTACTGCTTCCCCAAACGTCGCGCCCATTGGCGTGACATGCATCGTTTCGACCTGTCCGAGTGGACTACTGTCCGGTTGCGACTTTATCCGGTCTACATGCGATGCAATCTGCGGTCCGTTCCTGAGCCTCCCGCGCGTTCAAAAATTTGCCAAAAAATTTTGTGCTGGCGCGCGGCACCAACCCGTTTTGCGGGTTGCCTAGCGGTGCCCTAAACCAGTTGCCCTTGCCGGGGTTGCGCTGCCTTTGCGCCAGTGCCGGGGGGCTAACTAAGGGAGGGACTGCGGTGCTAGCTACTGCTGCAACGGCTTAGGCCCCTTCTTGTCGCCGCGCCTTTTGGGGGGATGGGGTGGAGACCAGCCGCTTGCCAAAGGGCACACACATAATGCCTCCCTACCAGTAGGGGCACAAGGACAAAAAGTGATTAAAAAGCCCCGGTGGATCAAGCTCTTTTTTGCTTAACCTTTTGCTTACCGGCCGTCGCCCCCAAAAAGCGAGCACTTTTGCCTTTCGGTGATTTGACGGCCACCTCCGCGAACTTGTGCTTCGCGTCGCCCCAAGAATTTCCCCACTCGCCGTCTACCTTCATCGGAACGCGCAGCTTCACAACGTCGCGCATGATGTTCTCGATCTTAATTCCGTCCTGCTCCGCGCTTAGTGAGAACGCCAGCTCGTCGTGCATCTGCAGAAGCGGAGTGTAGCTCGCTCGCCAGCACTCGCGCATCGCCATCTTGGTCTGCCGCGCGGCACCGCCCTGAATGAGACCGTTCATGGCCTTGCGACACTGCGCTCGACGCAGTCGCTTGCCGTGCCACGGATGCTCCGGATCTGCAACGCGCGCGTCGGCCTCAGCGCGTCGGCAGTCGCCCATCTTGAACGTGCTGCCGGGTCCCCACCCTCTTGCGCGCTCCTCCTTGTCCAGCCACGTCGGTTCCCAAGTCTCGAAGTGAATGCGCGCGCCGTCCAGAAGCCTGACGTACCCTCGCTGCATCGCGGTGGTCTGGCAGAGGTCGAAGAGCTCCTTCACGAACGGCATCTCGTCGTCGTACTGCTTCATTATCTTCTCGGCCTCAGTCTCACTCTTGTTCGTCATGGCCGCAAACTTCTTCACGCCAGCTCCGTACGACTTGGCGAAGTTTGTGTCCTTGGCAGGCTTGCGCGCCAGACCAGTCATGTCCGCAACCATGCTGTGAAAGTCCGTGGCCGGATCGCTGACGTACTTCTCGACGGCCACGTTGGACTTCCGCAGTCTGTTCTTCGCGGCGTAGTGAACTATGAGACGGTACTCCTGCTGACTGTAGTCGGCACTGAACCAGAGCTCGCCATCCTCCGGGACGAAGCATCCTCTTATCAGCGCGGCCAGCTCCTCGTTTCTGGCGGGCATCTGCTGAAGCGGTGGGTCGGCATACGCGAAGCGCGACGTGCGAGTGCCGCCCTCCTCACTCTTGAACTGGCTGATGCTGGCGTGAAGACGACCCACGTGCGCGAAGTCAATGATGTAGCTCTGGAGAAACTTTTCCGCGGCCTCGTGGTAGGACTTGCCGCGAACGAGAAGCTGAGGAAGCCAGTGCTCGTCTTGGCTCATCCACTTCTTCTCGAAGCTGCCTCTGCCGCGCTCGTCCTTGGGATACCTCACCTTCAGCTTGTCGAAGACGTTTGACAGCCACGAGTTCTGTCGCGCCTCGTCAATGGTAACAGTCTGCCCTAGCTTGTCGGACAGGTCGCGGAATGCCTGCGCCGAGATTCTGAGACAGTGCGCCTTGGCCCTCTCCGCCGCGTCCAGATCCACCCTCACGCCGCGCCGACGCATCTCGTAGACCATCGGCATCAGGTCCATCTCTAGCTTGTACGCCTTCTCGAGCTCCTGCCTCTCGAGCTCCGGCTGCAGACTGCGGAAGAGACGCAGAGTGCGGTCGGCGTCGCCCGCCGCGTACTCCGCCACGAACCTCGCGGGCAGCTTCCACAGCTCCATCTTCGGATCTACTCCGTACTGCTCCGCCGCCTCCCGCAGAAGAGTCTCGTCCTTGCCCGGGAGGCC
>Ga0081455_10008773_pt1 | contig 10466 bp, 7 predicted proteins | sample TabmetS3T2R1_FD_70207 | JGI IMG/M metagenome (GOLD analysis project Ga0081455, IMG submission 70207) | Tabebuia heterophylla rhizosphere microbial communities from the University of Puerto Rico - S3T2R1 | ecosystem: Host-associated > Plants > Roots > Rhizosphere ... | reverse complement strand
GGTCATGTCCCCCCGCGAAACGGATGAGCGCCTCGACGCGCTTGTCGACCGAAGGATGGGTCGCGAACAGATCCGAGAAATCCTCGCGCGGATTGTCGACGCACATCTCCATGACGGCGGAAGGTGCGCGGCGCAGCTCGCCGCGGCCCTCGATCTTGCGCAGCGCCGAGATCATCGCGTCGGGCGATTTGGTGAGCTCGACGGCGCCAGCATCGGCGAGAAACTCCCGCGAGCGCGACAAGGCAAAACGGATCAGAACGGACATGAGCCATGACAACGCAATCAGTGCAAAAGCGATCAGGAGTGCCAGCCCGGCACCTCCGCCGCCGGACCCGCGGCTATTGCCATCGTCCCGCCGCCGCCCGCCGCCGAAACGGACACCGTTCGCCAGCATGCGGAAGACGAGTTCGCCGAAGAACGAGATGACGCCGGCGATCACGACGGCAATGACGAGGAGACGCACATCGCCGTTGCGGATATGGGTGAGCTCATGGCCGAGCACCGCTTCGATCTCCGCGTCGTCCAGGGCCGACATGAGCCCCGTTGTCACCGTGATCGCATATTGCTTCTCGTTCATGCCCGTGGTGAACGCGTTGAGTGCGTCGCTGTCCATGATCTTGAGGGTGGGCATGGTGAGTCCGCGAGAGATGCAGAGATTTTCAAGCTGATTGTAGAGCTTGGGCGCCTCGCCGCGCTCGACGGCCCGGCCGCCGGTCACGGCGTCGATCAGGCCCTGATGAAAATAATAGGCGATCAGAATCCAGACCGCGGTGCCGAGGGTGGCCCAGGGCAGGGCTTTCACGAAGTCGGCCCGCGCGAGCCTAAGAAGCTCGGGCAGGGGGGGGTTCCAGCTGAACGCTTCGCCGGCCAGCGCGCCCGCGAACAGCAGCACATAGATCAGCAGAAACAGCCCGCCCAGCAGCGCGACCGAGCGAATGCGGTTCGCGCGAATATGGGTGTAAAGGCCGAAAGCCGCCATGAGATCCGAGCGACGATGTAAGCGTCAGAATTTGACCGTCGGTGCCTGGTCCATGGTCTTGCGATCGTCGCCCAGGTCGAAAAACGTCTTCTGCGTGAAGCCGAACGCTCCCGCAAACAGCGCGGCCGGAAATTGCTGGGTGCCGGTGTTGTATTCATTGACCGCGTTGTTGAAGTAGCGCCGGGCGGCCGCGATCTTGTTCTCGATGTCGCTCAGTTGGTCCTGCAGCGCGCGGAAATTCTGGTTCGCCTTCAGGTCGGGGTAGGCTTCGGACAATGCGAAAAGCTTGCCGAGGGCGGCCGAGAGCTGGTTTTCCGCAGCGGCCTGAGCCGCCACGCCCTGGGCGGAGACCGAGGCGTTGCGTGCTGCAACGACCGCTTCGAGCGTGCCTCGCTCATGGCCGGCATAGCCCTTCACGGTCTCGACCAGATTGGGCACGAGATCGTGGCGCTGCTTCAGCTGAACATCGACATCGGCGAAGGACGCATTGACGCGCTGCCGCATCGCGACGAGGCCGTTATAGACCGCGATGATCCAGAAGATGATGACCGCCGCTATTCCGAGAGCGATCCAAAGGGGCGTGTGCATGAGTTTCTCCGCAAGCGCTGCCGCCAAGGCGGCGGACTTTAGCCTGGAACGGGCGGGCGGAGCAAAATCCGCCGATGTCATGTGCAGGCCCAACGGGTTGCGTGGAAAGCCAAGGGTGAACGCCGGTTCGCTGCGGCGCGCGGCCCTTTAACCCTTGATTCAATGTGGTTTTCTTCATGGCCGGCAGGAAACGGGGAATGGCCGCTGCCACGCTTGACCGCTCACTTGCGAAGCTGCAAAGTCCCGCCCGTAATGACGAGCCCTGCCGGGCAAGGCGGGCGACGGGGGCGGGGCGGAGGTCCACGGACAGCATGACCATTGAGGCTGTGCAGACGCGTGCGGCGCCAGAGCGGCGATCCGGCCCGGGCATGGGACCGACCGACATCACCGATCCCAACTATTTTCACAAGGTCGTCGATTGTCAGTGGGCGTGCCCCGCGCATACGCCGGTGCCCGAATACATCCGGTTGATCGCAGGCGGCCGTTACGACGACGCCTACATGATCAACTGGGTGTCGAATGTGTTTCCGGGTGTGCTCGGCCGCACCTGTGACCGCCCCTGCGAGCCGGCCTGCCGCCGTCTCCGGGTCGAGAACGAGCCGGTGGCGATCTGCCGCCTGAAGCGCGTCGCTGCCGACAACAAATCCGATGTCGCCCATCGCATGCCGAAGCCCGCCGCGAGCAAGAACGGCAAGCGTGTCGCGCTGATCGGCGCGGGACCGGCCTCGCTCGCCGTCGCGCGCGATCTTCTGCCGCTCGGCTACACCTGCGTGCTCTACGATCAGGACCCGCAGGCGGGCGGCATGATGCGCACGCAAATCCCGAAATTCCGCCTGCCGGAAACCGTGCTCGACGAAGAGGTGGGCTACATCCTCGCCCTTCAGCCTGAATTGCGGCTCGGACAGAAGGTGACGAGCCTCAAGGCTATTCTGGCGGAGGATTACGACGCCGTGTTCGTCGGCTGCGGCGCGCCGCGCGGCCGCGAGCTCGAGATTCCCGGCCGCAAGGAAGCCGCTGCGCATATTCATATCGGCATCGACTGGCTCTCCAGCGTCTCGTTCGGCCACACGACCTCGATCGGTAAGCGCGTCATCGTGCTGGGCGGCGGCAACACGGCGATGGATTGCTGCCGGACCTCGCGCCGCCTCGGCGGCGAGCAGGTCGATGTCGTCGTGCGCTCGGGCTTCGAGGAGATGAAGGCCTCGCCGTGGGAAAAAGAGGATGCGCAGCGCGAAGGCGTGCCGATCCACAATTTCCTCGTCCCTAAGGAGTTCAGGCACGACAAGGGCCGTCTCACCGGCGTGGTGTTCGAAAAGGTGAAGGCCGAATACGACGCCAAGGGCCGCCGCTCGCTCGTTCCCTCGGGCGAGCCCGACGTGTTGATGGAATGCGATGACGTTCTGGTCGCCGTCGGTCAGGAGAATGCGTTCCCCTGGATCGAGCGCGACGCGGGCCTCGAGTTCGACAAGTGGGACATGCCGGTGCTCGATCCGGTGACGCTGCAGTCGACCAATCCGCGCGTGTTCTTCGGCGGCGACTCGGCGTTCGGGCCGAAGAACATCATCTGGGCCGTGGCCCACGCGCACGAAGCCGCGGTGTCCATCGATCTCATGTGCCGCGGCGAGGATGTGAAGAAGCGCCCGCCGCCGATGGTGACGCTCGCGTCCCAGAAGATGGGCATTCACGAGTGGAGCTACGACAACGACATCTCCCTCGCGCTCCGCCACAAGGTGCCCCATGTGGCGAACGACATCGCGCTCAAGGACGTGCGCATCGAGGTTGAGCTCGGCTTCGATCGCGGGCTTGGCTGGAAGGAAGCCCAGCGCTGCCTGAATTGCGATGTTCAGACCGTGTTCGAGGAGAAACTCTGCATCGAGTGCGACGCTTGCGCCGATGTCTGTCCCATCGATTGCATCACCTTCACGGCCAATGGCGCGGAGGCGGATCTGCGCCAGAGGCTGATGGCGCCCGCGCTCAACCTCACCCAAGATCTCTATGTCTCGGATGCCTTGAAGACCGGCCGCGTACTGGTGAAGGACGAGGATCTCTGCCTGCATTGTGGGCTGTGCGCCGAACGCTGCCCGACCGGTGCCTGGGACATGCAGCAGTTCTATTTCGAGACCGCGAAGGCGGGGACGGCATGTCAAGCGAAGTAAGCGTCAACGACTTCGTGATCAAATTCGCGAACGTCAACGGCTCGGGCTCGGCGAGCGCCAACGAGCTGTTCGCGCGCTCGATTCTGCGCATGGGCGTTCCGGTCGCCGTGCGCAACATCTTTCCCTCGAACATTCAGGGTCTGCCGACCTGGTTCGAAGTGCGCGTTTCAGGGGCGGGCTGGCTCGGACGGCGCGGCGGCGTCGACATCATGGTCGCGATGAACCCGCAGACCTGGGACAAGGATGTCGCCTCCATCGATGCCGGCGGCTATCTCTTCTACGATTCGACCAAGCCCTTGCCGGCGTCGAAGTTCCGCGAGGACATCACGGTGATCGGCATGCCGATCACGGCGATTTGCAACCGGACTTACAGCGATCCGCGCCAACGCCAGCTGTTCAAGAACATCATCTATGTCGGCGCGCTGGCGAGCCTGCTCGGGATCGAGATCCCGGTTCTGGAAGAAATGATCGCCGATCAGTTCAAGGGCAAGACCAAGCTCATTGCGCCCAACGTGCAGGCGCTTCACATCGGCTTCGATTACGCCGAAGCGAATTTGATGGGACGGTGCAAGCTTTCGGTCGAGCGGCGCGACGCTGTGGGCAACCGCATCTTCATCGAAGGCAACGATGCGGCGGCACTCGGCTGCGTCTATGGCGGCGCGACCGTCGCGGCCTGGTATCCGATCACGCCATCGACCTCCGTCGCCGAAGCGTTCATGAAGCATTGCAAGGCACTTCGCATCGATCCGGGGACAGGCAAGAACAACTTCGCCATCATCCAATCGGAAGACGAGCTGTCGGCCATCGGCTCGGCATTGGGCGCCGGCTGGAACGGCGCGCGCGCCTTCACTGCGACGTCGGGTCCGGGGATCTCGCTGATGCAGGAATTTCTGGGGCTCGCCTATTTCGCGGAAATTCCGGTGGTCGTGTTCGACATTCAGCGCGGCGGCCCGTCGACCGGCATGCCGACGCGCACGCAGCAATCGGATTTGCTCGCCTGCGCCTATGCGAGCCATGGCGACACGAAGCATGTGCTGCTTCTGCCGGAGGATCCGCGCGAGGCCTTCGAGTTTGCGGCCACGTCCTTCGATTTGGCCGAGCGGCTGCAGACCCCCATCTTCGTCATGCTCGATCTCGACATCGGCATGAATCAATGGCTGTGCGAGCCGTTGGAATGGGACGACAAGCGCGCTTACGACCGCGGCAAGATCATGACCGCCGAGATGCTCGAGGCGGGGCGTGATTTCGGTCGCTACCTCGATGTCGACGGCGACGCCATCCCCTATCGCACGCTGCCGGGCACGCACCCGACGCGCGGCGCCTATTTCACCCGCGGCACCTCGCGCGATCGCTACGCGAAATATTCGGAAGAGGGTGCTGTCTATGTCGACAACATGCAGCGCCTCTTGCGCAAGTTCGAGACGGCGAAGAGCCTCGTTCCCGAGCCGGTGATCACGCGGACGGCCGAGCCGTCCTCTCACGGCATTCTCTATTTCGGGTCGACCAAGCCCGCGATGGTCGAGGCGTTGGCGACGCTGGAGGCGCAGGGCTTCCACTTCGATACGCTCCGGCTGCGCGCTTTCCCGTTTGCGGAAAGCGTGGTCGACTTCCTCACAACCCATGACCAGGTCTTCGTGGTCGAGCAGAACCGCGACGCTCAGATGCGCACGCTGCTCGTCAACGAATGCGGCGTCGATCCTGCGCGCATCGTCTCCATTCTGCATTTCGACGGTACGCCCATCACGGCCCGCTTCATCGCCGATGAGATCGCCAAGCGGCTGACGGCCTTGGGTGGCAGGCCGCGTCTCGAGAAAATCGCATGACCTACATCGCCAAACCGAGGCTCCGTCATCCCAAGCTCGCGGCCAATGCGCTGGGCTTCACGCGCCGCGACTATGAGGGCGCGATCTCGACCCTGTGCGCGGGTTGCGGCCACGATTCGATTAGCGCCGCCCTCATTCAGGCGCTGTTCGAGCTCGCCATTCAGCCACATCGCGTCGCCAAGCTGTCCGGCATCGGTTGCTCTTCGAAGACGCCGGATTATCTTCTGGGCCAGAGCCACGGCTTCAACAGCGTGCATGGCCGCATGCCGTCGGTGCTGACCGGCGCCAATCTCGCGAACCGCGATCTCATCTATCTCGGCGTCTCGGGCGACGGCGACTCTGCCTCCATCGGCATCGGCCAGTTCGTGCATGCGATCCGCCGCGGCGTGAACATGGTCTATGTCTGCGAGAACAACGGCGTTTATGGCCTGACCAAAGGTCAGTTTTCGGCGACCGCCGATCAGGGCTCGAAGTCGAAGGCTGGCGGCACCAACAGCGATTCACCGATTGACCTCGTAGGTCTCGCGTTGATGGCCGGCGCGTCCTTCGTGGCGCGGAGCTTCTCCGGCGACAAGACCCAGCTCGTGCCGCTGCTCAAGGCGGCCTTCCGTCACGATGGGCCGGCGGTGATCGACGTCATCTCGCCCTGCGTCGCCTTCAACAATCACGCGGGCTCGACCAAGAGCTTCGATTACGTGCGTGAGCACAATGCGGTCGTGAATCGCCTGGACTTCATCGAGGGTCGGGAAGAGATCACCGTCGATTACGCACCCGGCACCGTCGAGGACGTCCGTCAACATGACGGCTCGATCCTCAGGCTCCGCAAGCTGCGGGAGGATTTCGACCCGCGCGACGCGGTGGGTGCGATGAACTATCTGCAGGAGCGCAAGGCGGCCGGCGAGCTCGTCACCGGCCTGCTCTATCTCAATCCCGAGCCCAAGGATCTGCACGCCATGCTCGGCACGACAGATCGTCCGCTTAACGCTTTGGGAGAGGCGGATCTCTGCCCGGGTTCCGAGCGTCTCAAAACGCTGAACGACGAATACCGCTAGAGCGACGACGCCCGATCTTACTCAGCGACAATCACACACACCGTGTCATGCCCGGGCTTGACCCGGGCATCCAGGGCCCAATCCCTTTGAGCGAGTCGCCCTGGATTGCCGGGTCAAGCCCGGCAATGACACGGAGAGATAGGTTGCGTACCCAAAGCTAACCCCCGAACAGCGTGCGGTACCAGCGGCTGTGGCCGGTATCGATGCTGACCACGGTGCTGAGGCCGGCGCGCAGCGGCGGATCTTCCGGCTTGATGTCGAGGTCGATGCGCACGCCCACACGCTGCACGACCTTAACCCAGTTGCCGCTCGCGTTCTGCGCGGGCAGGATCGAGAAGCTGCCGCCTGTCGCCGGGCTGACCGACGTGACCGTGCCCTTCCAGCGGCGGCCATGATAGGTGTCGACTTTCACGTCGACGGCATCGCCGACCTTCACATGGGCGAGATCGGTTTCCTTCATTTCCGCCTCGACCCAAAGATCGGTGTTCGAGACGAGGCCGACGGAGCTCGTGGTCGAGAACGACGCAAGCCCCGTGATGACGAGCGTGCCCGGCTGCAGCGAATCGACCTCGGTCACGATGCCGCTGAAGGGCGCCCGCACGACCGTGTGATCGAGCTGACGCTGGGCCTCGTTGACCGCGGCTTGCGCCTTCAGGTACATCGGATGTTCCGAGGGCGGAAGATCGGCGCGCCCACCGAGCTTGGCGAGCTGCGATTCCGCCTGGCGCTTCAGGGCTTCGCCCTTTTGCGTATCCTGCGCCAGCGTGAGCCGCGCTTCGTCGTAGTTGGCTTTCGAAATGTTGTCTTTTTGCACGAGGCTGGCGTAGCGATCATAGGTGCGCTGGTCGAGGGCGACTTGGGCATCCTGCGCGTCGATGTCGCTTACCATGCGCGCGTAGTCGCTTTTCATCGCCTCGATGTCGAGCGCGGTTTGCTGCAGGTTCGAGCGCGCGGTGTCGAGCGCATTCTGAAACTGCATGGGATCGAGGCGGAAGAGAACATCGCCTTTCTTGACCACCTGACCCTGCTTGACGTCGACGCTCAACACGAGGCCGGAAATGTCAGGCGTGACGAGAAGCTGCGCGGCGCGCACATAGGCGTCGTTGGTGCCGGCGTAGCGGCCGCCCAGAAGATAGGCCATCAGGCCAATGAACAGCGTGAGCGCGATACCGCCGCCCATGAGCACGCGGCGCGACAGGCGCACGTCGTTGCGCATGCGCCCGACAAAGTCCTTCACGCCATTGGCGCGCCGCTCGAAGCGAGCGTAGGTCGTTCCTTGAGTTTGACCTGGTGTGGTGTCCATCAGTGTTACTCGGCAGCGGCGGCTGGGCGGTCTGGCTCGACCGTCTTGCCACCTAGGTTAGACTTAATCTGCAAAAGCGTCTCGACCAGCTGACTGACGCGGGCGGCGTTCAGCCCTTCGGTCAGGAGGTCCAAAATCGTCGCCCCGTGTTCTTTGAGCTCGGCCAACACCGGATCGGCCGCCGGGCGCAGATAAAGGCGCCGCACGCGGCGATCCCTGGGATCGGAGCGGCGCTCGAGAAGGTTGCGCGCCTCCAGGCGGTCGACCAGACGCGCAACGGTGATCGGCTCGACCTCGCACAGCGCGGCCATCTCGGCCTGGGTCATGCCGGGTTGGCGCTCGAGCCTCGACAGGATCACCCATTGCGCACGCGTCATGCCGCGCGTGCGCGCAAGCTGGTCGGCGCGCGTGCGCAAGAGACGCCCCACGTCGGAAAGGAGGATCGCGAGATCCTGGCCAGGAGGTTTCTGCATTGGGATGAAGTCCTAAGTCGCGCTAATATAAGCAGCGTTATATTCTCAGCGCAAGGGGCCACCTCCGGACATGGTTAACAAATCGTTGACGACCGCCCGAATCCCCGGCTGTTCTTGCCGTTGCCGCCTCGCCTGACCATATCCGCAGAAGCCCCGCAAAGTCCCAGTAACGGCTTGGGCTTAGCCTGGAGAGCGCTTCCCGAAAGGTGTCACGCGGCTTTCGGACAAGAAGCGCGACCAAAAAGGAATCCAGACCCGTTCCGGCTCGAACGGGTCTGGGCTTTCAGGGAGATTGCCCGATGCCGGATCAAAGTCCCCCGGTTGTCTGCTTCGAAATTCCCTTCACGCGTTATCTCGACAAGACAGGGATCCCCGAGCATCCGCTGCCCCCTGCGGTCGCTTCGAAGACGCTCTTGCTTCAACTGATGCGGGGACTTTGGCGAACGCGGGTGTTCGATCGCCGCGCGGTCGCGCTTCAGCGAACGGGCCGGCTCGGTACCTTCGCGTCTTCGCTCGGTCAGGAAGCCGTTGGCGTCGGCGCCGCGGCGGCCATGACGAAGGACGATGTCCTGGTGCCGTCTTACCGCGAGACGGCGGCTCTGCTGGCGCGCGGCGTGGCGCCGGCCGAGCTTCTGCTCTATTGGGGCGGCGACGAGCGGGGCAACGGCTTCGAGAAGACGCCGGGCGATTTTCCGATTTGCATCACGGTGGGCGGCCAGTCGCTTCACGCCGTGGGTGCGGCCTATGCGATGCGGATGCAGGGCGCGCCCGGCATCGCGCTCGCGGTCTGCGGTGACGGCGCCACTTCCAAAGGCGATTTCTACGAAGCGCTGAACATGGCCGGCGTGTGGAAGGCCCCGGTGGTCTTTCTCGTCAACAACAATCAGTGGGCGATCTCGGTGCCACGCCGGATGCAGACGGCGGCGGAGACGCTGGCGCAGAAAGCCATTGCCGCGGGCATCCCCGGCGAGCAGGTAGACGGCAACGACGTGATCGCGGTCTATGACGCGGTGAGCCGGGCGCGGGCGCGCGCGCTGACGGAGGGACCGAGCGTCATCGAGGCCATCACCTATCGCCTGTCCGATCACACGACCTCCGACGACGCGACGCGCTATCGCGAAGCCCAGGACGTCACGAAGGCCTGGGAGAGTGAACCCATTCGCCGGCTGGGCGCGTTCATGAAGACGCGCGACTGGTGGAGCAAGGCCGAGGAAGACGCGCTGGTGGCTGAGCTCGAAGCCGAGGTCGAAAGCGCCGTCAAGGTCTACAGCGAAACACCCCCGCAAGCGCCCGAAACGATGTTCGATTATCTCTACGAGACCTTGCCTCCGTCCTTGGCACGCCAGCGCGCGGCGCTGATCGAGGAGGCGCGGCGCCTGGGAGACCGCAGCCATGGCTGAGATCAACATGGTCGAAGCGGTGAACCTGGCGCTGGCGCGGGCGCTGTCGGACGATGATCGGGTCGTGCTTCTGGGCGAGGACATCGGCCTCAATGGCGGCGTGTTTCGCGCGACTGCGGGATTGTCCGAGCGCTTCGGCGCCCAGCGTGTTATCGACTCGCCGCTCGCGGAAGCGGGCATCGCGGGCGTCGCGGTCGGCATGGCCGCGAAGGGCTTGAAGCCCGTAGCCGAAATCCAGTTCATGGGCTTCATCTATCCCGCCATCGACAACATGATCAATCATGCCGCCCGCCTGCGCACGCGCACGCGCGGCCGCATGAGCTGCCCCATGGTGTTGCGCACCATCGTGGGTGCGGGCATTCGCGCGCCGGAGCATCACTCAGAAAGCACCGAGGCGCTGTTCACGCATATTCCGGGCTTGCGCGTCGTGACGCCGAGCTCACCGCAGCATGCCTACGGTCTTTTGCTCTCCGCCATTCGCGATCCGGACCCGGTCGTCTTTCTCGAGCCGACGCGGCTCTATCGCGCCTTCAAGGAGGAGGTGGCGGACGATGGTGAAGGCATCCCGCTCGACACGTGTCTGCTTCTGCGCGAGGGCGCGGACATCACGCTCGTCACCTGGGGGCAGTCGACGCGCGATGTGCTCGCAGCGGCGGATGCGCTGGCGGAGCAGGGCGTGTCGGCGGAAGTCA
>Ga0081455_10008772_pt1 | contig 10466 bp, 9 predicted proteins | sample TabmetS3T2R1_FD_70207 | JGI IMG/M metagenome (GOLD analysis project Ga0081455, IMG submission 70207) | Tabebuia heterophylla rhizosphere microbial communities from the University of Puerto Rico - S3T2R1 | ecosystem: Host-associated > Plants > Roots > Rhizosphere ... | reverse complement strand
GGGTTTGGCAAACTTGTCATGGGGGAGCCAGGTGGAAAGAAGAACCACGGGTTCCCGCCCGAGGTTGTGCACGCGCCACGCCGCCAGCCACTGCCCCTGGATGGCCCCAGCACGGCAGGAGGCTGCCTCGATCAGAAGCCTGGGGCTAGGTTCGTTTTGCCGCTGCGTCAATGGGAAGCACCTCCAGCTGTTCCTCCAAGCATAACCGCTGGATGCAAGGATTGCACCTTCAAAAGTTCAGGAACCTGTGAGGCACAGGAACGGCCTGCAGACCCTAACGGAACAAGGCAGAAACGCTGTCGCCGTCGTGGATCGCCTTGATCCCGGCGGCGAAGAGGGGCGCTACTGAAAGGACGGTGAGCTTGTCAATGCGCTTGGCCGGCGCAATTGGTACAGAGTCGGTGACGAAGATCGATCGGATGGAAGACTGCACCAGGCGCTCGATGGCACGGCCGGACAATATGCCATGCACGGCCGCGGCCTCGATGCCGACCGCCTTCTTCTCGGCTAAGAACCGGGCGGCCTCAATCACTGTGCCGGCGCTGGCAATCTCGTCGTCTACAATCAGCGCCGTCTTGCCCTCTACTTCGCCCATCAAATGTACCGCCCTGGGGCTCTCGTCATCGCCATAGCGACGTTTATCCACAATCGCCACGGGGAGGTGGAGGCGATGCGCATACGCTTCCACCCCTTTGGCTTCGCCGATATCCCCGGCCACTAAGACATAATCGCGCAGATCTTTGTTGGCGGCGAGATAATCGCAGATAATCGGCGCGGCGAGTAGTTGGTCCACCGGGATACGAAAAAACCCCTGTACCTGGGGTGAATGGAGGTCCATGGTGAGCACCCGGTTGGCCCCGGCCGTCTGGAGCAGGTCGGCCATGAGCCGGGCCGTAATCGAAATGCGCGGCCGATCCTTCTTGTCCGAGCGCGCATACGGAAAGTAGGGGATGACTGCAGTAATGCGCTGTGCCGAGGCATGTTTCAGTGCATCAATGGTAATGAGCAACTCAATGATGCCATCAGAGACCGGCGCACACGAGGGCTGCACGACAAACACATCCGCTTCGCGGACATTCTCTTCGATCTGGACCAACATGTTTTCATTCGAAAAGCGGATGACACTAGAGCGGCCCAGTGGTAAACCGATATGCGAGCAGATTGCCTTAGCAAGCTCCGGGTGTGCAGAGCCACTGAAGATTTTGATGTCCCGGTACACAGACCCTCCTCCGCCATGTGGTCAGCACAGAGTTGCTCACCGGGCTCTCGCGTCTTGCAAAGCCCTAGTTTCAAACCCTTCGGTACAGCAGCCAGAGCAGAATTGCCGGAAAACGTAAGCCTTGTGGAAGAAATTCGTCCCCTCCCCCGCGCCTATTTTCATATACTACTTTTGCCGCGGTAGCAATGACCAGATGGAAAGGAACCAAGCAGAGAAAGAAGGCCACAGGCTGGCGTTGGCAGCGAAGGCGGCTTTTTCCTTGGACATAGAATCCGGCAGAGTCAGTGTTTTCCCTATCCCCTGACGGCTGAGCGCTTCCATACGAGAATGCGGTATACTGAAAGACAGGGGCGACATGCCTGCAGAAGGAGTACCATATGCGCCGACGTATGGATGCGTATCTCGAACCTTTAGTCGAGCCAGAGCGTTTTGCCTTTTATCAGGCAGTGTGCGAGTTTGCGGAGCATGAAATTGCTCCCGAACTGCTCACCTGGGAGCGCCAGCATTGCCTGCTGCCGGAGAAGGCCATTCGCGCCATCGCAGACTTGGGCCTCTTCGGTCTCACGGTCGCAGAGGAGTACGGCGGGCAGGGTGGCACGCAGATGGACCTGGTGCTGATGGGCCTGGCCCTCGGCTATCACAGTCAGAGTGTGGCCATTACGCCTGGGGCAGCCGCGAGTCTGGGCATCAAACCATTGCAATTATGCGGGAGCGAGGAGCAGAAGCGGACGCACTTGCCGGATCTGGCAGCAGGGAAACGCATGTTTGTGTTTGGCCTATCGGAACCTGGGCGTGGCTCGGATGCGGCGAATCCTGAGGTGCGCGCCACTCGCATTGCCGGAGGTTGGCGCCTACATGGGGAAAAATGCTGGTCCACAAATGCCAAGTGGGCCAGTCATATTATAGTGCATGCCATGACCAACCCCGAGGGATCACGTGGACATCGCTCCACTTGCTTTATCGTACCCATAGACGATCCGCATGTGCATTATCAGGAGATGCACGGCAAGCAGGTGTGGATGCAGTCCTCCACAGGCGCTATTGCACTGGATCAGGTCGAAGTGCCGGACAACGCCATCCTGGGGACGGAACATGACGGGTTTCGCGTCATGGCAACGACCCTCAATGGGGGACGCTTGTTTATTACTGGCCTGGCGCTTGCCTCTCTGGCCTACGCGCTCGATCGCTGTTGTACCTATGCCCAAGAGCGCCGGCAGTTTGCCGACCAACCCATCGGGCGCTTTCAGCGCGTTCAGGATGTGATCCTGGATATGGACATTGCCCTCGAACAGGGACTCACCTGGCTGCTGCATCTGGTTAGACAATACGATGCTGAGACCTTACACCGTGAGGCAGCTGCAAAGGTGAAAATCGAATGCTCCCGGCGCGCTTCGGAGTTACTCCCCCTGGCCATGGAGATCTGCGGAGGGGTGGCCTGTCTCGACGAGTTCGGCCTGGTGCGACACTGGCGCGATCTCTTCGTCTGTCGGGTTGGAGAAGGTAGCAATTTTGCTCTCAAAACGCTGGCGACGCGGCCACTTATGCCGCACATCCAGGACATATTGTAGTAGTGCGAGAGCAGGTAAGCGATGACGCGGCGCGTGCACAACTTTAATCCTGGCCCTGCGGCTCTACCCCTGCCGGTGCTGGAGCAGGTGCAAGGCGACTTGCTCGACTTTGCTGGCACTGGCATGTCTATTCTGGAGATGAGTCACCGCAGTGCCACGTATGAACAGCTGCATAATCAGGCCATTGCTGACTTGCGCACATTGCTCGGCGGATCTGAGGACCATGCCATTCTCTTCATGGGCGGTGGCGCCCAGATGCAATTTGCCCTGGTGGCCCTGAACCTGTTATCACCAGGGTCCTATGCAGAGTATCTGGTCACGGGTGTGTGGAGCGAAACAGCGCTGAGCGAGGCGCGCAAGATCGGAGATGCGCGCGTGCTCTGGTCGAGCGCGCTTACAGCGCACACCCGGATACCCCTGCCGGGTGAATTCCACATCGAGGCTGGGGCAGCGTATCTGCACTACACCAGCAACAACACGATTGTGGGCACGCAGTACACCTACATCCCGGCGGCCCGAGACGTCCCCCTGGTCTGTGACATGTCTTCTGACCTGCTGAGCCGTCCGGTGGACCTGTCGCCCTACAGTCTGATCTACGCCGGAGCGCAGAAAAATCTGGGACCAGCGGGGGTAACCGTGGTGCTGATCCGCCGCGACCTTCTGGAGCGCTGCCGTCCGGACTTGCCATCCACCATGAGTTATGCTCAGATGGCAGCGCACAACTCACTGCTGAATACACCGCCGGTGTTTGCCATTTATGTTGTTGGCCTGGTCGCCCAGTACCTGCTGGCGCAGGGCGGGCTTGCGGCGGCTGAGACCCGCAACCGCGAGAAAGCCGCCCTCCTGTATACGGCGATCGATAACTCCGAGGGTTTTTATCGTGGCTGGTCGCAGCCAGAGAGTCGCTCGTGCATGAACGTGACCTTTCGTCTCTCTACACCGGTGCTGGAGAAGCGCTTCATCACAGAGAGCACGCACGCTGGTCTCATCGGGCTCGCAGGGCATCGCACGGTCGGTGGTATACGTACCTCGCTGTACAATGCTGTGTCACTGGAGGCCGTTCGCACCCTGGTCGAGTTCATGGAGGATTTTCAGCGACGCCACGCCTGAGTATGAAAGCACGCTATCTTTCGCTCCAACCATTACTCCCCTGGCAGCGTGGGGCGCGGCCCATTGATTGGGTGCAGCAGTTCGGACGTCAGGCCCCTGTCGAGGTGGAAATCGGCTTCGGCAATGGTGAGTTTTTGGTACGCGAGGCGCAGGAACATCCAGAGCGCAATTTCGTAGGTATCGAGCAAGAATGGGCCTCCGTGCAACGGGCGTTACGTCGTATCGCCCAGGCAAAAATCCTCAACGTGCGCGTGCTCCTCGTCGATGCCCGCATTGCTCTGGAACGACTGTTTATGCCGCAGACGGTGCAGCGGGTGTATGCCCTCTTTCCGTGCCCCTGGCCTAAGGAACGTCACGTCAAACATCGGCTGTTTGCGCAGACATTTCTCACCCTTCTCAATAGTCGGCTCGTACCAGAGGGTAGTGTACAGATGGTCACTGACCATGAGCCGTATCTCCACTGGGTGCTCGCGCAAGTCCCAGACACGGGCTTTGTCGCACAGTGGACGACGATCGCGCCGCGCTTCAGCACCAAATACGAGCGCAAATGGTGTGAAACCGGGCAGCAAGAGTTCTATGACCTGCGTTTACGAAAGACGAGCCATATCGCCAGACCATTAACAGAGGATGCGACATTGCACATTCATCGCATTGCGCATTTTGAGGCCACCCGGTTCCAGCCTGGCGCCCTACATGGCGCCATAACCGTTACCTGTAAAGAGTTTCTCTATGACCCTCAGCGCCAGAAAGGCATGGTATGGGTGTTCGTGGCAGAGTCAGGTCTCACCCAGGATTTTTGGATCGAAATCGTGCGCAGCGGGGACGAGTGGGCGATCCGCCCGGCGCGTGGCTGCGGTATCGTACCTACCGTAGGTGTGCAGTGTGCTCTGGACTTCGTGCGCGATACCGCCCAGCAGACAGTGCTAGCACACGGCCAATAGCCAAATGTATATAGAGCAAGGTGAAGAAGGATCAACGATGGAATCTGCCCAACCCTCAGGCGTGCGCACCGAGCTGCACGATGGCTTCTCTGATCACCTCGAGCCGACTGTGCCTCTGGATCTGGCCCAGGTGCACAGCATCACCGATCTTGTCCAGGCCATGAGCCGGACTGCGTTCGGCGGGCGCAATGTCGGGGAAGCCGCGGATGTCCTCTATGAGATGGTCACCAACCCCGAGTGCCTGGTAGTTGGCACGTTTTCTGGCGCTATGACTGTGGCCAAAATGGGCCTGGTATTATGCGACATGCTCGAGCAGGGCATGCTGCAGGCCATCATTACCACCGGCGCCCTGATGGCGCACGGCTTTGTGGAAGCCTCTGGCCGGGTGCATTTTAAATATGATCCGGGGCTGGATGACAAGGCACTCTATTACCGGGGCTACAATCGCGTCTACGACACGCTCGAGCTGGAACAAAACCTCGACGACGTCGCTGAAATTTTTAACGAGGTCCTGACCGAGGCGGACCCATCTGAGACATTGTGTAGTTACAAGATCAACCGCTTGCTTGGGGCATATCTGGCACGCCACACGACGGGGCGCGGTATCCTTAAAAGTGCCTATGAACACAATGTCCCGGTGTATGTTCCGGCCTTTACCGATTCTGAGATCGGCTTAGACTTTGCCCTCACCAACCGGCGGCGTCGGCTTGCCGGGAAGGCTCCCTTTGCCTACGACCCATTTCTGGACCTGGAACATTACACCGAGAGTGTGCGGCCGCAGAAAACCATCGGTATCTTCACGATTGGCGGCGGTGTGCCGCGCAACTGGGGCCAGCAAGTGGGGCCCTACCTGGAGTTGATTACGAAGCGCGTTGGCCAGGGCGGCGGTTTTCAACGCTTCACGTATGGTGTGCGCATCTGTCCGGAGCCGGTGCACTGGGGGGGCCTGTCTGGCTGTACCTATGCCGAGGGCGTGTCGTGGGGCAAATTCGTCCCGCCGAGTGAAGGCGGTCGGTTTGCCGAGGTGCCTAGCGATGCCACGATTGCCTGGCCGCTCATTGTAAAGGCTGTTCAGGAGCGCCTGGCAGCGCATGGTCAGGTATTACACAAGCGGCTGGTCTCTGGAGTTGCTTAGTGCTGCGCACGGCAATGGCCCCGCCAGTTTGGCGGGGTGTCTCTGTCACTTGCCAGGCGCATACACTAGGTGTGGAACTCGCGGCGTATGTACTGCGCACGGTACTTAGCGCAGAAGTCAAGGTGGTGTCCAGGTGTCCAAGTATACAGAGTAGACTGGGAGTTGATATAGGAGTGTTGTCGTGCCGTCAGACACTGACATCCAGATTACTGAGACAGTGGCAATACCACCTGCTGAGCTGCACTTTCAGTTCAGTCGTAGCAGCGGCCCAGGGGGACAGCATGTCAATCGCACTGCCTCGCAGGTCGAGTTGACCTTCGATGTCCTGGGCTCACCCAGTCTGAATGAGGCGCAGCGCACGCGCGTGCTGAGCAAGCTGAAATCGTACATCGATACGCGAGGTGTCCTGCATCTGACCTCGCAGACGACGCGCAGCCAGCATCGCAACCGCGCTGAAGTCGTCGAACGTTTCACGCTCTTGCTGCAGCGCGCCCTGCACGTGCCCAAGCGCCGTATCCCCACCAGGCCATCTGCAGCGGCTGAGGCACGCCGCCTGGCGGAAAAACAGCGTACCGGTGTGATCAAGCAGCAACGGCGTCGACCAGCGCCAGCGGCCGAGGAGTAGACTGCGAAGCATAACGCTCGCCTGTGGCAATGGCGAAGGGCGTAAAGGAGCCATATATGCGTTTTGGACTGCTGATGGCGAATCAGCATCCCCCCTCGACCTCGGTGGCGGCGCGTTTTGCCGAGACCATCGAACAGGTGCGTCTGGCCCGCGATGTGGGTTTTGACATGGTAGCTCTGGGGCAGCATTTCCTCTCGACCGAGTTTCAAATGCTGCAGCCAGCCATTGTCGCCGCCCGCCTGGCGGCTGAAACAGGGCCGATGCGTCTTGGCATCACCATCTATCTCTTACCACTCTTGAACCCGATCGCTGTCGCCGAGGAAGCGGCGTCGCTTGACGTGATCACCGGCGGACGGTTTATTCTGGGGGCTGGGCTGGGCTATCGTACCGTCGAGGACGAGGCGTTTGGCCTGGGCCAGGGCGAGCGTGTGCCGCGTCTGCGGCAGCATCTAGAGGTGGTCAAGCGTCTGTGGGCTGGCGACACCGTGACGTTCGATTCGCCGTACTGCCGTCTGGTAGATGCCCGCCTCGAACTCCGCCCTATCCAGCAGCCTCATCCGCCCGTCTGGATTGCCGCCAACAACGACCGTGCAGTGGAACGCGCCGCTGAACTAGGCGATGCCTGGGTGATTAACCCCCATGCTACCCTGCACACTATTGGCCGTCAGATGGGCCTGTATCGTGCCGCCTTAGCGCGCCTCGGCAAACCCTTCCCCACGGAGTTGCCGATGATGCGTGAGATCTGTGTCGCCGAGACGCATGAGGCTGCGATCCGGCTGGCCCGACCGTTTCTGGAAAAGAAGTACCAGGCTTATGTGCAATGGGGACAGCACCGTGCCCTGCCTGGCGATGACGATATGACCCAGGCATTTGATGACCTGGTCCGCGACCGCTTTATTTTAGGCGATCCTGATGAATGCGCCGCCGAGATTGCCCGCTGTGCCGAGGTCACCGGTGCCACGACCATGTTATTCCGCATCCATTGGCCCGGCATGCCGCACGAGGTCATCACCAAAGCGATACGACTGCTGGCTGAGAAGGTGCAGCCGCAGCTTGGCACAGTCTAGAGAGGATAGATTAGCGAATTCGGCACCAGTACCGAGTCGTACACGCAGTGTTTCTCGGCAAATTTGAGTTGCCCTGCCTCACGTACGATGCGGTCGAGATAGCGCCCTACGTTGAACACACGTGTCAGGTCATTGATGACCGTCTCAAAGACTGCATAGTTGGCCTCGACGGTGATCCCTTCAGGACTCTCACCCGTCACCCGAATGGCGCTGAGCATGTGGCGCATATAGCGTGGTTCGTACATCATGGTTTCGCGTATGGCTACGACGCGATCCTTGAGCATGCCCTTGCTCTCGCAGCGCATGATGGCCAGTGGCAAGCCGCGGTCGTAGTTCTCCCGGGGGATGATCTCGTAAAAGCACTGCTCGGTGAAGAACTCAGGCCACCGCTCGAGGTCCATGGCATCCAGGACCGCGGCATACTCCGCGAGCAGTTCCTCGATCTCACACCGCACGGCGAGCGGCACCGCCATCTCAGAACCCCATGACCTCGCGATAGTAGCGATAAAAGGCGCGGATGGCGACTTCCGTCACCATGTGCTCGGTGTCCTCGACGCCACGGCCCCCCATCTCGATCACGCCAGCGGCTTCCGCATACGGGGCAACGCCGTCCTGCGACAGCTTCATGACCTCGCTATCATCGGCTGAGACCAACCCCGCTGGGCCCATCAGATTCGCTTGCCGGAGGCGTTTAAGGGTCATCTCCTCCGTATCATCTTCGTAACCGAAAAATGTCCAGAGCAACTCGAAGGCTTCAGGACCACGCGGCACAATCTGCCGCATGGCCAGCGTGTTCGATTGCTGCTGCACGATGAGATTCGGCCACAGCGTCTGCATCACGACGGTCGCATCGCCCGGGAACTCGCGCACAGGCACCAGGAGACGTGGATCGTGCAATTGAAAATCCTCACGTAGATTACGGATGTCCTTGGTATCGGATGTGGCGCGCTGCTCACCTCGGCGGGAGATCAAGCACGCATGCCGGCCTGTAGCGTCCATGTACACGGCAGAGGGCTGATCGGCGCGGAACAGACCAAAGGTCACCAGGAACACGTGCATCAGGCTGGCGTGATAGGGGTCCTTGAGGTTCTCGAACATGAGCTTCCAATTGCTCGGGATACGTTGCCGCATATAGCCGAGGAGGCGCAACGGCCGCCCATCAAACACGCGGTCGAAATACGACAGCATGGTAGGGCCAAGATAGTCGGCGAATGGTTCGACCTGCATGCTAAAACTGGCAAAGACAGTGCCGTGACGGACCGTCACCTGGAGGGCCTCGAGCCCATACGCTTCACGGGAGAAATCGGCCGGCATGCCGCCCTGATGTTTGAGCCCACGGTGGAACGGCACCCCGCGCAGGCGCCCCTGGAGGTCGTAGGTCCACTGATGGTACGGGCAGGTGAAACGCTGCACATTCCCCGATGGCACACGGCAAAACTTGACGCCGCGATGCGCACAACGGTTGACAAAAACGTGCACGGCCCCTGCCTCGTCACGCACCATCACCACTGGCCGATCGCCAATAATCACCTGTTTGAAATCCCCCGCATGCGGGATTTCCACCTCCAGGCCGATGTAGGCCCAGCTCTCCCCGCAGAAAATACGGCTCATCTCCTGCTCGTAGACCTGGGGATCGGAGTAGACCCAGAAAGGCACCCGTGTCACACCTTCCGCAGGCCAATGACGGTCGAGAGTGGTAGGGGCTATTGCTGTCGTCATCTCCATCTCCTGTCCAACCTGCTGTAGTCTCGGACAATGTGCATGCACCACGATCATCTGTGGACAGATCATACATACAGGGAGCTGTGTGTCAATCCCGTGGGTTGCCGAAACGTCCTTCTCAGATGTCTTATCTCCTGGCGCTTAGGCTGGAGGGAGTAAAAACTCCAAACAGTCCGGCATACGGCGCCGCCATGCCCCTTCATTGTGCGCATCACCATAGGCCAAGCGGTACCGCAGGCTCTGCTCCAGGACCAGCCCTCGCCGCAATAGCATCTCCCGCAGCCTGGCAGTGACAAGCGCATGATCGTCCGAAGTCCCGTCCGGGTCATGCTCTGCCCACCGCGTGCCGGAGTCCAGGTACACGCGCTGCAGTGGCACCTCTGTGATGGGTTCCAAGGCCATGAAGTTTTGTTCGGGGTGCAACCGCGCGTAGGACAGGCACCCGACCAGGCTGAAGGTCTCCGGCCGATGCAACCCGGCAAAGAGGGCATGGATAGCTCCGTTTGACGAGCCGACAATAGCCGTGGTCCCAGGGCCTGACGTCACACGGTAGCAGCTACGCAGTTGCGGTAATACCTGGTCAGCGAGGAAGTCGGTGTAGTCCGCCGCTTGTCCCTCTGGTGCACGTGCATCACCCTTTGGCAAATAAGCGCGGTTGCGATTGGGATGCATCTCCACTGCCACGAGCACAGCATCCTGCATCCGACCGGCACGCATCAATCGCGCTGCCGTGCTGTCCGTATGCCACCCTCCCCACATGCCGCGATCCGTGAACTGGTTCTGCCCGTCATTTAAGAACACCACCGGAAACACTCGATCCACGACGACATCGTAATCGCGCGGCAACACGACGTGCATCACGAAGGTGTGCTCGAGGGCAGCGGCATGGACGGTCATGGCCTCAACACGCGGGGCGGAACGGAAAGGAGGTGGTGGAGAGGGGAAGATTTCCCCGTCCATCAGGTAGACGCGTGAGGCCAGCGGACGGTAGAGTGGCCCCTCAGGAGGTCGGTCGACCTCGTCGTGCGGTCCAAGGAGTAGAAAACCCCAGCGCCGCGTAAACTCCTCCGTAGGGAGGC
>Ga0081455_10008771_pt1 | contig 10467 bp, 10 predicted proteins | sample TabmetS3T2R1_FD_70207 | JGI IMG/M metagenome (GOLD analysis project Ga0081455, IMG submission 70207) | Tabebuia heterophylla rhizosphere microbial communities from the University of Puerto Rico - S3T2R1 | ecosystem: Host-associated > Plants > Roots > Rhizosphere ... | reverse complement strand
CACTCGAGCACCGCACGCCGGAACGGGTCTATCCGCTGGCCGCCATCACCGTCGGCCCGGAACGTGTCGACCCTTCGTACGCGGCCGAGTTCGAAACCCTTCGTACCAACGACGACATGGTCGCCGAACGCGAGCGGATCGGGGAGTACGTCGAGGCCGAGCCGGATCGTACCCTCGCGTTCATCGCCGAGATGGACATGGGGACCGCCGATGGCGATGCCAGCTACGTCTGCCCGATGCATCCGGAGGTGGTGAGCAGCACGCCCGACCACTGCCCGGAGTGCGGGATGAAGCTGCTTCCCGCCCAGTTCGTCGACGCGGCCGCCGGCGGCCACGAGCATCACCACGATCACGGGCACGATGAGCACGGGCACGACGAGCACGGGCACGCTCACCAGCCCGCGGAGTCGGACGGCATCGAGTGGGAAGACGACATGGTCGAGGTCAACCGCCTGACCACCCCGGCCAACATGCGCTGGATGCTGGTCGACCGTGACACTGACGCGGCGAACGCGGACATCGACTGGCGGTTCCGGGTCGGCGACCAGGTCAAGATCCGGCTGCTCAACGAGATGGCCGGCGACCATCCGATGCATCACCCGTTCCACGTGCACGGCGCCGGCCGGTTCCTGGTACTCAGCCGCGATGGCGTGGTCGAGGACAACCTGGTCTGGAAGGACACCGTGCTGGTGCGGACCGGCGAGACGGTGGACATCCTGCTCGACGTCAGCAACCCGGGCCGCTGGATGGCGCACTGCCACATCGCGGAGCACCACGAGAGCGGCATGATGTTCAGCTTCGAGGTGGCGGAGTGATGTCCGTACGATCGTGAGTGCCCTAGGCCGCCCGGGAAGGAGTGCGGATGCGATCGGCGCACCCGGTGCCGGAGGTCAGGCGGGCCGAGCAGTCGCTGATGGCGACGCTCCCCGAGGGCACGCTCATGCAGCGCGCCGCGGCCGGCCTCGCCGCTCGGTGCGTCGATCTGCTGGACGGCACCTACGGCCGCCGCGTCGCGCTGCTCGTCGGTGCCGGCGACAACGGCGGCGACACGCTCTATGCCGGAGCTCGGCTGGCTCGCCGCGGAGCCAGGGTCGACGCGGTGCTGCTCGCGCCCGACAAGGCACACCCGGGTGGCCTGGCTGCCCTGCGAGGAGCCGACGGACGGGTCGTGGACGCCATCCCGGCCGGCGCCGAGCTCGTCCTCGACGGGATCGTCGGCATCGGCGGCCAGCCGGGTCTGAGATCGGTCGCCCTCCCGCACGTCGACACGATCGAGCGGCTCGGTGTGCCGGTGGTCGCCGTCGACGTGCCGAGCGGGATCGGCGTCGACACCGGCGAGACACCGGAGCGGCACATCCGGGCCGACGTCACGGTGACGTTCGGCACCCACAAGATCGGGCTGCTCGCACCACCGGCGGCCGCGGCAGCCGGAGTCGTCGAGCTGGTCGACATCGGGTTGGAGCCGTGGCTCGGCGAGCCTGGCCTGACGGCGGCGCAGGCCGACGACATCGCCGCCTTGCTACCGGAGCCGCCGCTGAACGCGCACAAGTACACCCGGGGCGTCGTCGGCGTGGCGGCCGGCTCGGCCGACTACACCGGTGCCGGGCTGCTGGCCGTGTCGGGTGCGTCCTGCGGCATCGCCGGCATGGTGCGCTACGTCGGCCCCAGCGCCGTCGCCGATCTCGTGCGGCTTCGGACTCCCGAGGCAATCGTGGGCGCCGGTCGGGTCCAGGCCTGGGTGGTCGGCTCCGGCGGCGGCGAGTCAGCTGCCGACGCGTTGCAGCGGGCGCTGGCCGACGGAGTTCCGGTCGTCGTCGACGCCGACGGGCTCGGCGCGCTGCCGGACCGACTCGAGGTGCCGGCGGTGCTGACCCCACACGCCGGAGAGCTCGCCGCGATGCTGTCGGTCGAACGCTCCGACGTGGAGTCGCGGCCGCTGCAATTCGCTCGCGCTGCCGCGGACCGGTGGGGTGCCACCGTCCTGCTCAAGGGCTGGCGGACCCTCGTCGCCACACCGGGCCGGCCGGTCGCGGCCAATCCCACCGGCGTCCCGTGGTTGGCGACCGCGGGAGCGGGTGACGTGTTGGCCGGTCTGATCGGCGCCCTGGCCGCTGCCGGGCTCGAGCCTCACGATGCGGCCACGGCGGGCGCCTGGCTGCATGGTGCAGCCGCCACGATGGCCGATGCGGGGGACGGACCGCTCGTCGCCTCCGGGGTCGCCGGCGCCCTTCCTCAGGTGATTCGAGAGCTCCGGCGCGACCGGGGCTGACGCCGCGGTCTCGTACGACTCACGCCGACGACTCGCCGAACCGGCGATGCCACACCGTGAAGCGCAGGAGCGAGACGTATCCCATCCGCTCGTACAAGGGCCGGCCGGGATCACTGCTCAGCAACATGGCGGGAAGCTCCGGATCCGCCAGGGTCGCGGGCCAGGTGAGCGCCTCACCGAAGCCGCGACGTCGATGCTCGGGGAGCGTGGCGACCAGGGTGACGCCGTTGATGCCGGCGTCGACGAACGCCGCGGAGGCGCCGACCGGCTGACCGTCATGCCATCCGACCCAGCACCGCATCCGGCGGTCTGCGAGCACAGCCTCGTCGAGGAAGCCGCCCGGTCGCGGATCCGTGCCGTCGAGCGGATAGCCGCGCACCGCGACCTCCTCGAAGACCCGCAGGACGGTGGCGTCGCCGACCTCCGTCACGTCGAGGTCGGTGGGACGAGGGGCGGTCATCGGAAGTCCGGAAGCCCGCAGCATGACCGGGGGATGCCCCTCCAGCTGCCAGCCGTGTTCGCGCAGATCGGGTGTCGGCCAGGCGCTGAACAACAGGACGTCGCCGGGCGAGCTGCCCGCGTAGAAGCCGTTGATCGCTGCCATCGTCGAGTCGACGGTGTGGGCCCCCATCGGCGCCAGCAGCGTTGCACTGTTGAAGAATCCGGCCGGCCGACCGAGGTTCGCGGCCGCGAAGGTGTCGTCGGTGCGGAGCTCACCGCCCATCGCCGTCACGGGAGCGGCACTGGCCCCGATCCAGTTGGTGACGAAGCGACGGATCGCCGTGTCGTCGACCGGCGTGTCAGGCTCCCATCCGGCGCGCAGTCCTGGTTCGGCGTACGACATCGCGACTCCCGTTGTTCAGCCGGGCCACCGGGTCATTGTCGGCGGCTCAGGATGCCACGGTAGGCGATCCGGTGTCCGTCGCGACTTCGAAGCAAAGACGTGGAGGCGTACCTGAAGGTAGATTCGGCACGTGCCGGGTGCCCATCTCGACTTGCGGGTGCTTGGTTCATTTGAGGTGCACGGTCCGGGCGGCCGGCTCACGATCGGGAGCGTGATGCAGCGGCGCCTGCTGGCCGCGCTCGTCATCCGCCTCGGCTCGGTGGTGCCGGTCGACTGGCTGGTCGACGTGCTATGGGAGGACGCGCCTCCGCGTACGGCGCTCACCACGCTGCGGACCTACATCGCTCGGCTTCGCGACGGAATGCGGAGTATCGCGCCCACTCAGTCGCCGATCACGACACGGCGGCCCGGATACCTGCTCGATCTCGCACCGGAGGCGATCGACGCCCATCGGTTCGAGGCCGCCGTCCGGCTTGCCCACACCGCGCTGCCGGTCGATCCGTACGAAGCCGTGGACACCTTGGAACGCGCCCTGAGTTGGTGGCGCGGCCGGGCGTTCGCCGAGTTCGCCGAAGCCGAGTTCGCCCGGCGTGAGGCGTCTCGGTTGGAGGACCTGCGCGTGGTGGCCCGCGAGATTCGTGCCGAGGCGTTGCTCGAGTCCGACGCGGTCGCCGACGCGGTCTCGGCCGCGGAGGCGCTCATCGCGGACCATCCGTTGCGCGAACGGTCCCGTGCCGTCCTCATGTCGGCGCTGGCGCGAGTCGGCCGGACCCGCGCCGCGCTCGAGATCTTCCGGAGCTATCAGCGCATGCTGCGCGAGGACTTCGGCCTCGACCCGTCCGACCGGCTGCGGGGTCTCTACCAGCGGATCCTGGCCGCCGAACGTTCCGTCGACTAGGTCACACCGGTTTGGTGATCGCGAGCGGTGCCATGGTCGGCTGCTGCGAGCCGCCGGCGGGTTCGCGGGTGATCGCCACCTGGTCGCCCGGCTCGACCTCCTGGACGACATCCGCGGCCCCGGGCGCGTCGATGAGCACGTCGGCGGAGCGAGCGTCACCGTCCGGGTCGACGAGCCACAGCTGGTAGACCTGGTCGGCTCCGGTCGGCGGCAGGTTCTTGCTCAGCACGACGGCCTGGCCGAGCTCCTCGGACGAGATGACCGTCAGCTGTCCGCCGCCTCGTATCTGCGTGACGTCGGAGTCGGCGTCGGGCGCGTCGATGACCGTCGCGATCGGGTCTTTCGCCGGCTCGTCGAGCACCGCGGTGAGCCCGGCGGCCCCCACGCCGACCACGACTGCGGCAGCGGCGGCGGCCAGCCAGGTACGGCGGCGGCGTCGTGGCGGCTCGGCGTCCCGGATCGGAGTCACCGGCGGCACCTGCCGGGTATGGCGGACGGCCTGCAGGACCGCCTCGCGGACCCGTGGCGGCGGCTCCTCCGCGACCGCGGCACCGAGATGGGTCACGGTGATCTGGAGCTCGGCCACCTCCTCCTGACAGGACGTGCACTGCGTCAGATGCTCCTGGAACTCGGCGGCCTCGTCGGGTGGCAGCGCATGGAGCGCATAGGCTCCGGCCAAAGCATGTACATCAGCGTTCATCGCCACGCCCCCAAACAATCTCGTAGTCGAATCAGTCCGTCCCGCATTCGCGTCTTGACGGTCGGCAGCTTCACGTCGAGCAGAGCCGAGACCTCGGGATAGGTGTAGCCGCCGTAGTAGGCCAGCAGCACCGACTCGCGCTGCAGCTCGGTCAGGGTGTCGAGGCACTCGCGTACCTGCTCGCCGCGAAGCCGGCTCGATGCCTCCTCCAACACCGTGTCGTACGGCGTGTCGTGCATCGCGCCAACGCGCTGCTCGCGGCGACTGGCCGCCGCGTTGGCGCGTACGACGTCGACCGCCCTTCGGTGCGTCAGCGTCATGACCCAGGTCCGGGCCGAGCCCTTCGCCGGATCGAATCGGGTGGCGAAGCGCCACACCGACAAGAACACGTCCTGCGTGATCTCCTCGGCCCGCGCCGGATCGCGAACCACTCGTTTCGCGAGACCGAAGACCGCCGGCGCGAGCAGGTCGTAGAGCTTGGCGAGAGCTGCCTCGTCGCCGCGCGCCGTGGACTGCAGCAACTCGTCAGCCGTCGACTGCGCAGCGCCCGAGACGCTGCGCAGCCGACGGTGAGCTCCGTTGGCCATGCTTTACCGTATGAGGGCATTGGCCATCGCGTCGATGGCCATGGACAACGACTCGATGTGCATCTCGAACTCGTGTTGCACGGCGGTCGCGGTCAGCGCGCCTCCGGTGAGCTCCTCGAAGGTCTTGCCGAACACCTCGGCGTAGGCCTGGAGGTTGGCCTGGGCCTCGTCCTGCGCCTGCTGGTCGTTACCCGCGACGCCGACCGCGTACGCGACGAAGTCGTCGATGTGACTGCGCCAGGACTCCAGGAACGACTCGCCGGTCGCCTTGTCGGTGAGGCTGGTGACCGCGTCAGCGAGTTCGACCGAGTTGGCGTCGATGGCGCCGGCCGCCGCCTCGAAGGACGGGCTGTCCGCGCCGTCGACGTACGCGGTGAACACGCCGACCCCGGAAAGGTAGACGTGCGCGGTGAGCATGCCGTTCAACGCGGCGCGCACCTCCGACGCCTGGTCGTTCGGGTTGCCGGCGATGTCGGCGGCCTGGTCGATGCCGTCGGCGAGCGCCATCGCGGTCATCGGCATGTGGTCGGCCGCGGTCTTGAGCTTGTCGAAGGCCGACGGGTCGCCGGCGGCCAGGGCGTCGATCGCGGCCGTCAGCGTCTCGACGTGCTCGGCGAGCGACGCCCGGACGGCCGACGCGGGCAGCGCGCCCCCGGTGATGTCGGCGAAGAACGCTCCAGCGGTACGCCGGTAGGCCGCGAGATTGCGAAGGGCCTCGCGCTTGCCGGCCTGATCGCCTTCCTTGGCGGCCACCGCGTACGAGACGAAGTCGTCGATGTGACTGCGCCAGGACTGCAGGAAGGTCGCGGCCTTCTCGTCACCCGCGACCGAGCCGACGGCATCGCTGAGCGCCACCGAGTTGGCGTCCAGCGTCTTGGTCGCCAGCTTGAACTCCGGGGAGTCCGCCCCGGTCACGTACGCCGTATCGACGGCGATGCCGGCGAGGTAGACGTGCTCGGTGAGGAGGTACGTCAGCTGGGCCCGGAGTCCGGCGGCATCCGAGTCGGCGTTGCCGGGGAGTTTGAGCGCGGTGTCGAAGCCGGTCGCAAGCGCGTCGGCGGTCATCGGCATATGGCTCGCGGCCTCGCGCGTCAGCTCGAACGGATCGGCATCCGTCTGCGCCGGCGTGCTCGGCTCCTGCGACGCGGCCTCGGGTGGGTCAGCCGCATCGTCCGACGACCCTCCGCCACATGCTGGCAGCACCAGCGCGACGGATCCGATCATTGCCACGGCGAGGTGGCGAGTACGTGGGGACCTCATGTTCACACTCCAAACCATGAACGGTGATGTCGTCCTGGATTCGGAGCCGGACAGCGGGCGGATGGGTCCGGGTTCGAGGTTTTCAACCGGTGGGGGCGGGCGGCTACGTCGGGTCGTCGGGAAGCTTCCGCTTCGTGATGAGCAGTCGAGCGACCTGGTTGAGCTTGACGTTGTGCGCCTGGGAGTAGCGGCGCAGCACGCCGAAGGCCTGCTCCGGCGTCAGGTCGAACCGCTCCATCAGGATGCCCTGGGCCTGCCCGATGATCTTCCGGGCGTCGATCGCCTGCCAAAGGGTGGACTCCTGGCGAGCGGCCGCCAGCGCGACCGCCGCATGTTGGGCGAGCACGTGGACCACCGCCAGGTCGTCCGCGTCGAAGCACTCGGGCTTCTCGCCGTACGCGTTGATCACGCCGATTGTGTTCTGCAGGGTCGCGAGCCGGACGGTGAGCACGCTGCGGATCCCGAGCTCCGACACGTCTCCGCCCCAGTTCGGCCACCGTTCGTCGGCCCTCGTGTCCCGGATCGCGATGAACGTGGCGTCGCTACCCGTCATGGACAGCGCCGGACCCTCCCGGTGCGTGATCTGGAGCTGGCCGGCCTTCTCGGCAGCGTCGCCGGTGCTGGCCATCGACTCGATACGTTCGCGTCGGTGGACGAACAGGACGTCGGCGTACTCGCAACTCACCGCATCGAGGGCGAAGTGGGCGACCTGGTCCACGGTCTCCACGAGTCCGGGCTGGTCGTGGAGCTCCAGTGCGATGCGGGCGAACTCCTCGGCAGACGACTCGTCCATGCGTGCTCCCTTCGCCGACGCCGCCGCGCACTCCGGACGCTGTCGTGAGCCCGGCATGTCGACGACGAAGCGGACGCCGACATTAGCAAGCATTCGATGGCGTCGCGGAGCAGCAGTCGCCTTTTACGCTTGATCACACCTGTCCTCGTGAGGAGACCGCATGATCTTCATCGCCGCCAAGTTTCGAATCCTCCCGCAGTTCGCCGACGAGTGGCCGCAGATCACCGCCGACTTCACCCAGGCGACCCGCGCCGAGGCCGGCTGCCTGTGGTTCGACTGGTCGCGAAGCCTCGATGACCCGACCGAGTACGTCCTCGTGGAGGCCTTCCAGGACGGCGCGGCCGGGGCGGCACACGTGTCGTCCGAGCACTTCAAGGCGGCCCAGCAGACGCTGCCGCCGCATCTCGCGGAGACCCCCCGAATCGTCAACGCCACCCTCGACCAGGACGACTGGTCCGAGCTCGGCGAGCTGGCGGTGTCCCGCTGACCGCTAGCGGCGCGCGGGGCGGATCTGGTCGCCTTGTGCATACGCGCGCGGGTCGGCCTGGGAGAATCGGCCGCGATGACTGACGACCAACCGCGTGGCGAGATCGTCATCGACCTCGAGGCGATCCGGCACAACGTACGGCGACTGCGCGAGGTCGCGGCGCCGGCCCGCGTACTCGCCGTGGTCAAGGCCGACGGCTACGGCCACGGAATGCTGGCGAGCGCCCGGGCAGCCCGATCGGCCGGAGCGGAGTGGATCGGCGTGGCCGTGCTCGACGAGGCGCTGGAGCTGCGAGCCGACGGCGACGAGGGTCCGCTGCTGTGCTGGCTCTCGGTGCCCGGCGAGACCTACGACACCGCGATCGACGCGGAGATCGACCTGACGGCGTCGTCGACCTGGCAACTCGACGAGATCGCGGCGGCAGCGCGACGTCTCGGCAAGCCGGCCCGGGTGCAGCTCAAGGCGGACACCGGGCTGTCCCGCAACGGGGCGCCCCCGGACCGATGGCCTGAGCTCGTCGCCGGAGCGAAGGCGGCGCAGGCGGCCGATGTCGTGCGGATCACCGGAGTCTGGTCGCACCTCGCCTGCGCCGACGAGCCCGATCACCCGTCCATCAAGGTGCAGGAGGCGGCCTACCTCGATGCGCTCGCCGCTGTCGAGGCCGCCGAACTCGACCCGGGCCTGCGGCACCTCGCCAACTCGCCGGCGACGCTGACCCGGCCCTCCTCCCACTTCGACCTGGTGCGATGCGGCCTCGCGGTCTACGGACTGTCGCCGGTGCCCCAGATCGCGTCCGCGGCGGACCTGGGCCTGCGGCCCGCCATGTCGGTGCACAGCCGGCTCGCTGCGGTGAAACGGGTGCCGGCCGGTAGCGGCGTCTCTTACAGCCACACCTATGTCACCGAGCGGGACACGACTCTCGGACTGGTGCCGTTGGGCTACGCTGACGGGGTTCCGCGGCACCTGTCCAACCGGGCCGAGGTCTTGGTCGGCGGCCGACGGCATCGGATCGCCGGCCGGGTGTGCATGGACCAGTTCGTCATCGACCTGGGCGACACCGACGCCGAGCCGGGTGCGCCCGTGGAGCTGTTCGGTGCGGGCGACGGCGACGGTCCGACGGCCCAGGACTGGGCCGAGGCGGCCGGCACCATCTCGTACGAGATCATCACCGGACCGCGCGGCCGGGCGGCCCGGCGCTGGATCGGAGGTGACGCGTGAGGCGCCCGTTGCTTCGTGCCGGTGTCGCCGGTGCCGCAGCCGCGTCCGCAGCGGCGGTCGGTGCGGTAGCCACGTCGAGTGCGAAGCGACGCCAGGCCCGCCGGCGCTGGAAGTCGGACCCGGACCGCCTCGGATCCCTACACGGCGAGCCGGTCCCGGTGCGCGCGGACGACGACGTCCCGCTGTACGTCGAGGTGGACGAGCCGGACCGTCCCGATGCCGGAGTGCCGACCCTCGTCTTCGTCCACGGCTGGATGCTCAATCTGGACTGCTGGCATTTCCAGCGTCTCGCGTTCCGCGGCGCCTATCGGATGGTGTTCTACGACCAGCGCTGCCACGGCCGGTCCGGCACGTCCAAGCCCGATGCCTGCACGATCCAGCAGCTCGCCCGCGACCTCGAGCGAGTCATCGAGACGGTGGCTCCGAACGGACCGCTGGTGCTGATCGGCCACTCGATGGGTGGCATGACGATCATGGAGTACGCCAAGGACCATTCCGGCGTGATGCGGGAGCGCGTGACGGGGATCGGCCTGCTCGGCACCAGTGCCGGCGACCTCGGCCAGGTGCTGCCCGGACGCGCCGGTCAGCTGCTCAGGGACCGGGCGGAGACACTGTTCTCCGTCGGAGCCCGGGCGCCGCGGCTGATCCACGCCGGTCGCCGGCTCACCGGCGGCCCCGCCTACTGGATCACCAAACGGTTCGCCTTCGGCGGGGACGTGCCACCGGAGTACTCCGCCTTCGCCGACGCGATGATCTCGGCCAGCGACGCGTCGGTGGTCTGGGACTTCTGGCCGCTGATCGCCGGCCTCGACCAGTACGCGTCGCTGGCTGCGCTCCACGACATTCCGGTCCTCGTCATCGTGGGCAGTCACGACCTTCTGACGCCGGTGCATCATGCTCGCCGTATCAACGAGCTGGTGCCGAGCTCTCGGGTCGAGGTGATCGAAGGGGCCGGTCACCTGCTCATGCTGGAGCGTGATGAGGACGTCACGAAGCTGCTTGCGGAGCTGGTGAGGTCTCGGTGACGACGCCCGCCGACCTCGCGCCGGACCTGACCGACTGGCCGTCGCTGGTCGAGGCGATGGCGGGTTGCACGGCGTGCGCCCTGGCGGAGTCGCGACAGCAAGTAGTCCCGGGCGTCTATCCGATCGGCGCGCGGGTGCTGCTCGTCGGTGAGGCGCCCGGTCGCAGTGAGGACGAGGGCGGACTGCCGTTCATCGGCCGGTCCGGGCAGCTCCTCGACGAGTTGCTCGCCGAGGTCGGGCTGGACCGGGCGCAGGTCGCGGTCTGCAACACCGTGAAGTGCCGGCCGCCGGACAACCGGACGCCGAAGCGGGCCGAGCTCACCACCTGCCGGCCGTGGCTGGACCGCCAGATCGAGCTGATCGATCCCGAGGTGGTCGTGACCCTC
>Ga0081455_10008770_pt1 | contig 10468 bp, 6 predicted proteins | sample TabmetS3T2R1_FD_70207 | JGI IMG/M metagenome (GOLD analysis project Ga0081455, IMG submission 70207) | Tabebuia heterophylla rhizosphere microbial communities from the University of Puerto Rico - S3T2R1 | ecosystem: Host-associated > Plants > Roots > Rhizosphere ... | reverse complement strand
GGCGCTGTTCCACCTGTTCACTCACGGGTTCTTCAAGGCCTGCCTGTTCCTCGGCTCCGGGTCGGTCAGCCACTCCGTCCACAGCTTCGACATGCGGGAGATGGGCGGGCTGCGCAAACCGATGCCGCAGACCTACAAGACGTTCATCATCGCCACCGGCGCCCTCATCGGCATCTTCCCGTTGGCCGGGTTCTGGTCGAAGGACGAGATCCTGGCGGGCGCGTCGCAGCTCGGCGGCGCCGGCAACTACCGGATCTTCATGGTCGTCGGCATCATCGGAGCGCTCATGACCGCCGTCTACATGACGCGGTGCGTGTACCTCACCTTCTTCGGCGAGTACCGGGGTCATGGCCATCCCCACGAGTCGGGGCCACGCATCGTCGCCCCCCTGTGGATCCTGGCGACCCTGGGCGTGTTCGCCGGGCTGGTCAACCTGCCCTCGGCGCTGGCCCCGGACAGCGTGGAGCTGCGGTTCGAGCACTACTACGAACCGGTCGGCGCCTACTTCCCGAGCATCGTGCCCAGCTTCGCCCACCCCGAGTTCTCCTGGGGCATCGCCATCGTGAGCACGCTGATCGCCGTGCTGGGCATCGGCATCGGGATCGCCTGGTATACGGGCCGGATAGCGCTGCGGGGTGTCACCGAGCGGAACGCCCTGGCCCACGCCGGCTACACGACGCTGGTCAACAAGTACTACTTCGACCACCTCTACACCGATGTGATCGCGGACGGCACCAAGGGCCCGGTGGCCCGGGGCGTCAACTGGTTCAACCAGAACGTGATCGACGGGGTGGTCAACGGCGCCGGCCGGCTCGCTACCTCCTCCGGCCGCTGGGTCTACACGCACGTCGACCAGCAGGTCGTCGACGGGGCGGTCAACGGCTCCGCCACCGCCGCCCAGAGCGGCGGCCAGGTCTTCCGCCAGCTGACGTCCGGCAAGGTGCAGCAGTACGGCGCCCTCCTCTTCGGGGCGGCCGCGCTGTTCGCCGGCGTATTCATCGTCTTCGTTTGATTGGTAGAACCCGATGAACAACGAGTTCCTGACCGACTGGGGCCTGACCCTCATGGTGTTCCTGCCGGCGGCGGGCGCGCTGGTGATGCTGCTCATCCCCAAGGCCGAAGAGCAGGCGCACAAGTGGGTCTCGCTGGTCGCCGTGTTCGCCAGCGCCGCCATGGGTGTCGCCGTGCTGGCGGACTTCAACTACGACCGCACGGCCGACCTGCAGTTCGTCGTCAACAAGCCGTGGATCGACGTGATCAACGCCCGGTACTTCGTCGGGATCGACGGGCTGTCGGTGCCGCTCGTCGCGCTCACGCTGCTGATCACGCCGCTGTGCATCATCTACAGCTGGAACCACTTCCCCGAGCCCCGCAACCCCAAGGCGTTCCTCATCCTGTTGCTGGTGCTGCAGACCGGCATGCTCGGGACCTTCGTGGCCCAGGACCTCATCCTGTTCTTCGTCTTCTTCGAGGTCGTGCTGCTGCCGATGTACTTCCTGATCGGCGTGTGGGGGGCCGAGCAACGGCAGTACGCGGCCATCAAGTTCTTCCTGTTCACGCTGTTCGGGTCGGCGCTGATGATCATCAGCTTCCTGGCCCTGTACTTCGTGGGCGGAGAGACGTTCGTCATCCCTGAGCTGGCCCGCAACATCTCCGACCCGGCCGCGGCCGGCATCGAGGCGGTTCCGCTGGCGACACAGGTGCTCATCTTCGGCGGCATGTTCATGGGCTTCGGCATCAAGGTGCCCATCTTCCCGTTCCACACCTGGCTGCCCGACGCCCACACCCAGGCCCCGACGGTCGGCTCGGTCATCCTGGCCGCCATCCTGCTGAAGCTCGGCACCTACGGCTTCATCCGGGTCGCGCTTCCGATCCTGCCTGAGGCCGCCATCGAGTGGGCGCCGTACATCGGCGCGCTGGCGGTGATCGGCATCATCTACGGCGCACTGGCGTGCCTGGCGCAGACCGACATGAAGCGGCTCATCGCCTTCTCGTCGGTGTCGCACATGGGGTTCGTCATGCTCGGCATCGCCACGCTCACCACCTTCGGCCTCAACGCTGCGGTGATGGGCATGGTCGCCCACGGGGTCATCACCGGCATGCTCTTCTTCCTGGCCGGATCGGTGAAGGACCGCTACCACACGCTGGAGATCCGGCGGCTGGGCGGCATCCTGGTCAAGGCGCCGCGCATGGGTTGGATCCTCGGGTTCACCGCCATGGCCTCGCTGGGCCTGCCCGGGCTCGCCGGGTTCTGGGGCGAGTTCCCGGCGATCCTGTCGGCCTACGACCCCGGCGCCGGCCTGTCCACCGTGACCTTCCGCGTCTACATGGTCGTCGCCGCCCTGGGGACGGTGTTCGCCGCCGGCTACCTGTTGTGGCTCTACCAGCGGACCTCGTTCGGCCTCCCCACCGAGGAGTTCGAGGACGAGGCCATCGCCGACGTGCAGGTGCCCGAATGGATCGCCTGGGTGCCGATGCTGGTCCTCATCCTCGCGATCGGCATCTATCCCAACCTGGTGTTCCGCGTCACCGACGACCAGCTCACCTCGGTGGCGCAGATGGTCGCGTCGGCGGTGGGGGGCTGAGCGTGCGTTCGCGCCCGACCGCGCGCGCCGCGTGTGAGGCCGCCGGCTGATGCTCGGCTCCCTCGCACTCCTGGCGCAGGACGAGGGTGGCTTCGTCCGGCCGGTGATCGACTGGCATGCGCTCGCCCCCGAGCTGGTGCTCACGGCCGTGCTGTGCATCGTGCTGGTGGCCGACCTGTTCCTCCCCGAGGACCGCAAGGGGCTCCTGCCGTCGCTGGCGGGGCTCGGGCTGCTGGCGGCGCTGATCCCGGTGCTCACGCTCGCGGTCGACGGGGCCGACCGCTCGATGTTCGGCGGCGCCTACGTGGTCGACAACTTTGCGCTCGTAGTCAAGGCCCTGTTCCTGGTTGCCGGCTACGTCACCGTCCTCCAGTCGACCAACTACATCGCCGAGGGCGACTACCCCGAGGGCGAGTACTACTTCCTGCTGCTGTCGTCGATCCTGGGCATGACGGTCATGGGATCGGCGCGCGACCTGGTGACGATCTTCGTCGCCCTGGAGCTCCTGTCGATCCCGGTCTACCTCCTGGCCGGCTGGCGCAAGCGCGATCCCAAGGGCAACGAGGCGGGCGCCAAGTACTACCTGATGGGGGTGTTCGCCTCCGGCGTGCTGCTGTACGGCATGTCGCTGCTCTACGGCGTGGCGGGCAGCACCAAGCTGTCCGACATCGGCGCAGCCCTGGCCGGCGCGGAGAGCGTGCCGGCGATAACGCTGGCCATCGTCTTCTGCATCGCCGGGTTCGGTTTCAAGGTGTCGGCCGTACCGTTCCACACCTGGGCGCCCGACACGTACGAGGGCGCGCCGACCCCGATCACCGCGTTCCTCTCCGTGTCGTCCAAGGCGGCGGGGTTCGTCGCCCTGCTGCAACTGGTGATCATCGGGTTCGCCGAGCGGCCAGACGTGGTGCGGCCGCTGATGTGGGTCCTCGCGGCGCTGTCGATGACGATCGGCAACGTCGTGGCCCTGCGCCAGACGAACGTGGTCCGGATGCTGGCGTACTCGGGGATCTCGCAGGCCGGGTTCATGCTGGCGCCGCTGGCGGTGGTGGGGCAGATCGGCGACGACACGCTGACGGCGATCGTCACCTACCTCGTGATCTACGCGGCGATGAACCTGGGCGCCTTCACGGTGGTGATGGCCGTGGCCCGCAAGACCGGCAGCGCCGACGTGAAGAGCTTCGGCGGCCTGTTCGAGTACGCACCCTCCCTGGCCGTGCTGATGTCGGTCTTCCTGTTCTCGCTCGCCGGGATCCCCCCGTTGGCGGGGTGGCTGGCGAAGTTCGTCGCGTTCCGGGCGGTGATCGACGCCGACACCGGCTGGGCGTACGCCTTGGCGGTGATCATGGCCGTCAACTCGGTGATCGCGCTCGCGTACTACGCCAACATCGCCAAGGAGATGTGGATGAACCCCGCGCCCGGCGGCGACAAGACGCCGGTGCGGGTACCGGTGTCGCTCACCGCGGCGCTCGCCATCACCGGTGCCTTCACGCTGGTGTTCGGCATCACGCAGTGGGCCACTGAGCTGGGCGACATGGCCAGCTTCGTGGCGAACATCGGCCCCTAGTGGGCGCGAGCACCCACTAGAACGGCCGTGACCGTCGCCGAGCGCATCGCCGCCGAGATCCGCCGGCACGGGCCGCGGCCGCTGGAGCGGGTGCTCGAGATCGCGCTCTACGACCCCGCCCATGGGTTCTACGAGACCGGCGGCCGGTCGGGTGCCCGCCAGGGCGACTTCCTCACCAGCCCTGAGGTCGGGCCGCTGTTCGGCGCTGTGGTGGGCCGGGCGCTCGACGGCTGGTGGCGGGACATGGGCGCGCCCGACCCGTTCGTGGTGGTCGACGCCGGCGCCGGCCCCGGCTCGCTGTGCCGGGCCGTGCTGGCCTCGGGCCCCGACTGCGCGCCGGCCCTGCGGTACGTCCTGGTCGAACGGTCGGCCGCGCTGCGGCGGCTTCAGGCGCAGGTCCTGCCCCTCGAGGACCCGGCCCTTGCCTTCGCCCCCGTCGACCCCGACACCGAGGCGCCGGTGCCCGAAGCGGTGCGCGGGCCGATCTGTGTCAGCCTCGCCGAGCTACCGCGTGTCAACGGACCGGCCGTGGTGCTGGCCAACGAGCTGGTCGACAACCTGCCGTTCGGACTGGCCGAGCGCCGCGCTGGCGAGTGGTGGGACGTGCGCGTCGACCTCGGTGAGGCCCGAGGCCCCGCGCCCCCGGCCGCGTTCGTCCAGGTGTTGGTGCCGCTCGAGGGCGAACGGGCCGACCTGCTGGACCGCCTCGCGCCCGACCCGGCGCCCGGCGCACGGGTTCCGCTGCAGGATGCGGCCAGGGCCTGGCTGCGAGACGCCCTGGGAATCGCGGGGGCGCGGGGTCGCGTGGTGGTGATCGACTACGTGGCGACGACCGCCGGGCTCGCCGGCCGCCCCCAGGACCACTGGGTCCGCACGTACCGCGGGCACCGCCACGGCGCCGACATGCTCGAAAACCTGGGCCAGCAGGACGTCACGTGCGAGGTTGCCGTCGACCAGCTGGCGACGGTGAGGCGACCGCTCCTCGATCGGAGCCAGGCGGAGTGGCTCCGGGCGTGGGGCATCGACGAGCTGGTGGCCGAGGGCCGCGCCGAGTGGGGCGAGCGCGCCCAGGTCGGCGACCTGGCGGCCATCAAGGCCCGCAGCCGCATCAGCGAGGCCGGCACGCTGCTCGACCCGAACGGTCTCGGCCGCTTCCGGGTCCTCGAGTGGGGTACTTCCGGCGGGGCTGCGGGTTCTGTCGCCTCCGGCACGGGGCCTACCGCTGGAGGCGCCTGCTAGGCGCCTCCAGCGGCCCCCACATCGTCGGCGCCACCCGAGACCCCGCCTCCCTCTCGCGTGGCCGCATCAATCGCCAGGAGCCCTTCGACGCCGGCGACGATGAAGTCGAGCCCAAGCTCGAACTCGGCGTCGTAGCGCGCGGGCGTCATCTTGCCGAGGTTCTCGACCTCCGCCAGGTCCGGGAAGCGGCTCAGGTCCAGCACGTCGCCCGGCGACGACGTGCGCCGGCCGGCGCCCGTCTGTTCCGACACGTGCCCCAGCGTGAAGCTGGCGATCACACCCAGCACCCGATCGGCGGTCTCGACGTCGAGGCCGATGGCGCGGAGCTCGCACACCGCCGAGTCGACGTAGGCCGCGGTGCCCTCGGTGACGAGCGGCCGGCCGGCCACCAGGCGGACGGCGTTGGGATGGCTCAGGAGCACCGACCGATAGATCCCGGCATGGCGCCGGATCCGCTCCTGCCAGGGCTCGGGTCCCGGCCCGACGAGTGGCATCTCGCCGAAGATCAGCTCGACCACGCCCTCGACCAGGTCCTCCTTGCTCTCGACGTAGCCGTACAGCGACATCGCCTCCACGCCGAGCTCGCGCCCGAGCCGCCGCATCGTGAGGGCGTCCGCGCCTTCGCGGTCCACCAGGTCGAGTGCGGCTCGCAGGACTCGCGCCCTGGTCAGCGCGGGCCGGCCGGGTGACGTCGCCATCCCTGCACCATGGCACGTCCGGGGCCACCCGGCCACCACGCGAGGAACGGCAGATAGGCTCGTCGGGCCATCCAGTGCCACGAACGACCGGGCACGACACCAGACACGCAGGGGGAGAGGCGATGGCCGAACAGGCATCCGGCACGGGCGCGGCGGGCGACGCAATCGAGTACTTGCTGGCCGAGGACCGCACCTTCCCGCCCCCCGACTCGTTCAAGGCCGACGCCCTCATCACCGGCGCCGAGATCTACGACGAAGCCGCCGCCGACTGGCAGGGCTTCTGGGCCCGGCAGGCCGCGGAGTTCGTGAGCTGGGACCAGGAGTGGCACACGATCCTCGAGTGGGACCTGCCCTTCGCCCGCTGGTTCGTGGGCGGGACCCTCAACGTCTCGTACAACTGCCTCGACCGCCACGTCGAGGCCGGAAGCGGCAGCAAGGTCGCCTACCACTGGGAGGGCGAGCCGGGCGACACCCGCACCATCACGTACGACGACCTGCTCGGGGAGGTCCAGCGCTTCGCCAACGTTCTCAAGGATCTCGGGGTCGGCAAGGGCGACCGCGTGGCGATCTACATGCCGATGATCCCCGAGCTGCCGGTGGCGATGCTGGCGTGCGCCCGCATCGGGGCGCCGCACTCGGTGGTGTTCGGGGGGTTCTCCGCCGACTCGCTGTCCGGCCGCATCAACGACGCCGAGTGCAAGGTGCTGATCACCGCCGACGGCGGCTTCCGGCGGGGCAAGCCCAACCTCCTCAAGCCCACCGCCGACGTGGCCGTGGCGGCGTCGCCGTCGATCGAGCACGTGGTGGTGGTGCGCCGGGTCACCGGCCACCCGGACGCCGGTGAGGCCGGCCCGCCGGACATGACCGAGGGCCGCGACCACTGGTACCACGACCTGATGGCACAGGCCGACGCCGAGTGCTCGCCTGAGCCCATGGACAGCGAGCACCTGCTCTACCTGCTCTATACGTCGGGGACGACCGCCAAGCCCAAGGGCATCATGCACACCACCGGCGGCTACCTGACGCAGGTGGCGTTCACCCACAGGTACGTGTTCGATCTCCACCCCGAGACCGACGTCTACTGGTGCGCGGCCGACATCGGCTGGGTGACCGGTCACAGCTACATCGTCTACGGGCCGCTCGCCAACGGAGCCACCAGCGTCATCTACGAGGGCACGCCCGACACGCCGGCCAGGGACCGGTTGTGGTCGATCGCCGAGCGTTACGGCGTCACCATCCTCTACACGGCCCCCACGGCAATCCGCACGTTCATGAAGTGGGGGGCGCAGGAGCCCGAGAGGCACGACCTCTCGTCATTGCGCCTGCTGGGCTCGGTGGGCGAGCCCATCAACCCTGAGGCCTGGATGTGGTACTGGGAGCACATCGGCGGCGGCCGTTGCCCGGTGGTCGACACGTGGTGGCAGACCGAGACCGGCGCCATCCTCATCAGCCCGCTGCCCGGCCTGTCCTTTCTCCGCTGGTCGTGGGGGTTCTGGCGCGCGTGTTCGGTGCAGCGCTACAGCGCCGCACTCGAGGCGACCGTCGCGCTCACGAAGTCGTCCTTCTCCGATTACGACGAGCTGCTTGATGCCGGCGTCGAGTTCGAGCTGCACTCGACCGGGATGCTCGTTGCCGCGTTGACCGACGCCGGTCTCGACGAGTTCGCGGCGATGCTCACCGCTGCCGAAGAAGCGGGCTACGAAGGCCCGGTGCGCGTGATCTCCGGCGACCAAGCACGTGAGCTCGAACCTGCGCTCTCCGAAGCGGTCATCGGCGGCGTCCACGCGCCGAGCGAGCGGTACGTGCGTCCGGAGAGCGTCTGCAATGGGCTCGCGGCGTGGCTCCGTGCGAACGGCGCGAAGGTCGAGGAGAACGCCGCCGTGAACGACTTGGACGAGCTCGCCGTAGACGCGATCGTCGTCGCGGCCGGCGCCTGGTCCGGCGAGCTCCTGGGCGAGAGCCGCTTTCCGATGGAGGCGGCCAAGGGCTACAGCATCACCGCTAAGTCGAGCGGCACTCTGCCGCGCCACGCGCTCTACCTCTCGGAGGGAAAGGTCGGCACGAGCACCTTCGGCGAGCTCCTCCGGATCGCCGGGATCTTCGACCTCACCGGCATCGACGAGTCGCTGAAGCGCAAGCGCATCGACACGATCGTCCGCTCCTCGGCCGTCTTCCTCCGCGACTGGGAGCCGGATGAGATCGAGCTCGAATGGGCGGGACTTCGGCCGTATCCCGCCGACGGGTTGCCGGTGATCGGTCCCGTTCCCGGCCGCGAAGGGCTCTACGTTGCGACGGGGCACGGCCGCATGGGCATCACCCTCGGCCCCATCACGGGAAAGCTCCTCGCGCAGGTGATCCTCGAGGGCGCCGCGCCGCGAGAGCTCGAGCCGTTCCGGATCGAGCGCTTCCGCTAGCGCGGCGAGTGCCGCATCCAGACGTTCGGCTCGACGTAGCGGCCGAAGCCGCCTTCGAAGCGGACCGGGACGAGCGCGCCCGGCACGACGTAGTCGCCGTCCTGTGGGAAGTGCATTCCCGTCCATGACTCCCAGTCCGCGACTGAGCCCTTGATGTCGAGCGAGCGCTCGGCGATTCCGATGATCTCGGCACCGAGTCGGGCATGGAGTCGGATCCACGGGTCGAGCGGTAGGCCGTCGTCTCTCGTCCAGCGAATGTAGTCCTCGAAGGGCGTCAGCGGATAGCGGTCCTTCCAGGTTGGCCGTACGGGCGCGATCAGGCATTCGAAGCCGGACCGGCCTGCCAACTCGGCCATCCCTTCGATGATGTGGCGGGAGAGACCGCTTCCTTGTTGCCTCGGATCGACTATGGCGACGAGCGCGCAGAGGACGTTCGGCGCTGCCTCGGCCGCGAAGCCTTCGGGGAGCGCGTCGATGACGCCGGACAGGGTCTCGCTTCGCCCGTCCCAAGCGACCGGAATGGTGCAGCCCCGGCCCAGCACCGTGTCCGTCTCCGCGTCGTAGAGGATGAGCTGGAAGTCCGGCAAGCGTTGGTGTAGCAGAGGCCACCACTCGTTCACGACGTCGTCGTGGTGGATGAACTCGGGCCACACGTCGCCCAGCTCGTCCAGGCGGTCGTAGAGATCAGGGCGTTCCGAGTCGGAAAAGATCTGCGCCGGCATCGCGACAGGATTCTCTCAGGAGCCAAACGCCGTCGGACCCCGACCCTACGATGGGTCGCCCATGGCCAAGGCCGCGGCAATCCAACACGCCTGCTCCGAGTGCGGGTACACGACCGGGAAATGGCTGGGCAAGTGCCCCGCGTGCGGAAGCTGGGGCACCCTTGTCGAGGAGCGGGTCGCCGCTATGCCCAAGCACGCCACGGCCACTGCCGGGCGGCCGCTGCTCCGTCTCGTCGACGTCGCGGCAGGGGACGCAGAGCGGATTCCCACGGGGGTCGCAGAGCTCGACCGCGTCCTCGGCGGGGGTCTGGTCCCCGCGAGCCTGGTCCTCGTCAGCGGCGACCCCGGGATCGGGAAGTCGACGCTTCTCCTCATGGCGCTGCGCTCACTTTCCGCCGAGCACCGCGTCCTGCTCGTCACCGGCGAGGAGTCCGCGGCGCAGGTGAAGCTTCGCGCCGACCGGCTCGGGGGAGGCGCCGAAGTGCACATCCTGGCGGAGACGAATCTCGACGAGGTCTGCGCCACCCTCGAGCGCGAGCGGCCCGAGGTGTGCGTCATCGACTCCGTCCAGACGCTCTACGCACCTGAGCTCGGCTCCGCACCGGGGTCCGTCGCCCAGGTACGTGAGGCAGCCGGCCGGCTGCTCCGCGTGGCCAAGGAGCAGGGCATCGCCACGTTCCTCGTCGGCCACGTGACGAAGGAGGGAGTCGTCGCGGGCCCGCGCGTGCTCGAGCATCTCGTCGACTGCGTCCTCCAGTTCGAGGGCGACCGCTATCGCTCGCATCGCATCCTGCGCGCCGTCAAGAACCGCTTCGGCTCGACGAACGAGCTGGGCGTCTTCGAGATGACGGGCGCCGGCCTCGAGGGAGTCGAGGACCCTTCGGCGATCTTCGGCCGCTCCCAGGACGACCAGCCGGGATCAGCCGTCGTCTGCGCGCTCGAAGGCACCCGCCCGCTTCTGCTCGAGATCCAGGCGCTCGTCTCGCCGAGCGACCTCGCCATGCCGAGGCGCGTGGCCACCGGAGTCGACCCGAAGAGGTTGTCCATGATCGTCGCCGTCCTCGGCCGGCACGCAGGCGTCGCGCTCGGGCAAGCCGACGTCTTCGTCAATGTCGCCGGCGGCGTGCGGATCGACGAGCCTGCCGCCGACCTCGGCATCGCGCTCGCCATCGCCTCCGCCGCGCGCGGAGTGCAGATCAGATACGGGCTCGCATGTTTCGGCGAAGTGGGCCTGACCGGCCGGCTT
>Ga0081455_10008769_pt1 | contig 10469 bp, 11 predicted proteins | sample TabmetS3T2R1_FD_70207 | JGI IMG/M metagenome (GOLD analysis project Ga0081455, IMG submission 70207) | Tabebuia heterophylla rhizosphere microbial communities from the University of Puerto Rico - S3T2R1 | ecosystem: Host-associated > Plants > Roots > Rhizosphere ... | reverse complement strand
CTCCTCAGGGATCGTGGCGCGCATCTGGTCGAGGAGGTCGTAGATCTCCTCGCGGTCGACGCGCACCTGATCCGTGAGCGGCACGGGCCGCGCGTTGTGGACCAGGTCGTCGAGCTTGTCGATCAGTACTAGAACGTCCATCTGAGGTCGCTAAAGCTTACGCACCGGGCGACATCGGGGCGCCCGGCGCACGCTTCTACGGCGAACTGCAAGCTCCTGCCCAGCCGCCACGCACGGAAGTCTCAGCGCGAGAGGCGTTCCGCAAGCGCTTTTGCAACCGGACCGGGGACCAGATCGCCGACGTCCCCTCCGAAGGTGGCGATCTCCTTCACCCCTGTGGACGAGAGGAAGCTGTAGTTCGCCGAGGCGAAGATGTACATCGACTCGATCTCAGCGGCGAGCTTGCGGTTGAGCTGGTTCATCTCGAATTCGTACTCGAAGTCCGAGATCGCACGCAGCCCCTTGATGATCGCGGTCGCCCCCTGCTCGCGCGCGAACTCGACCAGGAGATTGCTCATCACCCCTACCTCGACGTTGCCGAGCTCGGCCGTCGCGTCCTCGATGAACTTCTTCCGCTCCTCGGCGGTGAACAGCGTTTTCTGCTTGCGGACGGGGTTGTTCACCACGCCGACCACCACCTTGTCGAACACCCGGGCGGCCCGGCTGATCACGTCCAGGTGCCCGTTGGTCACGGGGTCGTAGCTGCCCGGACAGACGGCGATGCGGGGGTTGTCATCACTCATGAACGTGGATTCTGATCAGTGTGTCGCCGTAGGCGCGTTCCGTCAGCACCGGCAGGTCGAGCTCCAGCGGCCGCTCAGGCGAGCTCTCCGCCATCACGCGGCCCTCTCCGGCGAGCACGCCGGGAATGAGCTGGACGAGATCGGCTCCAAGGCGGTCGGCGAGTCTATAGGGCGGGTCGCAGAGCACGAGATCGGCGGAACCGGGCTCGGCGCGCTTCAGGAACCTGATCGCGTCCGAGCGAACGACTCGGGCGCGATCCTCGAGCCCCAGGTCGGCCACGTTCCTGCGTGCGGCTGCCGGATGGGTGTCGACCAGCACGGCCTGCCCCGCGCCGCGAGAGAGCGCCTCGATGCCAAGGGCCCCGCTGCCGCAGAACAGATCGAGGACCCTCGCACCCTCCACGCTGCCGATCATCGAGAAGATCGCCTCGCGCACCTTCCCGGTGGTCGGCCGTACCCCGGCCTTCGGCACGTGAAGGCGGCGCCCGCCCAGCTCGCCGCCGGTGACCCGTATCTCGGCCACGCTAGGCCGCGATCTGCTCGCGCCGCTCGTCGCCGAAGCGGCGTCGCGACTCGTCCATCAGCGGGCCCAGCGAATCGGCCTCCAGGGACCCGTGGCGCTCACGGAGCTCTAGAACCCGCCGTCGCGCCTCCAGCAGGAGCGCGGTGTCCTCGGGCAGGGTCGCGGCGCGGAAACGGGGCAGTCCGTGCTGGCGGGTCCCGAGGATCTCCCCCTCGCCCCTGATGGAGAGATCGACCTCGGCCAGCGCGAAACCGTCGCCCTGCTCCGCGATCGCGTCCAGCCGCGCCCGCGCCGCGTCCGACTCGGGGTCGCCGAAGAGGATGCAGAAGGAGGAGTGCTCGCCGCGCCCCACCCGGCCGCGCAGCTGGTGGAGCTGCGAGAGGCCGAAGCGCTCTGCGCCCTCGACGAGCATCACCGTCGCGTTCGGAACGTCGATGCCGACCTCGACGACCGTGGTGGCCACCAGGACGTCGGCCACACCGGAGGCGAAGGCATCCATCGCACCCGCCTTCTGCTCGGAGGACATCTGGCCGTGGAGCAGCGCCACGCGGAAGTCGCGGAGCTCCGTCGCCGCGAGGCGCTTGGCCTCAGCCTCGGCCGCCTTCGCCTGCACCGCCTCCGAATCCGCGACCAGCGGGCAGACCACGAACGCCTGTCGCCCCTCGCGCAGCCGGGCGCGGATGAACTCGTACGCGGCCGCGCGACTCCCCTCGTCGACGACCCGGGTGGTGATCGGCTGCCTGCCGGCGGGCAACTCGCGGAGGGCCGTGGTGTCGAGGTCGCCATAGGCCGTCAGCGACAGCGTCCGCGGGATCGGCGTGGCGGTCATGTGCAGCACGTGCGGAAGGCGGCGGTCCGGGCCCTTCGCGTCGAGGGCGGAGCGCTGGCGGACGCCGAAGCGATGCTGCTCGTCCACCACGGCGACCGCCAGCGAGGAGAACTCGACGGCCTCCTCGATCAGTGCGTGCGTGCCGACCACAAGCTGGGGCTGACCAGCCGCCAGCGAGTCGAGCAGCTCCCGCCGGCGCGCCTGCGGCGTGGCCGAGGTGAGCAGGCTGGCTGGAACGGGCTTCGCCGCCAGCAGCGTCTCGAGGGTGCGGAAGTGCTGCTCGGCGAGGGTCTCGGTCGGCGCCATCAGCGCCGCCGTGTGGCCGGCCTCGATCCCCCGCAGCATCGCGTACAGGGCGCAGACCGTCTTGCCGCTGCCCACCTCGCCCATCAGCAGGCGCTGCATCGGCTGGTCGCGGCCCAGGTCCTCGTCGATCTCCTCGATCGCCTGTTGCTGGTCGCCGGTCAGCTCGAAGGGCAGGGAGTCGAGCCACGATTCGACCGCTCTCCCCCGCTCCGGCAGCTCGATCCCGCGATCGCCCGAGACGCGCCGGCTCCGGCGCGAGACCAATGCCGCCTGGTAGAGGAACAGCTCCTCGAAGGCGAGCCGCTCCCGCGCCGCCTCGGCGGCATGCTCGTCGGCGGGAAAGTGCGAGGCGACCAGCGCGTCCTGGGCGCCGGCCATGCGCAGCTCCCGGCGCAGCCGCCCGGGCACCGGCTCGACTGCGTGGCGTGCCTGGGGAAGAGCCTGCCACGCCCACTCGCGGATCCGCTGCGGCCGCAGCTTCTCGCTGGCCGGGTGGACCGGGACGATCCCGGTGGTGTGGAGACCGGCCTCTGGAGCAGTGTCGAGGAACTCGTGCTCCGAGACGTTGAGGCCGCGCTTCTCGAACTTGCCGTGCAGTAGAAGCCGTGTGCCGGGCGCGAGGCGATCCGCGAGCCAGGCGCGGTTGAACCAGACGGCCTTGGCCTTGCCGCTCGGGTCGGAGACCTGGGCCTCGAGGATCGTCAGCCGGCGGCGCCGAGTCGGTCGCAGCTTCGCGCTGGCCACCTCGACCTCGACAGTCGCCTCCTCGCCCAGGCGCAGATCGGCGAGGCGCACCGGCTCGGCGCGATCCCGATAGCCGTGCGGAAGGTGACGGAGCAGGTCGCCGAGGCTGGCGATGCCCATCTCCGCCGCGGCCGCCGCGAGCTTCGGGCCGGCACCGCGAAGCTTGGTGATCGGCGCATCGAGGATCGAGGGGCGCGGCAGCGTCTTCAACGGCGCTTCGAGCAGTCGCCTGCGCTCCAGCGGGTCGCCGCTTCCCAGCTCACGCGGAACGTAGGTACCCGAGGGCTCGGGGCCGCGTTCGAGGGCCGCTTCCATTGCCGGACAGAGGCTAGGCGTAACGTTGGATGGGTCCTCGGGACGACTGAAGATGAAAACGCAGAGAGCCAAGGAATCCGTCTGGGACTACCCGCGTCCGCCGCGGGTGGAGCCGGTCGGCCGCCACGTCAGGGTGGTGCTCGGGGGCGAGACCGTCGCCGAGAGCGACCGGGCGTTGCGGGTGCTCGAGACCGCCAGCCCTCCCACGATCTACATTCCGCGCGAGGACGTCCGGGAGGACGTGCTGATCGAGGCCGGGGACGACGTCCGCACCTACTGCGAGTGGAAGGGCACCGCCTCCTATGTCCATGCCGAGGCGGGCGGCAAGCGCGCCAACCGGGTCGCCTGGTTCTACCCGAAGCCCAAGCGGGGCTTCGAGCGGCTTCGGCACCACCTCGCCTTCTACGCACGACGCGTGGACGCCGCCTACCTGGACGACGAGCCCGTCGCGCCCCAGCCCGGCGCCTACTACGGCGGCTGGATCACCGAGGAGATCGAGGGCCCGTTCAAGGGCGAGCCGGGCTCCGAGGGCTGGTAGGAGATCGAAAGCGAGAGGGGGCGGCCCGCGGCCGCCCCCTCGTCGCACGTCGACATGCTGGCGTTCCGCCTAGCTCGTGCCGAACCCGACGCCGGCGAACTGGCATCCGAGGAAGCTCTCGAACATCCAGTAGTTCACCGTCACCCCTCCGGCATCGGTCGAGTAATTCAGTGTCCCATTGCTCGTGGTGAAGTCACCCGGCCGCATGTTGACACTGTCGCCCGTATCGAAATCGAGATCGGTATCGATGTCAGTGCCATCCGCCGTCGTGCCGACCTCTGACGCAATCGCCTCCGCGTTGTTCACCGACGTACGGGCCTGGAGCGTGAGAACGTCGTTGACGATGCCACCGGAATCCGTGCATGCAGCGCGAATCGTGAGCCCGTCGATGGTCATCACGTTCTGGAATCCGACCGTCGTTGTGAAGGTGCGCTTGAAGGTCGCACCGCTCAGGCCGTCGACCGCATCGGCGTTCGCCGCGTTGGTCGCGTTCGCCGCGTTGGTCGCGTTCGCCGCGTTGGTCGCGTTCGCAGCATTGGCCGCATTGGTCGCATTGTCAGCATTCTGCGCGCTGGCCACCGACAGCCCCGGCGCTCGCTGACTGATCTGGTTGTTCGCGATGTTCTTCACCTTCTTCTTGTCCTTCTTGCTCAGCGCGCTGATCGTCGCGACGCTCGCGACGCCCGTGCCGGCGAGCGCAAACACGAGCGCGAAAATCGAGACGACCATCGCTGGTGACGGCCGTCGGGATCCCCTCTTCATACTTTCCTCCTAGTTCTGCCGGACGAGACTCGGCCCGGCTGTCGTCGAGGCTCTCCCCTAATGGTGTGCCCCACGTGGGCGATCCTCTATCAGCGCCGAGACGCTTGTCAACCCCCGCTGGCCGAATGGCGCAAATTGCGGGACTTATTCGATTGGCGGGCTAGACAGCGGCGCTCGCGCCGCGGTGGCGCCGCCAGGTCTCGCGGATCCAGCCGACCCCGGGGTGGTCGCGAAGCGGCTCCATGAACCCCCACTCGGGCGGGTCCGGTGGTAGCCGGTAGGGGAACTCCGGGGGCCAGGCGAGCGGGTAGAGCAGCGACGCCGCGGTGAGGTCGGCGACGGTGAAGCCCTCCCCGACGAGAAACTCACGGCCGTCGCGCTCGGACTCGATCCGGTCCAGCGCCGCGGCCAGCACCCCCCTGCTGCGCTCGACCGATTCCTCGGTGAAGTCGTAGCGCCCGTTCATGTAGCGCCAGACGAATGGGAACGCCACGCGCAGGCGGGTCCTGACGATGGCAGCCCTGACCTTCGGTTGGTCCGTGGTCATGAATCTGAGCCCGAAGTCCAGGTTGTCCCGCAGCTCCCAGAAGCCGACCCGGCGCATGTCGTGGCCGGCGTGCTCGTCGAAGAAGTCCTCGAGCTCCAGCGCCCGCCGGCGCTCCTCCGGGTCGGCCGGGTAGAGGGGCGGATCCGGGCGAAGCTGCTCGAGCGCGGCGATGATCGCGGTCGAATCGACGATCCGCTCGCCGTCGAGGTCCATCGTGGGGAGGGTCCCGTCCCCGCGCGAGAGCCAGAAGCCGCGCACCGCTCCTGGTGCGATGGAGCGCCGCCGGTGGGCAATGCCCTTGAAGTCGAGCGCCCAGCGGGCCTTCTCGTTGAAGTTCGAGAAGCTGTACTGCCAGAGGACCGGCAGCTCGGTCACGTCACTGGGCGGCGAACAGCCACCAGTAGTTCGGCTGTCCGCCCTCGTGCAGCTCGACCTCGACGCCCTCGGGAGCGAGTGCCTCGACCTCGGTCAGGGCGATCGGCGCCCCGTCTCCGGCGATCACGGTGAGGATCTCCGCCTCCTCCGCAAGGCGGGCCATGGTCTCGCTCAGGGTCGATCCGGCGCCGCCCCAGGCGACGATCTCCTCGCTCACGAAGCCGACCGCGTCACCCGTGACGAACCGGCCCTTCTTGTCGTCGCGCGAGGCGGGAGCCACCGACCCCGCCCGGATCCCGTCCAGGGCCGAGGTGATCCTCTCCTCGTTCTCGTCGACCGAGGCGTGCGGGTTGAGCTCGACCAGCGCCGCGACGCCAGCCTGCTGGGAGGTGCAGTCGACGACCCGCGCCTGCTTGTCGGAGAGCTCGGCGGCTCGCTCGGCGGCCATTCTCACGTTGGGGTTGTTCGGGAAGACGAGGACCTCCTCGGCGGGAACCTCGTGGATCGCCGCGAGCAGGTCGTAGATGGATGGGTTGAAGGTGCCGCCGCCGTCGACCACGAATGCCCCGAGCCCCTCGTAGAGCTCGCGCATGCCGCGACCCGAGACCACCGCGACCGCGGCGCAGCGACCGGCCTGCAGGCGCGCCGTGCGCTCTGCGATCTGCTCGCGCATGTCGGCGACGTCGAGCTGGGAGACGTCCCCCATCCCATCGAACAGCGCCATCGCGGCCTCGGGCTCGTCGGTGTGCACGTGCACCTTCAGCGTCGCCTCGTCGCCGACGACGAGCACCGAGTCGCCCAGCTCCTCCAGCCGCGGCACGAAGGAGCGGCTGTCGAGGGCCGACCCGGTGACGATGAAGTTCGTGCAGTACCGGTAGCGGGAGTCCTCGTGGTGCGGCCGCGTGGTGCTCGCGGGCGCGTGGTGCTGGAGGCTCGAGTGCGCAGCGGTGTCACCGCGGAGCCCGGCCACCACACCGGCGAGGATCACCACCAGCCCGTAGGCGCCGGCGTCGACGACACCGGACTCGCGGAGGATCTCGAGCTGCTCGGGCGTCCGATCGACAGCCGTTTCACCGTCGCGCACGGCGTCCTCGAGCAGCTCCGCCAGAAGGGCGTCCTGCTGGGCCGGGGTGGCGTTGGGCGGGAGCCGGGTCTCGTCCATGTGAGCGAGGCGGCGGGAGATCGAGTGGGCCATCTCGCGGAAGACGGTCAGCATCGTGCCCTCCGCCGGCTCGCGCACCGACTCGTAGGCGGCGTCGGCCGCGCGGGCGAAGGCCGCGGCGACCAGCATCGGATCGACGAGCTCACCGGGCCGGCTGGCGAGCTCCTCGGCGGCGCCGCGGACGATCTGGCTCAGGATCACCCCCGAGTTGCCACGGGCGCCCATCAGCGCCGCCCGCGCGAGGGCGTTGACCAGCTCGGTGCGGCCGATCTCGTCGACCATCTGGCCGTCGATGCGGTCGAGCTCATCGCTCACCGCACGCAGCGTGAGTGCCATGTTGTCGCCGGTGTCGCCGTCGGCGACCGGGAAGACGTTGAGGTCGTTGACCTCCTTGCGTCTCTCCTCCAGGTGGGTGGCTGCCGCGCTGACGACTCGCCGGAATCGCTCTATCGAGGGATCGGCCATGGGGACCAGCCGGAAACCCTAGAGCTAGTTACGCCGCCTTTGTCACCTTGTTGGACTTCAGGCAGCGCGCGCACACGTAGACGCGCCGGGTGCGGCCGTTCTCCTCCTGGATGCGGACCTTCTGGAGGTTCGGGTTGAAGCGCCGCCTGGTCGCGACCATCGAGTGGCTCCGCGAGTTGCCGAAGGCGGGGCGCTTGCCGCAGCTGTGACAGACCTTTGCCATGGAGGCGGGGAGGATAGCGGCCGGTAGGCCGCTATCCGGTGATTCGGCGGCGGTGTTTGTGGCCGCCGTTGACGGCGAAGCCGTCCTACGACAGAGCCTCGCGCAATAAGGCCATCCGCATCGCGACGACCGCCGCGCCCCGGCCCTGGTCGCGCTTGCCCCCGCCGGACCGGGCCAGCGCCTGGTCCATGTTCTCGGCGGTGATCACGCCAAAGGCGCAGGGGACTCCGGTGTCGAGCTGTACCCGCTGCGTCCCGGAGGCGACCTCGTTGCAGACGTGCTCGTAGTGGCTCGTCTCTCCGCGAATCACGACGCCGAGGCACGCAATCCCGGCGAAGCGGCCGGATTCGGCGCAGAGCTTGGCCGCGAACGGCAGCTCGAAGGCACCCGGGACCCGGAAGGTGTGCACCGACGCCGGGCTGACGCCGCCAAGGTCGAAGCCCTCGGCGGCGCCGTTCAGCAGCCGCTCGGCGATGTCCTCGTAGAACGTCGCGACGCAGATCGCGAACTCGCTGGCGGCGAGCGCCTCGCGCTCGTCGTCGCTGAAGCGCTCGTGCTCGGGGGCCTCAGTCACCGGGCGGGTACTCGGGGGGCGCGGCGCCCTCCCTGCGGTTCTCCTCGTCCTTGCGGTGCTCCTCGTAGAGCAGCTGCTCGTCGAGCGCCAGCCCCTGGTGATGCAGCGCGTGACCGAGCCGCTCGCGCTTCGCCCTCAGATAGGCCTCGTTGTGCGGGTTGGGCACGGCCTGGATCGGCACCTGGTCGGTGACCGAGAGGCCGTAGCCCTCCAGGCCGAGGATCTTCTTCGGGTTGTTGGTGAGGATGCGGATGCTGGACAGTCCGAGGTCCACCAGGATCTGGGCCCCGATCCCGTAGTCCCGCAGGTCGGCGGGCAGGCCGAGCTTGAGGTTGGCGTCGACGGTGTCGAGGCCCTCCTCCTGGAGCTTGTAGGCGCGCAGCTTGTTGAGCAGCCCGATGCCGCGGCCCTCCTGGGAGAGGTAGAGCAGGACACCCTTGCCCTCCCGCTCGATGTTGGCGAGCGCCGCCTCGAGCTGCTCGCCGCAGTCGCAGCGCAGCGAGTGGAAGACGTCGCCGGTGAGGCACTCGGAGTGGACCCGGACCAGGACGTCCTCGGAGCCCGCGACTTCGCCCTTGACCATCGCGACGTGATGCTTGTCGTCGATCAGCGACCGGTAGCCGACTGCCGTGAACTCCCCGAACGCGGTGGGCAGCTTGGTCGAGACGATGCGCTCCACCAGCTTCTCGGTGCGCCGCCGATAGGCGATCAGGTCGGCGACGGTGATCATCTTCAGGTCGTGCTCCGCGCAGTACCCGACGAGGTCGGGCACTCGCGCCATCGTCCCGTCCTCGTTCATCACCTCGCAGATCACCCCCGCCGGGATCAGGCCCGCGAGCCGGGCGAGGTCGACGGCCGCCTCGGTCTGTCCGGTCCGCTCGAGGACGCCGCCGTCCTTCGCCTTCAGCGGGAAGACGTGGCCCGGCTGGACCAGGTCCCGAGGCTGGGAGTGCGGGTCGATCGCTACCTGGATCGTGCGCGCGCGGTCGGCTGCGGAGATGCCCGTGGTGACGCCCTCACGAGCCTCGACCGAGACGGTGAAGGCGGTCTGGAAGGGCGCCTCGTTCTTGGCGGCCATCAGGTTGAGGCCGAGCTCCTGGCAGCGCTCGTCGGTGAGCGCCAGGCAGATCAGGCCGCGGCCGTGGGTCGCCATGAAGTTGACCGCCTCGGGGGTCGCGAACTGGGCCGCAAGAGTGAGGTCTCCCTCGTTCTCACGGTTCTCGTCATCGCAGACGACCACCATGCGGCCGCGGCGAATGTCCTCGATCGCCTCCTCGATGGTGGCGAAGGGCGTCTCCGTCCTCGTGTCGGTCTGCTTGGGCATCTACTGCTCCTCTTCCGTGGCTAAGGGTGACAGGTGGCTTCCGGAAAGCTGGCGGCCCACGTACCGCGCCAGCACGTCGCATTCGACGTTCACCCGGTCGCCCGGCTCGAGCCGACCGAGGGTGGTGCGTGCCAGGGTCTCCGGGATCAGTGAGACCTCGATGACCGGATCCTCCAGCACCGCGACCGTCAGGCTCACTCCCTCGATCGCGATCGATCCGCGCTCCACGACGTAGGGGAGCAGCTCGTTCGGAAGCTCGAGGCGAACGCGCTTCGCGAAGCCGTCAGCCGAGACGTCGGCGACGGTCCCCGTAGCGTCGACGTGTCCCTGCACCACGTGACCGCCGAGCCGGTCGGCGGCGCGCAGCGGCAGCTCGAGGTTGACCCTGGATCCCGACTCGAGCTCACCGAGCGTGGTCAGCTCGAGCGTCTGGTGCATGACGTCGGCCTCGAAGGCACCGTCCCCGACGGAGGTCGCGGTCAGACAGGCCCCGTTGACCGCCACCGAGTCGCCCTCGCCGAGCTCTGAGGCGAGCCCGGCACGGACGCGAAGTCGCGCGCCGTCGGCCGAGCTCTCGACAGCCGCCACCTCACCCAGCTCCCTGACGATGCCGGTGAACATCTAGATCAACTCACCATTCCCGCAGCCTGGCTCGGATCAGGATGTCCTCGCCCACCTGCTCGAAGCTCGTCGCCAGTGGCCGGGCGCCCTCGGCGATCCGCGCGACGCCCTCGCCTTCGAGAACGGCGCGCGCCTGAGCCGCGCCGACCAGCACGGGCGCGACGAAGAGCCGCATCTCGTCGATCTCGCCCGCGTCGAAGAGCGCGCCGGCGAGGGTCGGGCCGCCCTCCACGAGCAGGTCCTGAACCTCGCGGCGGCCGAGCTCGTCGAGCGCGGCCGCGAGGCGGGCCGCGGGGGTGCGCCCGGGCGTCACGATCACCTCCGCGCCGGCTCGCTCCAGAGCGTCGCGGCTGCCCGAGGGCGCCTCGGGGGCGCAGACGACGATCAGCGGCGCCTCGTCAATCGAGTTGACCAGCGC
>Ga0081455_10008768_pt1 | contig 10470 bp, 7 predicted proteins | sample TabmetS3T2R1_FD_70207 | JGI IMG/M metagenome (GOLD analysis project Ga0081455, IMG submission 70207) | Tabebuia heterophylla rhizosphere microbial communities from the University of Puerto Rico - S3T2R1 | ecosystem: Host-associated > Plants > Roots > Rhizosphere ... | reverse complement strand
CCGCCAGCCTCTATGCTCTCGGCTACGGCCGGCACGAACCCGCACCTCACCGTGTCTTGCCGTTCTTCCCTGTGTTCCTTGCCGGCATGAACCTCGTGGTGCTGGCAGACGACGCTTTCACGTTCCTGCTGTCCTGGGAATTCATGTCGCTAAGCTCCTGGGCGCTGGTGATGGCCCATCATCGCATCGGCGATAACGTGCGGGCGGCGTACGTCTATCTCGTCATGGCAAGCTTCGGCACGCTTTGCCTGCTGCTGGCCTTCGCCTTGCTGGCGGGCGTCGACGGCGCCTACAGCTTCGAGGCGATGCGAGCCTATGAGGCTGGGCCGGTGACTGCCGCGCTAGTGCTGACATTTGCATTGCTGGGCGCGGGCTCGAAGGCAGGTCTGGTGCCGCTGCATGTGTGGCTGCCGCTCGCCCATCCTGCGGCGCCCAGCCACGTCTCGGCGCTGATGAGCGGCGTCATGACCAAGGTTGCCGTCTACGGCTTCATCCGCATCGTGCTCGATCTGCTCGGGCCGCCGCAATGGGGCTGGTCCATGGTGGTGTTGGCGCTCGGTGGCATCACCTCGGTTCTGGGCGTGCTCTATGCCTTGATGCAGCACGATCTCAAGCGGCTGCTCGCCTATCATACGGTCGAGAACATCGGCATCATCTTCATCGGTCTCGGCCTCGCCATGGCCTTTCAGGCCTACCAGGTCACCTGGGCCGCGGCGCTCGCGCTCACGGCGGCGCTTTTTCATGTCCTCAATCATTCGCTTTTCAAGAGCCTGCTGTTCTTCGGCTCCGGCGCGGTGCTGACGGCGACGGGGGAGCGCGACATGGAGCATCTGGGTGGGCTCATCCACCGCATGCCGCTCACCGCGTTCGCTTTTCTCGTCGGCTGCGTCGCCATCTCCGCACTTCCGCCGCTCAACGGCTTCGTCTCGGAGTGGCTGACCTTTCAAGCCATCCTCCAGAGTCCCGACCTGCCGCCGTGGGGCTTGAAGATTCTGATTCCGGGAGTCGGCGCCATGCTGGCGCTGTCGGCGGCGCTCGCGGCGACCTGCTTCGTCAAGGCGTTCGGCATCACCTTCCTCGGGCGCCCACGCTCGCCGGCCGCCGCCAATGCGCAGGAAGTCGATCGGTTTTCGCTCGTCACGATGTTCGCCTTCGCCGTTCTTTGCCTGCTGGCCGGCATCCTGCCCGGCCTCGTCATCGATGGCCTGGCGCCTGTGGTCAATGGGCTGGTCGGCGATCGCATGCCCGTTCAGCTCGCCGTGCCGTGGCTCTCCATCGTGCCGATTGCCGAGGCACGCAGCTCCTACAACGGCCTGCTGATTTTCGTGTTCATCACGCTCTCGGCCTCTCTCGCGGTCTATGTGATTCATCGTTTCGCGTCGCGGAGGCTGCGTCACGCCCCGCCCTGGGACTGCGGATTTCCCGACGCGCGGCCTATCACCCAATATACGGCCGGCAGCTTCGCGCAGCCCATCCGCCGCGTGTTCGGCACCAGCGTGTTCCGGGCCCGCGAGCATGTCGAGATGCCGCCACCCGGCGATCGCCAACCGGCGCGTCTGCGCGTCGAGCTGCGGGATCTGGTGTGGGATACGCTCTATGTGCCAGTGGCGGGTGCTGTCGATGCCACGGCAGGCCGCCTCAACACCCTGCAGTTCCAGACCATCCGGCGCTATCTCAGCCTCGTCGTTGCAGCCCTCGCGGCTCTCCTCCTGGTGCTGGCGTTATGGCTTTGATCCATGACTTTGCCGTCCAGGGCGGACAGCTCCTGCTGGTGCTGCTCATGGCGCCGCTGCTCACCGGGTTCGTGCGCAAGGTCAAGGCGCGGCTGCTCAGGCGCCGGGGTGCCCCGATCATCCAGCCTTATCGCGACCTCGCCCGACTGTTGCAGAAGGACGTCGTTCTCGCCGACAGCGCCTCCTGGCTGTTCCGGGTCGCACCCTACATGATCTTCGCCGCGACCTGGGTGGCAGCCGCGCTGGTGCCCACTTTCGCCACCAGCCTGCTGTTCAGCTGGACGGCCGACCTGATCGCCATCGCCGCACTCCTCGGTAGCGTGCGCTTCTTCCTGGCGCTGGCGGGCCTCGATGTCGGCACCAGCTTTGGCGGTATCGGCTCGAGCCGCGAGATGATGATCGCCTCGCTGGCGGAGCCCGCGATCCTGATGATCGTCTTCACTCTGGCTCTGGTGGCGAAGTCGACACAGCTCTCCACGATTTCCGACTTCCTGCTGTCGTCGCACGTCGGCGTGCGCATCTCGCTGGGCTTGGTGCTGGTCGGCCTGATCATCGTGGCCATCGCCGAGAACGCCCGCATCCCCGTCGACAATCCGGCCACACACCTGGAGCTGACGATGGTGCACGAAGCCATGGTCCTCGAATATTCCGGTCGCCATCTTGCGGTGATCGAGCTCGCCGCCTCGCTGAAGCTCTTGCTCTACGTCTCCCTGATTGCCTGCATTTTCACCCCATGGGGCTTGGTGAGGGCGGATGCGGGCCTGGGCGCCTACCTGCTGGGCGGCGCCGCCTGGGTGGCGAAGCTCGTGGTCGGCGGTGTGCTGCTCGCCCTGTTCGAGACGGTGATCGCCAAGATGCGGGTTTTCCGCGTGCCCATCTTCCTCGGCGCCGCGCTGATGCTCGGTCTGCTCGGCACGCTGTTGCTGTTCGTCTCGCGGGGGCTCTGATGGACGGCCTCGACTTCGATGTCGCGCATCTCTTCGCCGGCGGGCTGGTGCTGGTGAGCTTCATGATGCTCTACCAGGATCGTCTGTATGCGCTGCTCAACATCTTCGCCCTGCACTCGATCGTGCTCGCCTTCTCCGTCGGCTGGCAGGCCTATATCCAGGATGCGCCGCATCTCTACATCACGACGGCGATCGCCATCGTTTTCAAGGGCATCATCATCCCCGTGGCGCTGCACCGCATTATCCAGCGCCTGGGCATTCACCGTGAGATCGAGACGGTGATCGGCATCGGCCCCACCATGGTGCTGGGCATCGGTTTCGTCGCGCTCTCGCTCGCGGTCATGCTGCGTGTCACCGCCGAAGCCGATCGGCTGGCGCGCGAGGACGTAGCGCTCGCGCTCTCGGTCGTGCTGCTTGGGCTGCTGATGATGGTGACGCGGCGCAACGCCGTAAGCCAGGTGGTCGGCTTCATGTCGACGGAGAACGGGTTGATCCTGGCTGCCACCGGCGCCAAGGGGATGCCGTTCGTCGTGGAGATGAGCGTCGCCTTCTCGGTACTCGTCGCCTTCGTCGTCATCGGCATCTTCCTGTTCCGCATACGCGAACGCTTCGACACCGTCGACGCACAGGCGCTCGACCGCTTCCGCAGGACCCAGGAATGAGCGCGCTTGGCTTCGACCTCGACGCGCTCGATGCCATCCTGGTGATCCCGGCGGTGGCGGCGGCCGTGCTGGCGCTCGTATCCGGCTATCAGCTCGGCGCCAGGCTCAACGTGCTGGCGACCTTGCTGACGTTCTCATCTTCGCTGCTGCTGCTGTCTCCCGACAGGCCCGAGCCGGGCCGGTACTTGTTCGTCGACGACCTCAACGTCGTCTTCATCATCCTCACGACGTTCATCGGCTTCACGACCAGCGTGTTCAGCGCCACCTACATCGCCCACGAGCTCGAGATCGGCCGGCTGACGCGGCAATACCTGCGCTTCTATCACGCGATGTACCAGGTCCTGATGTTCGGCATGAACCTGGCGCTCGTCTCCAACAATATCGGGCTGCTGTGGGTCGCGATCGAGCTTGCCACACTCACCACCATCCTCATGGTCGGCATCTACCGCACGCACGAAGCGGTAGAGGCGGCCTGGAAATATTTCATCCTGGCCAGCGTCGGCATCGCGCTTGCGCTGTTCGGCACCATCCTGATCTATCTCGCCGCGCAACCGGTGATCGGGCCCGGCGTCGACGCCATGGTGTGGACTCTGCTGGTCGAATGGGCCGCGCGCTTCGACCCGCCGCTGCTCGATGCCGCCTTCATCTTTCTCCTGCTGGGATACGGCACCAAGGTTGGCCTGGCGCCACTGCATGCCTGGCTGCCGGATGCACATGCCGAAGGACCGACGCCGATCTCGGCCGTGCTCTCGGGACTGCTGCTCAATGTGGCGCTCTACGCCGTCCTGCGCTTCAAGATGCTGCTGGCGGCCAACGAGCAGGCGATCGCGCCCGGACCACTCATGGTGACGATGGGCCTGCTCTCGCTGCTGCTCGCCGCTTTCATGCTGTACCGGCGGCGCGACATCAAGCGGATGTTCGCCTACTCGTCGATAGAGCACATGGGCATCATCACCTTTGCGTTCGGCATGGGCGGCCCGCTCGCCAATTTCGCCGGCTTGCTACACATGACCATGCACAGCCTGACCAAGTCGGCGATCTTCTACTCGGTCGGCCACATCGCGCAGATCAAGGGCACACAGAAGATCGCGGACATACGCGGGCTCACCGAGACCCATCCTGTGCTGGGCTGGGGCCTGGTGCTTGCCGTTTTCGCCATCGCGGGCATGCCGCCGTTCGGCATCTTCATGAGCGAATTCCTGATCGTGAGCTCGACCTTCGCTCGTGAGCCGCTGCTCGTCATCCCGCTTCTCGTGGGCCTCCTGGTGGCCTTCGGTGCCCTCCTGCTGAAGCTGGGCAGCGTCGCCTTCGGCGATCCGGTAGGCAGCACGAAACCGGCTGAGGCGTCCTACGTGCCGCTCTATGCACATCTCGCGCTGGTGCTCGGCGCAGGGCTCTATCTGCCGCCGATGGTGGTGAAATGGTTCCAGCATGTGGCCGGGCTGTTGGGGTAGGCCATGCCGCAGATCACGAGGATCGCCGACTTGATGGACCAGGGACGCCCGGTGCCCCACCATCGCCCATGGCCGCGTGCCGTCGTAACAGCTGAGGCGTGGCGCGCGGCCATTGGCCTTCTGGGTACGCCGGGTTGGTCGCTGCTCGGCTTCTGGGGCGCTCGCGCCGAGGTCCATATGGCGCTCCACCACGAACAGCCTGCCGAGATCGGTGTGGTGAGCCTCGACTGCCCGGGCGGAACGTTCCCCTCGGTGGCCCGCACCCACCCACCGGCGCTGCGCCTCGAGGCAGCCATCCGCGACCTGTTTGGGCTGCAAGCCGAGGGAACGCCCGAGCCCCGGCCATGGCTGGACCATGGACGATGGGGCGTGCGTTATCCGCTCGGCTCGCCGCACGGTTCGGTAGAGAGCCGACCGTACGAGTTCCTGCCGGTCGAGGGCGAGAGCGTGCATGAGATCCCCGTTGGTCCGGTCCATGCCGGCATCATCGAGCCAGGCCATTTCCGTTTCACCGCCAACGGTGAGACCGTGGTCCGCCTCGAGGAGCGGCTGGGTTATGTCCACAAGGGGATCGAGGGACTGATGGCCGGCGCCGACATCGGGCGAGCGGCACGGCTCGCCGGCCGAACATCTGGCGACAGCACGGTCGCCTATGCCATTGCGTTCGCCCGCGCCGTCGAAGCGGCTCTCCGGATCGAGCCGCCGCGGCGCGCCGTCTGGCTGCGCGCGCTCATGGCCGAGCTTGAGCGGCTGGCCAATCATTTCGGCGATATCGGTGCTATCTGCAACGATGCCGCCTTTGCGCTGATGCATGCTCACTGCGGGGTGCTGCGCGAGCGCGTGCTGCGCGCTGCCGATCTCTGCTTCGGCCACCGTCTGATGCGCGACATTGTGGTGCCGGGCGGCGTCAGTGCCGATCTTTCAGGCGATGGCATCGAGACATTGCGCGCGCTGCTCCAAGAGATTCGGCGGCGGTTCCCAGCCTTGGTCGAGCTCTACGACAACACCGCCTCGCTTCAGAATCGTACCGTCGCCACGGGCGTGCTGAAATCGGAGCTCGCGCACCAATACGCCTGCGGTGGCTATGTTGGCCGCGCCTCGTCCCGCGGCTTCGATGCCCGTCGTGCACCAGGCTATCCGCCTTACGACACGTTTCGCTTCGAGGTCCCCGTGCTCGATGCAGGAGATGTCAACGCACGCGTATGGATCCGCATCCGCGAAGTCGAGCAGAGCCTATCGCTGGTGCAGCAGATCTTGGATCGGCTGCCTTCGGGCAATATCTGGGCGGATGTCGTTGCAGTGACGGGTACTACGCAGGAAGGCACAGCGCTTGTGGAGGGCTTCCGCGGCGACATCCTGGTGTGGCTCCGGCTTGGTGGCGACGGGCGAATCGAGCGCTGTCATCTGCGCGATCCATCGTGGTTCCAATGGCCGCTGCTTGAAGCCGCCATCGAAGGCAACATCGTCGCCGACTTCCCGCTATGCAACAAATCCTTCAATTGCTCGTACTCGGGCCATGACCTGTAGAGGCGATCGGCATGCGCAAGATCATCTTTGAAAGCCTCGTCCACGGCCCTTTGACAGAAGCCTCGCCCGGTGCCGATCCAGCGGCATTGGCCGAGGTCGGTGCTGCGCTCGAGCGTGTCGCGCGCCGGCGTTTCGGCCGTTCGCTCGCCATTCGCGAGGTCGATGCCGGCTCCTGCAATGGCTGCGAGCTGGAGATCCATGCGCTGAACAATGCGTTCTACGACATCGAACGGTTCGGCCTTCGTTTCGTCGCCTCGCCACGCCATGCCGATGTGCTTCTCGTCACCGGACCGGTCACCAAGAACATGCGCGAGGCGCTGGAACGTACCTGGCTTGCCACGCCCGATCCCAAATGGGTGGTGGCGGTAGGGGACTGTGCGGTCGATGGCGGCCTGTTCGCTGGCGGGTATGCCTGCGTCGGGGGCGCGGGTGAGGTGCTGCCAGTCGATCTTCATATCCGCGGATGCCCGCCGCGACCCTTGGACCTGATCAAGGGCCTGCTGGCGCTTGTCGAGGGCGGATAGAGTGGCGACGTTTTCGCGCTGCATCGCCTCACGATTATTTCGCGACAAGCGGATCTGCTGGCGGAGGAACAGCCCATGGCCGACAAGACGCAGCTGGAGGTGCTCAAGAACGGCGTAAGCGCGTGGAATTCATGGCGAGCGGCGCACGCGGATCTGCGCCCCGACTTTGCGGCAGCACATTTGGTTGGCCTCGATCTCATCGGCGCCAATTTCGCCAGTGCCGACTTCCGCAAGGCTGACCTCCGAGGAACAAACATGAGCGATGTCGTTCTGACGGATGCTCGACTCGATGGCGCCAACCTCTTCAGAGCCGTCCTCGATCGCGCTGACCTCACGGGCGCCAGCCTGATCGGCGCACAGTTCTTGACGTGCGACCAGCTCGTGGCTGCGCAGAACTGGCAATCGACGCAACGCGATCCAAGTCTTGCCTGCGGCGCCCCGATTCCGCAGCGTTCCGGGCGATCGTAACACCTCTCAGCCAGCGTCACCCGGACTTCGCAACCTCGACCAGGGTATCCGAGAATGTCGGCGCATGCCCGTAGTCGGCAAAGGCAGGCGGCGTGATGGCATTGACCGTCCGCCGCTCCCGGGCATCGCGTGGCCAGTAGCCCAGCGGCGCCACCACGACGCCGGCCATGGCGTCGTGGGAAAGCTCCGCTGTCGCTTCGAAGGCGCCGCGGTCGTTGAATACCCGCACGAGGTCTCCGGCCGCGATGCCGCGCGCCGCTGCATCACCAGGATTGATCACCACTTTCTGCCCGCCTGCATGGTGGCGCTGAGTCGGCAGGTTGGCGAAGGAGGAATTGAGGAAGGCGTGGCTCTTGGGCGACAGCATGTTCAGCGGGAAGCGCTGCGCCAGGGCCGGATTGGTGGCCGGCGATTCATTGGGCGGCACGTAGTTGGGCAGCGGGTCCAAGGTCTCGCCCGGCTGCTCGGCCGTGTAGCCCTGCCGGAACAGCGGCAGCACGAGGTTGCCGCCGGCCGCGATCGAAGACTTGAACTCGCACTTGCCGGACGGTGTCGGGAAATTGCCCTCGCGATGCGGGACGAAGTTGTCGGGCGTGCCGACATTCAGCCGCGCATAGCCTGACCGGCGCAGCAGCGCCAGATCGATCCCGGCCAGGGCGGGATTGCTCCAGTCGAGGGCTGCCATCGCCATCTCTTCGTCGTTGCGCTGCCAGTATGGGTCGTTGAAACCCATGGTGCGGGCGAGCCGACGGAACAGCTCGCTGTTGGGGACCGCCTCGCCCAACGGCGCAATCGCCGGCTCATTGAGGGTGAGATACAGATGCCCCCAGGAAAACATGACATCGAATTGCTCGAGTTGGGTCGTGGCCGGCAGGACGATGTCGGCATAGAGGGCGGTGTCGGTCAGGAACTGCTCGCTGACGACAGTGAACAGGTCCTCGCGCGCGAGGCCGCGCTCGATCTTGTCCTGCTCGGGCGCCACGACCATCGGATTGGAGTTGAAGACGAACAATGACTGGATCGGCGTCCTGAGCGGCAATTCGCCAGTAAGGGCAGGGCCCAGCCGCCACTGATTGAGAACCGGGGTGCCCGGCTTGATCCAATCGGGACGGCTCACGTCGTCCCATTTGACCGGGAATGCCCAGATCGGCATGTGCAGAATGCCACCGCCGCAGTGACGCCAGGAACCGACGAGCGCCGGCAGGCAGGAGAGGGCGCGCACCGTATTGCCGCCGCCGGCGTGCCGTTCGATGGCGACTCCCATGCGGATCACGGAGGGTTGGGTGGTGGCGAAGTCCCGCGCCAACTGGCGGACATCATCGGCCGGAACGCCGGTCAAGGCCGCCACCTTGTCGGGCGGGAATTGCGCGGCGCGTTCCTTCAGCTCTTCGTAGCCGACGGTGTATTTGTCGACGTAGTCGCGATCGACCAGCCCCTCGGCGATGATCACGTTCATCATGCCCAAGGCGAGCGCCGCGTCGGTGCCGGGCCGGATGCGCACGTGCCAGTCGGCCTGCTTGGCTGTTCGAGTCGCGACCGGATCGACGACCACGACCTTTGCCCCACGCCGTTGGGCCTCGGCGATGAATGGCCAATGATGGAGGTTGTTGCTGATGGAGTTGATCGCCCACAAGACGATGTACCTGGAATGAACGAAGCTTTCCGGATCGACAGCGGCAGTCGGGCCACAGGTCATGAAGAAGGCGCTGACTGCCGCCGAATCGCAGAAGGTGCGCTCCGACACGGTCGCGCCAAGCCTGTTGAAGAAGGCGTCACCCGCGTTGAGCCCGTTCAGCAGGCCCTCGGTCCCGAGATAGCTGTAGGGGAGGATGGCGGCGGGTCCGTGCTGGTCGATGATCGCGCTCCAACGCGACTTGATCTCGCCCAGGGCTTCGTCCCAGCTGATGCGCCGGAATTGACCGGCCCCCTTGCGGCCAGTCCGCTTCAGCGGATGAAGCACGCGATCGGGGCTGTAAACTCGATTCTGGTAGTCATTGACCTTGACGCACAGCCCGCCGCGCGTGAACGGATGCTCGGGGTTGCCGCGCACCTCTATGGCCTTGCCGTCGCGAACGGTCGTGATCATCGCGCAGGTGTCCGGGCAGTCGTGGGGGCAGGCGCTGAAGACCTTTTGTTCGCTCATGCTGTCTCTCCCTGTAGGCGGTCGCGCCACGACAAGCAGAGGCTACCAGGGCGACCGTTGCCTTTCAGCACCTTGCCGCATCGTTTCGGAAAATTGCTGTCTGTGGACTTGCGGATCGGATGGCTGCGTGAAAGCATTCAATCCACTTGCTCGGCCTCTGAGGGGCCCCGGGGCGAGGCTCAGTTCTTGCTTAGTGGTCTGGCGCGTCTCTCATTGCGCGGAGCGTCCGGCATGTCGCGGCTGATCGGGCACAGCAAGGCGAAGTACACGACCGGCACCTGTCTGGACTCGAGCCGCGACCGCGGCTGGCGCGGCGTCCTGGCCGAGCATTGGCACCATTCCGAAGGCGATCTCGGCGAGGTCCTGCCGCGTGAGACCGAGGTCATCGTCATGCTGGAGGGCGGGCTTCGCGTGCGCCGGCGCGGTGACGGGCGGCTGCAGAATCACGAAGCCGTGCCGGGAACGGTCTGGCTGTGCCCCGCCGGCATTCGCGAGGACATGATTCATCTCTATGGTGAGATCAGACGGAGCATTCACCTCTATCTGCCGGCGGCGCCGCTGGCCAAGACCGCGCTGGAGGAACTGGGCCTCGATCCCGGTCGCGTGCAGTTGCGCTATGAGGGAGGCTTCCGCGACCCCTTGATCGAGACGATCGGCCGTACGCTGGCCGCCGAGCTGCGCAGCCCCAGCCCGATGGCCGGGCTGCTGGTCGAGACGATGTCCGCTGCCCTGGGAGTCTACCTTCTGCGCACTTATTCTGGTTTATCACCGGCGGGGCGTCCGCTGCCGCCTGCGAGGGGCGCCCTCGATGGTCGACGGTTGGCTCGTGTGCTCGCTTTCATCGACGCCCACCTCGATCGAGACATGACCCTCGAAGAGCTGGCGCGCGAGGCTTGTCTCAGCCGGTTCCACTTCGCGCGCTCCTTCAAGGCCGCGACCAGCCTCTCGCCGCATCGCTATATCCTGCAGCGCCGGCTCGATCGCGCCAAGGCGCTGCTCTCGGATGCCGAGC
>Ga0081455_10008767_pt1 | contig 10470 bp, 6 predicted proteins | sample TabmetS3T2R1_FD_70207 | JGI IMG/M metagenome (GOLD analysis project Ga0081455, IMG submission 70207) | Tabebuia heterophylla rhizosphere microbial communities from the University of Puerto Rico - S3T2R1 | ecosystem: Host-associated > Plants > Roots > Rhizosphere ... | reverse complement strand
CCAGATGGCGCCCGTCTTCCGGGACGACGTCACCGTCGGGACCCGCCACGTCCATCGCGGCCAGGTTCTCCGCAAGGGTCTTGCCCGTCACCGTCATCGCGTCGCCGTGCAGGAGTCCGGCCTCGAGCAACTCCTTGATCACGACCTGCACGCCCCCGGCCCGGTCGAGGTCGCTCATCACGAACCGGCCGGCGGGCCGCACGTCGACGAGGTGCGGCACCTTCCGGGACACGCGATCGAAGTCCTCGAGCTCCAGGTCGACGTGGGCCTCACGAGCGATCGCCAGCAGGTGCAACACCGCGTTCGTCGATCCCGCGACCGCCATGACCACCGCGATCGCGTTCTCGAACGCTTCTTTCGTCATGATGTCGCGCGGCAACGGCCCGCCCTCGACGACCAGGCGCGCAGCCTGCACGCCGCTCTCGCGCGCGAACACCTCGCGCCGGTAGTCGACCGCCGGCGGACTCGCGCTCCCGGGGAGCGACATGCCGATCGCCTCCCCCACCGCTGCCATCGTGTTGGCGGTGTACATCCCGGCGCACGAGCCCGTGGTGGGGCACGCCGCCCGCTCGATGCCGAGCAGCTCCGCGTCGTCGATCGAGCCCTTGGCGTGGGCTCCCACCGCCTCGAACACGTCCTGGATCGTGACGTCTCGCGCGCCGTAGATGCCCGGCAGGATCGTGCCTCCGTAGAGGTACACGCTCGGCACGTTCATCCGCGCCATGGCCATCAACATGCCGGGCTCGGACTTGTCGCACCCGGCGATCCCGACGAGCGCGTCGAACCGCTCGGCGTGCATCACGAGCTCGACGGAGTCGGCGATCAGGTCGCGCGACATCAGTGACGCCTTCATCCCTTCATGCCCCATCGCGATGGCGTCGCTCACCGCGATCGTGGTGAACTCGACCGGCACCGCGTCGCCCTGGCGCACGCCTTCCTTGCTGAGCGCCGCGAGCTTGTCCAGGTGGTAGTTGCAGGGAGTGACCTCGTTCCAGCTCGAGGCCACGGCGATCTGCGGTTTGCCGAAGTCCTCTTCGGCGAACCCCACCGCCCGGAGCATCGCGCGAGCGGGTGCGCGCTGGGGGCCTTCGGTGACCTCCCAGCTCCTTGGCCAGCTCCTTGGCGAGCTGCGGGGACGCTCGTTGCCTGCCATCGAAAGCCCCTCCGGACGTGAGATGCGGGGCCCCCACCGTAGCAACCGCGTACGGGACCCGACGAGGCCGACGTCGGCCGAGATGGGAACGTTGGCGAGGCTGACGTGGTTGTCGATACGGTGAGCCAGCCGATGCCGACCGCCCGATCCATCCAGCGCACCTACTACGTGCTCCTGCTCGGGAACACGCTCGCGACCTCGTTCATCTGGGGGATCAACACGATCTTCCTGCTCGACGCCGGCCTGTCGAACTTGGAGGCATTCGCGGCGAACGCGTTCTTCACGGCCGGCATGGTGATCTTCGAGGTGCCGACCGGCATCGTGGCGGACACGGCCGGCCGCCGGCTCTCGTACTTGCTCGGCACGATCACCCTGTCGGTCTCGACGTTGCTGTACGTGATGCTCTGGCAGATCGAGGCGCCGTTCTGGGCATGGGCGGTCGTCTCGATCCTGATCGGGCTCGGCTACACGTTCTTCTCGGGCGCGGTGGAGGCGTGGCTCGTGGACGCGCTGACGGCCACGAAGTTCCAGGGCGAGATCGAGTCGGTGTTCGGGCGCGGCCAGGTCGTGACGGGGGCGGCGATGCTGTTCGGCTCCGTGGCGGGCGGCTTCATCGCGCAGCACTCGGGCCTCGGCGTGCCGTTCGTGATCCGGGGGGCGATCCTGCTCGCGATGTTCGGCGTGGCGTTCCGGCTGATGCACGACGTCGGCTTCACGCCGGAGAAGGGCGGCCGGCCGTGGGCCGAGGTGCGCAAGGTCGCCGGGGCGTCGATCGAGTACGGGTGGCACGTCCCCGCGGTCAAGTGGCTGATGATCGAGGCGTTGTTCACGGGCGGGGTCGGGATCTACGCGTTCTATGCGCTGCAGCCGTACCTGCTCGAGTTGTACGGCGACCCGCACGCGTACCAGATCGCCGGTCTGGTAGCTGCGATCGCCGCCGGCGCGCAGATCCTGGGCGGCCTCGCGGCGCCGAGGATCGCCCGGCTCTTCCGGCGACGGACGAGCGCGTTGCTCCTGACGGCCGCGCTGAGCGTCGTGGTGTTGGCGTTGATCGGCACGGTGAACAGCTTCTGGGGCGTGATCGGGCTGATCGTCGTGTGGGGGCTGCTGTTCGCCGCCACGATGCCGATCCGCCAGACCTACCTGAACGGCCTGATCCCGTCGAAACAGCGCGCGACGATCCTGTCGTTCGACTCGCTGATGTCCTCGAGCGGTGGCGTGTGGGCCCAGCCGGTGTTGGGGCGCGCGGCCGATGTCTGGGGGTACGCGCCGTCGTACCTGCTCGGCGCGGGGATCTCGGCGCTCGCGCTGCCGGCGCTCGCGATGTCGAGGCGGCAGCACGCCCAGGCCGACCTCCGGGAGGTCAGCGAGGCGCCGACCGACGGCACGGCCGACGTGCCGGCGGCCGTCGGGCTCGACGACGTGCGCTAGCCTGGGCCGTCGATGAACGGGCCGATCTCGATCCCACCCGACGCGGGCCGGAGCTGGTGGCTCCGAGAGGCGCTCGCCCTGCCCGAGTTCGCCGGCGAACCCGCGCCGGCCCTCACCGAGGAAACATCGGCCGACGTCGTGATCCTGGGTGGGGGCTACACGGGTCTGTGGACGGCGATCCACCTGAAGGAGCTCGATCCGGGCGTCGACGTGGTGGTCCTGGAGCAAGACATCTGCGGCGGCGGGCCGAGCGGACGGAACGGCGGGTTCGTGAGCAGCTTCTGGCCGGGTTTGCCCCATCTCGTGGAGACGTTCGGCGACCGCCACGCGATCGCGCTCTGCGAGGCCGGCGAGGCCAGCGTCCGGGCGATCGGGGCGTTCTGTGACGATCACGGCATCGACGCATGGTTCCGGGCCGACGGTGACCTGAACGCGGCGGCATCGGAGGCGCAGGTGGGCGCCTGGGCCGACCTGATCATGACAGCGGACCGCCTGGGGATCGCCGACGCGTTCCAGGTGCTCGATGCCCAACAGGTGCGTGCACGCGTGGACTCGCCCACGTTCCGGGGTGGCGTGTTCTCGCCGTACGGCGCCACGGTGCACCCGGCCCGGCTCGCGTGCGGATTGCGACGGGTCGCGATGGAGCTCGGCGTGCGGATCCACGAGCAGACGCCCGTGACACGCTTCGGCGCGGGCTCGCCGGTGATCACGGAGACCACCGGGGGATCGGTGAAGGCGGGAGCCGGCGTGATCGCCCTGAACGCGTGGGCGTCGCACTGGAAGCGCTTCCGCCGGGCGATCACGGTGCGCGGGAGCTACATCGTGATGACCGCTCCGACGCCCGAGAAGCTGCAGGAGCTGGGCTGGACCGACGGCCTGGGCCTCTCGGACTACCGAGCGGCGATCCATTACCTGCGAACCACACCCGACGGGCGCATCGCGTTCGGGATCGGCGGCATGCAGCCCAACCTCGCTCGCCAGATCGGGCCCCGATTCGGCTACGACGAGCGCGCGCTCCACGTCGCGATCGGGGACCTCCACCGTATGTTCCCCACGTTCGCCGACGTGCCGATCGAGGCGGGATGGGGAGGCCCGATCGACGTGTCGGGCACGCACCTGCCGTTCTTCGGCAGCCTGGCCGGCTCGTCGGTGCACTACGGGCTGGGCTACACGGGCAACGGCGTCGGCCCCGCCCACCTCGGAGGTCGGATCCTCGCCCTGCGGAGCCTGGGCCGGTTCGAGGAGGTGCTCGAGCTCCCAGTGGTCGACATGGAGCCGATGCGGTTCCCCCCTGAGCCGATCCGCTCGCCGGGGGCGCTGATCGCGAACCAGGCGATCCGCCGCAAGGACGAGTTCGAGGACCGCGGCGACGAGCCGAACCCGCTGGTGGACTTCGTCGCGAAGCTGCCTCGCCGGCTCGGCTACAACCTGGGCCCGTAGGAGGAAGGGATCCCGATGCCCGGGCTCGTCCCGAGCATCGGCATCGTGTGGCGAGCCCGGTCGGCGGCGTCGATCGGGCGGTCGGCCACGGATGCGGCCGATCCGAGGGCCTCGACGCGATCGCCCGTTCCCACGGATCGATCGATCACCGCGAGCCCGATCGTCCCGAACCGCGGGCTCCGCACGATGCTGCGCGCCTCCCCCACGTCGATCCCGTCCCGATGGACGGGGACCGGGCGGCCGGGAGCGGCGACGTCCCGGTCGAACACCAGCGTCATCAACCGACGATCGGGCGAGGCCATCCGCGGCCCGACGGCGTCGCGCCCGATGAACTCGCCGTCGAGATCGATGAACCGGTCGAGCGAGAGCTCGACGGGATCGGTCCTGCCGCTCACGTAGTCCTCGTCGGCCACGACGAACCCCGCCTCCACGCGCAGGATCTCGACGGCATCCAGGCCGATCGGCGCCGCGCCTGCGTCGACGATCCGGTCCCACACGTGGCTCGCGCCATCCTCGCCTGCGAACAAGAACAGCTCGTAGCCGAGCTCGCCGGAGAACCCCGTCCGCGACACGATGGCAGGCACCCCCGCGACCGCGCAGCCGGAGATCGCGCGGTAGTACGCCAGCGACGGGAGATCCGCGTCGACGAGCGGCGTCACGACCTCGCACGATCTCGGGCCCTGCACGGCGATCGCCGCGAGATCGTCGGTGCGATCGGCGACGCGGACGTCGAGATCGCCAACGGATCCCACGATGTGCTCGGTCATGGCCGGCCGGTCCTCGTTGCCGATCAACCAGGCATCGTCGGGGCCGATCACGTACCGGGTCCCCTCGTCGACGAGCAGGCCGCGCTCGTTCAGCAACACCACGTAGCGGACCTGTCCGGGCGCGTCGGCAGACGTCGGTCGCGTCGTGAGCCGATCGAGCGCTGCCATCGCATCGGGGCCGGTGAGGTGCCATTTCGCGAGGGGGGAGACGTCCCAGATCCCGACACCGGTCCTGACCGCCTCGTATTCATCCTGGGGCGAGCCGAACGAGGCCGTCCACAGCCGCCCGTAGTCCTCGTAGAACGTGGCCCCCAGCGCGCGTTGCCGCTCGAACACCGGTCCGCGGCGCACGCGCTCGGGGAGCTCGTCGAGCTCGATGGGTTCCACCTGTCCCCCCGTGGACATGCCACCCGCGCGACCGAGCACGGCCATCCGGCCCCTGCGTCGAGGGACCTCCGGGCGCTCGGCCACCGAGCGGACTCCGCCACGATACCGGCATGTCGCCGACCGGTTCATCCACCACCCATCCGATGTCGGGCATGGACGCGTTCTCCCCGGCCGAGATCGCCGAGCTCGGCCAGACCCGCGGCGTCGCGAAGTCCAGGGCCCGGCCGTCACCACGTTCGTGCTGGGTCAGCCCTCGTCGAATGGTTCGAACCCGGGGGCGTGCAGGGGCCACGGTTCCGCCGCCTCCCAGGCAGCCGAGACCGCCAGCAGCATGTCGTCGGCGAACCGCGGCCCGGTCAACTGGATCCCGAACGGGACGCCGTTATCCGAGACACCGGCCGGCAACGAGATCGCGGGGTGGCCGGTGATGTTCGCGGCCGACGTGTTGTACGCGCTCCCCGGCGGGCGACCGTCCTCGTGCCCCGGCATCCTGCCATCGGCGAAGAACCCCTCGACGCACATCGTGGGGCAGACCACGATCGCGTCGTCGCCGACGAGACGGTCCATCACACGGATCGCGTCGTAGCGCCGCCGTCGGGCTCCGAGGTAGTCGTCCAGGCCGAGGGTCGCACCGTGCTCCAGGGTCTCGCGCAGGTATGGCGTCAGATCGTCGACGCGCTTGGCGACGACGTCGCGACCGATCCACGTCAGCTCCTCGATCGACACCGTCGTGAACCAGTCCACGTCCAGCTCGGGGCCGAACGGGGGATCGATCGGCTCCACGGGCAGGCCGGTGGCCTCCTGGAGCGCCTGGAGGGCGCGATCGAACGACGCCGCGACGCCCTCCGGAAGCGGGCCGCCCGCGCAGATCCTCGTGGTGGCCAGGAGCCGCCGCGGCCACGACTCCGGCCGCGGGATCCAACCGGGGAGCGCCGTGGGATCGCCGGCGATCGGCCCCGCCACGATCTCGAGCAGCAGCCGCGTATCGGCCACCGATGTCGCCATCGGACCCTTGGTCGAGAAGTCGATCCACGACGGCGTGGGGTCACGACCGATCAGCCCGTTCGTCGGCTTCAGGCCGACGAGCCCGCAGTAGGCCGCGGGGATCCGGATCGAGCCGCCCCCGTCGGTCCCGGTCGCGAGCGGGGCAAGGCCCATCGCCAACGCAGCGCCGGATCCTCCGCTCGACCCACCCGGCGACCAATCCAGCGCCCACGGGTTCCGCGTGTCCCCGAACAAACGGTTCGACGTGAAGCCTTCGAGCGCGAACTCCGGCAAGTTGGTCTTGCCCACGACGATCGCCCCCGCGACGCGCAGCCGCGCGACGATCTCGCAGTCTCGTTCGGCGGGCCCGGCATCCGCGTGCAGCCGGGACCCGAACGTGGTGGGGACCCCGGTGACGTCCTCGTTGTCCTTCACGAGCAGCGGCAGGCCCGCCAACGGCCCGGTGACCGTCCCCGCCGCGACGGCCGCATCGAGCGCGGCGGCGTCCGCGAGCGCTCCCTCCGCCCTGATCCGGATGACGCTGTTGACGGGGCCGTCGAGCCGCTGGATCCGCTCGATCGATCGGGAGACGAGCTCGACGGCGGACACCCGACGTTCCCGCACGGCCGACGCGAGACCGGCGAGCGTCATCGATCGAACCCCAGCTTCGCACGCACCCGTTCGATCCCGTCGGCGATCTTGGCCCCCGCATCGTTCAGCCGGTCCTCGAGGTCACCCCGCTTGACGTCTTTCAAGACCACGGTCGATGCGTTGCGCCCCGCGACCCCCATGACCCCTCCGCCCGGATGCGTCCCGGCCCCGCACAGGTAGAGCCCCGGGATCGGCGAGCGATAGTCGCCGTAGAACGGGATCGGGCGGAACGAGAACATCTGGTCCGGCGTGAGCTCCCCCTGCATGATGTTGCCGCCGATCAACCCGGTCCGCTCCTCGATGTCCGGTGGCGCCAGGACCTCCATGTCCTCCACGAGGTCCGCGAACCCCGGAGCGTACCGTTCGAACTCCGCGATCACCCGCTCGCCGTAGGCCCTCCTCTGGGTTCCCCAGTCACCGTCGCGCAGCTCGTACGGACCCCACTGGCTGAACCCGATCACGATGTGCTTGCCGCGCGGCGCCAGCCCGTGCGGCTCGTGCGCCGTCGGGAACACGATCTCGGTGTAGGGGTGCTCGCTCGGCCGGCCGAACTTCGCGTCGTCGAACGCGCGCTCGAGGTACTCCATCGACGGCGAGGTGGCCACCAGCCCCCGGTGCACGTCGCCGTCCTGGTCCCAGCTGGGGAACTCGGGTAGCCCCGACATCGCCAGGTGCACCTTCACCGAGCCGCTCCGCGAACGGATCCGCTCGACGTCGCGCACGACCTGGGCGTCCAGGTGCTCCCGGCCTACGAGTTCGAGGTACGTCGTGGTGGGGTGCGCGTTCGAGATCACGCGCCGTGCGCGGATCACGGAGCCGTCGTCCAGCTCCACGCCGGTGGCGCGGCCCTGCGGGTTCACGCTGACCCGAGCGACGTGCTGCCCCGTCCGCACCTCGGCGCCGACGTGCTCGGCCGCCCGCCGCATCGCGTCCGACACGCCGCCCATGCCGCCCTTGACCCACCCCCACGCCCCGAAGTGCCCGTCGATCTCCCCGATCCAGTGGTGCATCAGCGTGTAGGCGGACCCCGGGGTCATCGGCCCGCCCCACGCCCCCACCACGGCTTGGGTGGCGAGCGCGCCCTTCACACGTTCGTCCTCGAACCACTCGTCGAGGAAATCCGCGGCGCTCATCGTGAACAGCCGCACGAGCTCGTGGATGTCTCGACCGGTCCAGCCCCGGAACTTCGCGCCGGTCCGCGCCCAGTTGAGGACCTCGGTGAGCCGCAGGTTCGGGGGAACCACGAACAGGAGCGCCCGCATCAGCTCCGCGATGTGCTCGAAGTACGAATCGAACTCGACCCACGCCTTCGCGTCGTGGGCGTTCAGCCGCGCGATGTTGCCGGCGTCCCGGTGCAGATCGCCCCACAGCGTGAGCGACGTGCCGTCGGGGAACGGGACGAAATAGTCCGGCGTGATGATCGAGACGCGGTAGCCGAACCGCTTCAGCTCGAGCTCAGCGACGATGCGATCGGGCATCAGGGACACGACGTAGGAGTTCGTCGAGATGCGGTAGCCGGGGAACGATGCTTCGGTGACGGCGGCGCCGCCGACCTGATCGCGGGCCTCCAGCACCAGCACGTCGAGCCCCGCCTTCGCCAGGTACGTCGCGCAGACGAGCCCGTTGTGACCCCCGCCGACGATCACGACGTCGCGCCCCGGCACGCTCATGGCCCGCAAGGGTAGCGAGGTTCAGCCCGCGGCGATCAGGGCCACTCCGGCGAACGCGACCGCCACCCCGACGACCTGCGGTCGCGCCAACCGTTCGTGCAACGCCACACGGGCGAGCACGATCGTCGAGACCGGATACAGCGAGGCCAGGACCGCGATCAGGCTGAGGAGCTGGCCGGTCGACGCAGCCAGCGCGAAGAGCAGGTTCGCGCCGTTGTCGAAGACGCCGACCAGCCCAAGCGTCGCGAGCTGACGACGCGACATCGCGAACGACGGACGGCGGGCCATGAGCACCACCCCAAGCGTGGACAGGGCCCCGACCCGCACGGCGAGGACCGCCCAACCCACGTCGTGCCGAGCGCCGACGTCGAGGAGGGCGACGAGGACCCCGAGCGTGACCGCCGCGACCACGCCGTACGCGATCGCTCGGGGCGTCGCCCGGTGACCCCCCCGATCGGGCTGGCGCGAGGCGAGGACCACCCCGCCGATCGCCAGCACGATGCCCGCGAGCTGCCACGGTTCGGGCCGGTCGCCACGGACGAGACCCCAGACCACCGGCACCACACCCGAGAGGGCCGCGATCGGCGCCACGACCCCCATCGGACCGATCGACAGTCCCGAATACAGGGCGGCGAGCCCCACCGCGCCGCAGGCCCCCGCGCCCAGCCCGAACCAGATCGCCGTGGCGTCGGGCGGTCGCCCCTCGAACACCACGACCAGGCCCATGAACAGCAGGCCGGCGAGCTGCGACACCGCCGACACCGTGAGGATCGGCAGACGCTTCGTGCTGATCCCGCCCATGAAGTCCGCGATCCCCCAGCCCGCGGAGGCCGCGAGCGCTAGCGCCACCCCGAGCATCGGCCGAGGTTACCCGGCGAACGGCACCACTCGGACGCCGTCCTTCCAGACCTCCTGGATGCGCCCCTCGAGGGTCGCGAAGTCGAACGGGTCGCCGTCGACCACGACGAGATCCGCGATCTTGCCGGGTTCGATCGTGCCGAGGCGATCGTTCCACCCCATCAGCTCGGCCGCGCTCGCGGTCGCGGCGTGCAGCGCCTGCGCGGGCGTGAAGCCATGGGTGCCCATCAGCTCCAGCTCACGAAGGTTCGTGCCGTGCGGCGCGATCGGACAGTCGGTGCCCATCGCCACCTTCACGCCGGCCTCCGCGGCCCGCCGGAAGGCCTCGAGCTCGGGTCGTCCGAGCCCGCGCAGCTTGTCCCGGACGGCCTGGGCCACCTTGGGATCGTTCGCCAGCGCGTCGGTCGTATCACCGGCCGTGAGCGTCGGAACGAGCCACGTCCCCCGCTCCAGCATCAGCTCGATCGCCTCGTCGTCGAGGTAGGTCCCGTGATCGATCGACCTGACGCCGGCACGCACGGCCCGCTTGATCCCGTCGGGGCCGTGTGCGTGCGACATCACCCACCGGCCGAGGTCGGCGGCGGTGCGGACGATCGCCTCGACCTCGGCCTCGGAGAAGTTCGGCTCCATCGGGTCGTCGCTCGGCGAGAGGAACCCGCCCGAGGACGCGATCTTGATCACGTCGGCGCCGGCCCGGATCACCTCGCGTGTCGCGTGCACGACGCCGTCGATCCCGTCACAGACGCCCGAGGGCATCCCCGGGTACGGCACACCGTAGATGCTCTGGTTGCCGCTGGGGAGCCACGGGTCGTTGTGGCCGCCCGTCATCGACAGCATCGTGATGCTGACCTGCATCCGCGGGCCGATGAGCGTGCCCTCCTCGACCGCCATCCGCAGCCCGGCATCGGCGCCCGACGCGTCACGCACGCTCGTGATGCCGAGCGCCAGGGTGGTCCGGAGGTTCGCGGGCATCCGGTAGAACGGCAGGCTGAAGGGTTCCTGCATCCGGGCGTACTCGTCGAAGTCCTCGTACCGGAACGCCAGATGGACGTGGCAGTCGAACAGACCGGGCAGGACCGCCTTCCCCGTGCACTCGACCACCGCGTCCCCGTCGAGCCCCGTCCCCACC
>Ga0081455_10008766_pt1 | contig 10472 bp, 7 predicted proteins | sample TabmetS3T2R1_FD_70207 | JGI IMG/M metagenome (GOLD analysis project Ga0081455, IMG submission 70207) | Tabebuia heterophylla rhizosphere microbial communities from the University of Puerto Rico - S3T2R1 | ecosystem: Host-associated > Plants > Roots > Rhizosphere ... | reverse complement strand
CATCCGGATACACGCTGGTTCGGACGATCCAGATGTCAGACTTTCTCGGTCCCACCACGTCACGGGTCTTCTACGGTTACGTCGCGGTCGGCGGTGACCCGCCCACTGCCGTTGTCGCGTTGCGGGGAACCTCGACGGCCGTCGAATGGTGGGACGACCTGCATTGGAATCTGGTGCCGTTCACCCGCGTGTCCAACGGCGGCAAAGTCGCGCAAGGCTTCTACGGCATCTACAACACATTCGGCACCTCCGTACCGGCCGATCAAGGAGCTGCGCCGGCGTCCACGACGTTCGCGGCCGATGTTGCCAGCGCGGCCGCAGAAGGACTATCGCTCGACCTCGATCCGAAGCTGCCCCTTGTCGTATGCGGCCACAGCCTCGGCGGCGCACTCGCCACGCTCCTGGTCGCCGACCTGGCCGCGAACGCGTCGCTCAAGCCACAAGCGTGGACGTTCGCCTCACCCCGGGTCGGCGACGCTACCTTCGCCGCACGCTACGGCGGCCTCAGCGGCGTGTCCTGGAGGATCTACAACCAGGTCGACGTCATCCCGTACTTCCCGATCGATACGTCCGACAGCTACCAGCCTGTCACCGCGGGATACGCGATCAACTCACTGCCCTACGCACGATGGAGCATCGGCTGCGCCCACGCGCTCAACACCTACCTGCATGGCCTGTCACCCACGACCGTGCCGCTGAACCCCGCGTGCCAGCGCACCGGTTAGCGACTACCGGCCAGGTGTGAACGTCGCGGGCCGCACGGATCGGATCTTCGCGCGAGGACAGCATCCGTCGGTTAGTCGGCACGCAGCAGGGAGATCTTCTGCCATATCTCGCGCGAGAGTCCGACGGTGAGCGTTTCGACCTCACTGACCGTGTCGAGCACGACCGCGTCGGTGGATTCCTCCGCGCAGAGGGCGGCGGTCTTGGCCACGAGGGACAGGATCTCGCTGCAGTAGTCGAGATAGTTCTCCAGCGTCGCGGCGTCCAGGGTGAACGTCATGGTGGCTTCGGTGCCGCGGAAGCGTTCTTGTAGCCGCTCTGGATCTTTGGTGAGTTGATGCATGTCGACGACGTGGGCGAGCGACCGCAGTCGATGTAGCAGCGCGAGCAGGCGACGTCGGGTGAGCCGGTTCGGCAGCGACATCAGGAAGTACACCGCAATCGAGGCATACACCAGGTCGGCGATGCCGCTTTCCAGGACCGATAGCCACTGGAAGCCGCGGACGTCGCCGCTTTCCGGTAGGGCGTCGTGGATGGCGAGGACGATGGCGGTGACGGCCAGGGCCACGATGGCGATTGCGGCCACGCGGCAGGCCAGTCCGATTGCTCGGTTGCGGCGCCGGTCGGCCGAGGACTGCGCGGTGACTTCACGAACCAGTCCGCTGAGCTCGGCGGCGACGCGACCCAGATTGCGGTCGGGGAATCGGCGGGTGATGCGCATGACCAGCCGATCCACCGTCGCCTGGACGGCGCTCGGATCCAGACGCTGGAAACTGCGCACGGCCATCGGCATCCGGCGACCTTAGACCGAGCGCGCTCGACTCAATCCACCGGAGCATCCAGGGAGTAAGCATGATGACGCCCGATCCCAGGCGCCTGCCTCTCGTCGGCGAAGCGAAACCATCTCACGGCGAACACCAGATCCGCAGCCGCACGGGCTTCGCTGTCGGCGTAAACCGACCGGCTCATCTTCATGATCGTTACGCGGCACCCTCGACATCGCATGGATTCGTATCGCCACATGGCGGCGCGACGCGCCCACCATCGCAGGCTTCCAGTGCGAAAGATGCTGTCATCAGGTCGTATGGGTGTCGTTGTGGCCTGGCGCTACCCGTGCGGGGACGACCCGGTGGCCGCTTGTGCGTGACGATCTGGCCCTTGTCGAAGATCTGGCCGCCCCAGACGCCCGCCGGCTCGTGGCGCTCGATCGCACCGGTCAGACAAGCCAGCTGAGCGGGGCAGCCCCGACACAGCGCTTTCGCGTTTTCGAGGTCGCCCGGGGTATCGGCGAACCACAGGTCGGGATCATGAGTCTGGCACGGCAGCTCGTCGCCGGGACGCATGCGGTTGGGAATCGGCAACCCGGCACCGTTTCGACGCGCTCGGCTGCGCGGGTAACGGTAGGCCCGGCCCGCCGAGAGCCGGGTGGCCTCGGCATCGAAACGGCCTGCCTGCGGCACTCGGTGTGCCGAGTCCGGAAAGGCCGAGTCCGGAAAGACAGTGTTCACGAGTAGTGCTCCGCGGTCGAGGACATCAGTTGGCTGGTCAGGTCAGCGGCCAGGGCCGGGCCGTGGCGCCGAGGCGCGTCCAAGCATTGATCACGGTGATCACCCAGATCAGCTCGGCAAGTTCGTGCTCAGAGAAGTGCTCCGCGGCGTGGTCGATGATCTCGTCCGAGACGGGATGATCAGCCAGCCGGGTCATCGCCTCGGTGAGCTCAAGGGCCGCGCGCTGTTGGGCCGTGAAAAAGGGCGCCTCACGCCAGACCGGGAGTGCGAGGACGCGGCGCTCAGTTTCACCGGCGGCAAGCGCGTCGCGGCTGTGCACGTCCACGCAGTAGGCGCAACCGTTGATCTGCGAGGCGCGTAGGCGGACCAGTTCAAGCAGCCCGCGCTCGAGATGTGTCTTGCGCACGGCCTCGTCGAGGGCGGTCAAGGCGCGGCTGGCGGCCGGGACGAGCTTCTCCACGGGGAGCCGGGCCGGCGGGACGACGATGTCCTCTGACATGGATCCGACAGACATGTCAGCCAAGCTAAGTCGCGGCTGGGGCAGCGGTAAGGTCCAGTCCCATGCCCGAATCTTGGGCCAGCAGTGGGCTCGATCTGCATGTGGACACGAGCGGCTCCCGACGCCGGGCCAGTCTCGAGGAGGGTCTTCGCGCCGCGATCCAGAGCCGCCGACTAGCCGCGGGCACGATGCTGCCGTCGTCGCGAGTACTGGCACAGGATCTCGGCCTGTCAAGGGGGACAGTCGCCGCCGCCTACGACCAACTCGTCGCCGAGGGCTACCTGATCACCCGGCACCGAGCCGGCACCGAGGTGGCCGACCTCGGACCAGTTGCCAAGCCGGTCGAGCGCCGCCCCCAGGCGACGGCACCGCGACTCGATCTGCGGCCAGGCACACCGGACGTCACGTCCTTCCCCGTCGCCGAGTGGCTGCGATGCGCTCGCCGCGCCTTGGGTCAGGCCCCGGTGAGCGCGTACGGCTACGGCGACCAGCGTGGCCGCTTCGAACTGCGCAGCGCCCTGGCCGACTATCTGGGCCGCACCCGCGGCGTTGAGGTCCGACCCGGGCAGATCGTGATCACCGCAGGGGCCACGCAGGCTTTGTCGCTGTTGTGCGCGGCACTTACCCGGGCCGGCAACAGAACAGTCGCCATGGAGAACCCTGGATTCAGCTTCCACCGGGAGGTGGTGCGACGCGCCGGGCAACGCGTCGCCGACATGCCGGTCGACGATCTCGGCGCCGACCCAAGCGGCCTCGACGACCTCGCCGCCGCTGTCGTTACACCGGCCCATCAGTATCCGACCGGTGTCACGATGCATCCCTCCCGCCGCCAGGCGTTCACCTCATGGGCGCGAACGACGGACGGGCTGATCATCGAGGACGACTACGACGGCGAGTTCCGCTACGACCGGCAGCCGACCGGGGCCCTCCAGGGCACAGCGGCCGACCACGTCGCGTATATCGGAACCGCATCCAAGACGCTCGGGCCCGGACTACGGCTGGGGTGGATGGTGCTGCCACCGCGCCTCATCGCCCCTGTCGTCACGGCGAAACAGAACGCCGACATGGGTACCGACACCATCGCGCAACTCACTCTTGCCGAACTCATCACAAGCCACGGCTACGATCGCCACATCCGCACCATGCGGTTGCGCTACCGCCGACGCCGCGACCTGCTGATCGCCGCCCTCGAACAGATCCATCCAGACCTGATCATCGGCATTGCGGCCGGTCTCCAGGTGCTCATCCGGCTACCCACCGCCGGGCCGACCGAGGACGAACTCGTAGCTCTGGCCGCCGCTGAAGGCCTTGCCCTCGAAGGCCTCGGCCAGCACTGGCACGGTGAGCGCCCCGATCGGCAGGGCCTGATCATCGGCTTCTGCCGGCCGTCCGAACGGGCCTACCCCGCCGCAGTGGCCCTGCTCGCACGGGTGCTTTACCGCACACTCAATCTGTGACCGGCCCCTGATCCAAGCGCGCAGAGGGCGGTGAGCTCGCCCCGCCATCACGAAGTGGGGGCCAGAACGGGATCGTCCTCGCCGCTGACGTTCTGACCAGCGGAACCACTGCGCGAGAGCGGGGTGAGCACCCGGTCGTCGATGTCGTTGAGGGCGCTCCGGACCGCGCCGAGTGCGACGGCGGTGTCGCCCAGCGCGGACAGCGCGAGCCGCGGCGGCACCAGCGTGCGCAGGCGCAGGTGCCGCTCGACAGCGGCCAGCAGTCGCTCGCCGGCCCGGGACAGCCCGCCGCCGATCACGACCAGGTCCGGATCGAGGATGAGGTGCACGGTGGCCAGCCCGCGGGCCAGCCGCGCGCAGATCGTGTCGATGATCGTCTCCGCGAGCGCGCTGCCCGCGGCCGCCGCGTCGAACAGGGCCGCGGCGTCGTCGTGCGCCCGCGCGCCGCGCATCAGCGCGAGCAGTTCCGCGTCGCCGTGCCGGGTGGCTTCGGCGATCGCGAGGTCGATGATCGCCGCCGCTCCCACCTGCCGCTCGAACGGTCCCATCGTGGTCATCCGCGCCGGGCCGCCGCTGACGTCGTCCGCTCCGGCCACATCGCTGCCGCCCTCGCCGGGCCGTTCGGGTTCCGCGGCCAGGTCGAGGAAGCCGAGTTCGCCGGCGGCGGCCGCCGCGCCGGCGTGCAGCCGCCCGTCGATCATGATCCCGGCGCCGACCCGCGCGCCCCACTGCAGGAACACCAGCGTGCCGACCGACGTGGCGCTGCCGCGCCAGCGCTCGGCGAGCACCGCCAGGTTGACGTCGTTATGCAGCGTGACGGGGCAGGCCAGGCGTTCGCGCAGCGTCGCGGCGATCGGGATCTGCGTCCAGCCGGGAATGCTCGGCGCCAGCGTGACCGCGCCGGTCCGCGGGTCGACGAGACCCGGCGTGCCGACGGCGGCGGACATCAGCGTGCCCGCGGGTACCCGCGCGGATGCTTCGGCGGTTACCGCGAGAATCGCCGCCAGCACGGCTTCGCCATCGTCGAGTCCGCGGGCGTCGGACCGGCGTTCGGCGACGACCGTGCCGGCCAGGTCGGCCACCATCGCGAGGATCTTGTGCGGGCCGACGTCGATGCCGAGCACGTGCCCGGCTTCGGCCCGGAAGCGCAGCAGCGCGGCGGGCCGGCCGAGCCGGCTCCGGCGGGCTGCCCCGTCGGATGCCTGCGATTCGGGATCGCCGTTCTCTCCGGCGTTCGCGTCGCTCACCCACCCCTCACCACGCAGCGCATCGACCGCGCGCGTCACCGCCGGACGCGACAGGTCGGTGATTTCCATGAGATCGGCGATCCGCAGCGGACCTTCGATGCGCAGCGCGGCCAGCACGGCGGCCGCGTTGATCTGGCGGAGCACGTGCGGGCCGCTCCCCGCTGGCACCGATCCCATCCAGGATCACCCCTTGACAGGCCATACGCGGCGAATAGATAGTTACGAAGCCTACGTTACTAAGTCGGAAACATAGCCAATCCGGTCAGTGCGCCGCTCCATGGCGCCGGCCGTCGTTTCCGACGAGCCTACGGACGCCCACCGTCGAGCGCCCAGCACGTGAGTGGCACATCCACCGTTCCGGCGCGTTTCGACGAAAGGACCATCAGCGGTGACCGATTCGATGAGGCGAGTGCGTTCGGTTCTGGTAGCGGTCGCTTGCTTGGTTGCCGCGGCGATCAGCTTGCCGGCGGCCGCGGCGCACGCCGGCCCGGTCGCGGGGGAGGCGTCGAGCGGTTGGGGGTGCGGTGGGTCGGCGGTCGGTACCGAAGCCGAGACCGCGCTGCTCAGTCGCGCGATCGGGGCAGCGGCGGCGAGCCAGGTCTGCTTCCAGGTCAATCCGGCCGCGGGCGGGGCGGACACGTTCACGATCTCCGGTTCGCCGGGCAGAGTCGTCATCCGGGCATCCAGCCTGTCCGCCGCGTCGTCCGGCGCGGGCTGGTACCTGAAGTACGTCGTGCACGCCGACGTGGGCCTCGGTGACTTCAGGCCGAACGTCCCCGCGATCCTGCCCGCGCCGGCCGGCACCATTACCCAGACGTCCAGCGCGAAGAACCGCTACGAAGGCAACGACACGCAGGACGGGTACACCAACCCGTACATGAGCTGGCCCGAGTGGCAGAACATGCTGGACATGTACGCCCTGCACGGCATCAACGAGGTGTACGTACTGCCGGGTACGGACGCGGTCTACGAGAAGGTCCTCGAGGACTTCGGGTACACGCCGGCGCAGGCCAGGGCGTGGATCCCGCTTCCCGCGACGCAGCCGTGGTGGGTGATGCAGAACCTGTCCAACGACACCGCGCCGATCTCTCAGGCGCTGCTTGCCGCGCGCGCTGAGCTGGGCCGGCAGATCGTCGAGCGGTGCAAGCAGCTGGGCATCATCCCGGTGATCCCCGGATACTTCGGCACGGTCCCCACCGACTTCGCCACGGCGAACCCCACTGCCGACAACGGCAATCCGCCCCATGTCGTCGGCCAGGGCACCTGGAACGGCACCCAGCGCCCGGCCTGGCTGGACCCGACCGACCCGCTGTTCGCCAAGGTCGCCGCCGACTACTACAAGCGGGCCGACGCGCTGCTCGGCAGCAGCACCATGTACCGGATGAACCCGCTGCAAGAGGGCGGGAACCTCGGCGGGATCAACGCAGGCGCCGCGGCGAGCGCGATCATGAGCGGGCTGCAGACCAGCGAGCCCGGAGCCACCTGGATGCAGCTCGGCTGGGGAGCCAACCCGACGTCGGGCGAGCTGGGCGGGCTCAGTCCGGCACAGCTGTCCCACCTGCTCATCGCCGACGGCACCTCGGACACCGGTCCCGCGATGCCGGACCGTGATGCGAACTGGCCGAACACGAACTGGCTGTTCGGCACGATCCCGTTCGGCGGCGGGCAGACGGCGATGGGCGCGAACGGGCAGGCGTGGCTGGACCGCTACTTCAGCGAGGTGCCCAAGACAGGCAGCCACATGACCGGCATCGCGTTCCAACCCGAAGGCATCAACGACCCCGCCGCTTTCGAGCTGTTCGCCGAGCTGCCCTGGCACTCCGCCGCGTTCAACCTCGACGAGTGGCTGACGCAGTACGCACTGGGCCGGTACGGCACGAACGAGGCGGCGGCCGCCTGGTCAGCCATCGCCGACGCATACACCAGGCCGGTCACCTGCTGCGGAAAGGAATCTCCGCTGGGCAAGCTGCCGTCCCTGAACGACGGCACGACACCCAACTTCGACATCGCGACGTTCGCGACCGCGTTGCCGCTGCTCACGTCCGCAGCGAAGTCCGTGACCCAGACCGCGGCATTCGACTACGACCTCGCCGACGTCGCCAACGAGGTCATCACCGACTGGGGCAACACCGAGCTGCCGCAGATCAGAAAGGCCTACCAGGCGAAGGACCTGGCCACGTTCAACGAGCTGACCAGCACCTGGCTGCAGGTGATGGGGCTCGATGACCGGGTGCTCAGCACGGTGCCGGGCTTCCTGCTGGGCAGCTATGTCGCCGACGCCCTGCAGGCCGGCCACCCCCCGACGGAGTCCGCCGCGCTCCGCTCGAACCTGCTCCACCTGTGGACGATCTGGTTCAGCGACTCCGGACCGTCCGCCGGGAACGGGGGCCTTCAGGACTACGCGGCGCACATCATGTCGGGGATGATCAGCGGCTTCTACCAGCCGAGCTGGCAGCTGTACTTCAACTCGCTGAGCACGGCGCTCGCGGACAACACCACCCCGGCTCCGATCGACTGGCTCGCCTTCGGCAACCAGTTCGCGTCGGCCTCGACGTCCTACCCCACCACCCCGAGCGGGAACACCGTCGCGATCGCCCAGCAGATCACCACGTTGCTGGCGATCTCCCCGATCGCCCCGCCGAAGATCACCACGCTGGTCAACGGCTCCGCCCTGGCGACGTCGCCGGCCAGCATCGCGGGCACCGGGGCGGCCGGCGCACAGGTCACGGTGACCGACAACAGCGCGCCGGTCTGCACCGCGACGGTGGCGTCGGACGCCACCTGGGCGTGCGCGCCGTCGGCGGCGCTGGCCGCCGGCTCGCACATGCTCTCCGCCGTCCAATCCGACGCCGCGGGGGACACGTCCAACGCAACGACGGTGACATTCGCCGTCGGAACCGCGCCGAGCCTGGTGAACAACTGGACGTTCAACTCCGCGGCGAACGGCGTGATCGCGGATAACGGCAGCGACCACTTCGACGCGACCATCACCGGCTCGACGACGCTGGTCCCCGGGAAGGCCGGCGCCGCGGCGAAGTACGACGGCACGGTGTCGCCGATAACCACGTCGGCGCCCAACCTGCCGACGCCGTGGGCGGTCGGTGCCTGGGTGAACCCGAGCGCGACCTCGCACAGCGCAAACCTCCTCGACGGCCAGCGCGTGCAAGGCAACAGCTCGCTGAAGATCCAGCAAAACGGCAGCTCGGGACTGGTCGGGGCAACCTCCTTCTACGTCGCCGACTATTCGGTCAACTACACGGCGCCCCTGAACACCTGGACCTACCTCACCTATGTCGATGACGGCAGCCAGATCACGGTGTACGCCAACGGCACGGCGGTCGGCACGATCCCGGCGAGCTTCCCGCTCACCCGGACCGACATCGGCAGCAATCAGAGCAACGCCGGCCTCGATGTCTACACCGGCCTCATCGATGACATGAGCGTCTTCGCCAACAGCCTCACACCCGGCCAGGTGGCGGCGCTGTACACGTCGGCCCAGACGGGGGGCACCAGCACGTCGTCCACACAGTAGGGAGAACGGCTAAAGCACGATTGCCTGCAGGTCGGTGGGTACGTGCGCGGCGAGGCTGGCGGCCGTCGCGGCGGCGTGTTCTGCGGCGGTCCCTGTGTCGGCGGGGACTTGCGCGCAGCGATCGGCGAGGATGGCTGCGCGTTCGTGTAGTAGCGCCCAGGCCGGCTCGCGCCACGGCACGAGGTTGCCCATCGTGTAGAACATCTCGAACGAGAAGCCGGCGGTGCGTTCGGGGTGTTCGGGTCCGACGGGCCGGCTGGTGAGCGTCGTGGCGAGCGGGCGTAGCACGCCGGCCATGGTGTCGATCGCGGCGCCCACGAGCACGTCCAGCTGCTGGTCGGTTTCGTCGGTGTGCGTGAAAAAGCGCGTGAGCACGTGTAGCACCAGCTCGTAGCTGAGCGCGGCCAGTTCGGCCACCTGGCGGGTGTGCGGGTCGGTGATGATCGGTACCGGGTCGGTGAGGTCGAACGGCTGCCGGGAGTAGGCGGGCAGCACCGGTCGGGTCGGCTTGAAGGACGGATCCTGTGCTCGCAGCTGGTGGTAGTCCTGCCACATCGTGAGAAACCGGCCGTAGTGCGCGTGCTGCCAGTCGCCGCGAGCCCCTTCGCCCTGCTCGATGATCTCGTCGATGGCCGCCTGGGCGGTGGCGAGGTCGGTGACCGCGACCAGTTGCGGCCAGCGGAACCGTTGCGGCGTGGCCTGCGCGCGGGGTGAGCCGACGAACAGGGCGCGTTGGCCGATCCGATCGGCCAGCGTGGCCAGCCCGCGCTCGATGCCGCGGTAGAGGTGGCCGACGGTGGCGAACTCCTGCCCGTGCGGCATCGCCTCGTCGGCCTGGAGTGGTTCCAGCGGTGGCGCTGTCGGGACGAAGCCCTCGGCGTCCTGGCGTTCCATGCCTTCGGGGCGTTCCAGGTAGAGGAAGTGCAGCAGCGCCGGCTCGCCGAAGGGCAGCAGGTCCAGTTGCACGGCCGCCGGGAAGTAGCCCGACCGCCGCGGGAAGTTGGGTCGGCCGAACGACGGCGCGGCTCCGATCGCCGACATGAGGTTGGCGACCAGCGCCAGGTGCAGCATCTCCTCGACCGCGATGCCGCGCAGCGTCTTGCGCCACCCGTCGACCACGTCGGCCTGATCCGCGGACAGCTCATCGCCGGACTTGAGGCTGAACTCCGCGAACAGGTACTGGCACATGATCATGTGCTCCAGTTGGGCGGCTTCGGCGAGCAGCCACCACAGATGCTCACGATTGGCGACGACGATCTCGGGCTCGGCCATGCGACCATTCTGTCTGCACTGATTACTTGATTACAAGGAGCGTCGGCATGACCGAACAACGCCGCGACAGCGCGGCCGCGCTCACGTCGAGCGGACGGCTCGAAGCGTTCAGCGACGGGGTGTTCGCGATCGCCATCACGCTGCTCGTGCTCGACCTCGCGGTGCCGCCACGCGACGAGGTACACACCGGCGGGCTCGCCTCCGCCCTGGCGCATCAGTGGCCGTCGTACTTCG
>Ga0081455_10008765_pt1 | contig 10472 bp, 11 predicted proteins | sample TabmetS3T2R1_FD_70207 | JGI IMG/M metagenome (GOLD analysis project Ga0081455, IMG submission 70207) | Tabebuia heterophylla rhizosphere microbial communities from the University of Puerto Rico - S3T2R1 | ecosystem: Host-associated > Plants > Roots > Rhizosphere ... | reverse complement strand
CGCGTGGGACGCGCCCGAGTGGAAGACGTGGTTCGACGGCGCGAAGGCGTTCGGCAAGGCGATCTGGGACGTGGTGGGGGAGCGGCGGAGCCCGGACATCGTGTTCGAGCACCCGGGGCAGGACACGATCCCGACCTCGATCTTCGTGTGCGAACGCGGCGGCATGGTCGTGATCTGCGCGGGCACGAGCGGCTACGACACGATGGTGGACGTCCGGTACCTCTGGTACCTGCAGAAGCGCTATCAGGGCTCGCACCTGTTCAATGACGACCAGGCGGCGGCCTTCAACGACCTGGTCCGGGACGAGAAGGTCCGGACGACGCTCGGCGGCGTGTTCGAGTATCCCGAGTCCGGGCGCGTGCACGCGCTGATGGAGCGGGGCCAGCTCCCGCGGGGCAACGTCGCGGTCATGATCAACGCGCCCGGACGCGGCCTGACCGGCCTGCCCTAGGGCTCCTCGACCAGTTCGACCAGGACGCCGCCGATGCCCTTCGGGTGCACGAACGCGATCCGCGTCCCGCGCGAGCCTGCTCTCGGCGTCTCGTCGACCAGCCGGACGCCGTTCGCCCGCAGGTCGTCGAGCGCCTCGGCCACGCTGTCGACGCGGTACGCGACGTGGTGGATGCCCGGCCCGCGCGTGTCGAGGAACCGCCCGACCGGCGTGTCGGAGCCGAGCGCGCCGATCAGTTGCAGGTAGGACTCGCCGACCGCGAACAGCACCTCCTCGACGCCCTGGTCGTCGATCCGTTCGCGATGCGTCGGCTCGATGCCGAACGTGCGGCGATAGAGCTCGACGGCCTCATCGAGATCGGCGACCGCGATCCCGACGTGGTCGATCGCCGTGAGCCTCACGAGGGGCGCATCTTCCCGCGGCTCTCGGGAAGCGGCGGCTGGAGCCGCTCCATCAGCTCGTACGCCTCCCGAACGTGGTACGCGCGGAGCGTGAGTGCGCGGCTCACCGCGGCGACGGCCTGGGCGCGAAGATCCTCGTCCGCCTTGCGCGCGTCCCCCCGCGCGGGGTGCTCGGCGTAGAAGGCCGTCAGCTCCAGGAACTGCTGGAGGGACGGCGTCAGGCCTCCCCGCTCGTACGCGTAGATCGTCTGTCGGGCCGCCGGGAAGCCGCCCGCCGCGGCCGCGTCCTGCACCGCGCGGTAGCCGGCGGCGCGCCGGAGCCCCCGCAGCATCGCGCCGATCGCTCGTGCGTCGTCCCTGGTGATGGGCGTGAGCTTCTTCCGGGCCATCGGCCGCACGATAGCCGCTCGGCGGCCGCGGCCGCTCCGTGCTCGCGCCCGTGCCCGACGGGTCGGGACCGTCTAGGGCAAAGGACCGATGCGCCATCGGCCGCCCGTGCATAGGATGCGGTTAGCGGCGCGAGGCCGACGGTTAGCGGCGCGAGGCCGACACTGAGGGGTGGACGTGAAGCAGACGAGCCGATCGACGGCCGCGGCCGCACTGCACGGGGCCGACGCCGCCGCGCAGGGCCGGGCCGACGTCTCGAGGGTCCGCGAGCGAACCCGCAAGCGCCGCCTGACCAGGCTGATCGTCTTCCTCGCGTTGTTCGACGGGTACCTGTGGTACCGGTTCCTGACCGACAACCCGTTCCGGCTGCCGACGCTCGGGCCCGAGGCGATCATCTGGGCGCCGGTCATGGTCCTGCTGTTCGCGATCGTCCTGATGATGATGATGCCGCTGTTCAGCGGCCGCTCCCCACACTCGATCGTCCGGCCGGAGGAGATCGAGGTGGGGCTCGACGAGGTCCGCGGGCTCGACAACCAGGTGGACGAGGTCGGCCGGACGCTGGACGTCTTCCTCGGCTACGCCACGTTCCGAGATCAGTTGGGCGGCAACCCTCGCCGCGGGATCCTGTTCGAGGGCCCTCCGGGGACGGGCAAGACGTACCTCGCCAAGGCGATGGCCAAGCAGGCCGGGGTGCCGTTCCTGTTCAGCGCGGCGCCGGCGTTCCAGTCGATGTGGTTCGGGATGACCAACGCGAAGATCCGTTCGTTCTTCCGCCGCCTGCGCAAGCTCGCGCGCAAGGAGGGCGGCGCGATCGGCTTCATCGAGGAGATCGACGCGATCGGCGGCGAGCGCGGCGGCACGAACGCGAGCCCGGACCCCACCGGCCTCGGGCGCGTGGCGTCGAACTTCATGGGTCCCGCCGGCTCGGGCATGGTCAACGAGCTGCTGATCCAGATGCAGTCGTTCGACCAGCCGCCGTGGGGCGCCCGATTCAAGGCGCGCATGATCGAGTGGGTCAACAGCTTCCTTCGCCCCGAACGGCGGATCAGGGCGGCCAAGCCCACCTACAGCAACATCCTGCTGATCGCCGCGACGAACCGCGCCGACAACCTCGACCCGGCGCTGCTGCGGCCCGGCCGGTTCGACCGCCGGCTGTACTTCGACCTGCCCACCAAGTCCGGACGCCGCGAACTGGTCGACTTCTTCCTCGAGCGCAAGACGCACCACGAGCTCCTGGACGACGACCATACGCGCGAGGCCTTGGCGCACGAGACCTTCGGCTACACGCCGGTGATGATCGAGCACCTGCTGGACGAGGCGCTGCTGGTGGCGCTCCGCGACGGCCGGACCGCGATGAACATGGCCGACATCCACGAGGCCAAGCTCACCGAGGAGCTCGGGTTCAAGCAGCCGGTGAGCTACACGGAGCCCGACCGCGTCTCGGTGGCGACCCACGAGGCCGGGCACGCGACCGTCGCGTACTTCGTCGGCAAAGGCCGGCGCCTCGAGGTGCTGTCGATCATCAAGCGGCGTCAGGCGCTCGGCCTGCTCGCGCATGGGGACGAGGAGGAGCGGTTCACGCGCACGCGTTCGGAGATCGAGGCGAGCGTCGCGATCGCCCTCGGCGGCCTGGTGGCCGAGGAGGTGTTCTTCGGCGAGAGCGGGACCGGGCCCGCGTCGGACCTGCAGCACGCCACCACGCTCGCGGCTCAGATGGTGGGGTCGTTCGGGATGGCGGGGTCGCTCGTGTCCTACGACGCGATCGCCGAGGGACCGATCGGCTCGAAGAACCTCGTCGGCAAGGTCCTGGCCGACAAGGAGGGCAAGACCCGGGTCGAGGAGATCCTCACCGACCAGCGGGAGCGCGTGACGGCGCTGCTGGAGGACAACCGCGACGTCGTCGTCGCCCTGCGCGACGCGCTGATCGCCCGCGACGAGCTCGTCGGCGACGAGATCGTCCAGCAGGTCGAGATCGCGCTGGGCTCGCGCGACCCGGCCTAGCAGGCCTCGCTCGCGATATCGTTCGGCGATGACCACACCTTCGGAAGTCCTGCGCGCCATGTTCGAGTACCACTTCTGGGCGACCGAGACGCTGATCGATCATCTGGGCCGGCTGCCCTCGGGCAAGCTCGACGCCTCGGTCCCCGGGACCTACGGATCGATGATCGACACGCTCACCCACATGATCGACGCGGACTCGCGTTACCTCCTGCGCCTGCGCAACCCCTCGCCGCCACTCGCGGACGACCGGGTCGGGGTCCCGCTCCAGCAACTGAAGACCGAGATGCCGGAGCACCGCCGCAAGTGGGAGGAGGCGCTGTCCGAGCTGGAGTCGGGGACGCTCCACGCCGTGATCCGCAACCGCGAGGACTACCCGGACACCGATCCCGCCGAGGCGATGCTGCTCACGCAGGCGCTCCATCACGGCAACGACCACCGAACGCAGATCTGCTCGACGCTCGGCGCGCTCGACCTCGAGGTGCCCGAGATCGACGCCTGGGACTTCTGGGCCAACGGCCGAGGCTAGGCCGGTGGACCCGGGCGACGAGCTCGTGGAGGTCGTCGACGAGTCGAACCGGGTCCTCGAGCTCGTTCCGCGCCGCGCGATGCGAGGCAGGCGACTCCTGCACCGGTGCACGTATGTCATGGTGCTGAACGGCGCCGGCGAGCTGTACGTGCACCGCCGGACCCAGATCAAGGACGTGAACCCCGGCTTCTACGACGTGTCGGCCGGCGGCGTGAACGGCGCGGGCGAGACCTACGACGTGTGCGCGGCGCGCGAGGTCGCGGAGGAGCTCGGCGTCACGGCCACGCCGGCGTTCCGGTTCATGCACCGGTATTCGGGCCCCGACGGCGAGGTGTGGGGCGCGGCCTACGACGTGGTGTGGGACGGGGAGATCGTCTGGCAGCCGAGCGAGGTGGCCTGGGGCGCGTTCGTCCCGCTCGACGAGGCCGACGCGATGATCGCCCGCGAGCGCTTCTGCCCCGACGGCCTGGAGGTGTTCGAGCGCTGGCGCGCGGAGGGGTTCGCGGGGGCCCCGAGGGACGCCTAGCCGCCGAGCCCCCGGAGCGCGGGCATCACCTCGGTGCCGAACCGCTGCAGTTGCTCGTCGCGGCGGCCGCCCAGCCACAGGTTCAGCACGGTGAAGCCGAGCTCGGTGAGCTCGAGCAGGCGCTCGACGACCTCCTCCGGTTCGCCGGCGACCTGGCCTTCGGGATCGTCCGGCGGGGGGCCGCCGACGCGGACGCCGACGTTGTACGCGTACTCGATCGCATCGGGATCTCGGCCGGCCCGGTCCGCGGCGGCCCGCACGACCTCCAACCTGGCTCGGGCGGCGCGCGGCGGCAGGTACGGCATCGACGGGATCCAGCCGTCGGCCAGGCGGCCCGTCAGCTCCAGGGCCCTGGGGCCGTACGTCCCGAGCCAGATCGGGATCGGTCGCGCCGGCTTGGGTGAGATCGCGGCCTCCTCCGTCCTGTAGTGGCGGCCCTCGAGCGAGAACGGCGACCGGGCCCAGACGCCGCGGACGATCTGCAGTCCCTCCTCGAGGGCGTCGATCTTCTCGGCGGGCGTCCGAACGGGACCGCCGGCGCCGGCGATCTCGCCGTCGTTCCCCCCGCCGCCCAGGCCGAGGATCACGCGCCCGCCGGAGAGCCGGTCCAGGGTCTCGGCCATCTTCGCCGTCATCGCCGGGAGGCGGAACGGGAGGCCCAGCACGTTCGTGGCCATGCCGATCCGCTCCGTCCGGGCCGCGATCCACGTGAGCAGCGTCCAGGTCTCGAACGAGGGCCGGACGCCCATCGGGTGATCCCAGATCGAGACGAGGTCGAGCCCGAGATCCTCGGCGAGCCGCGCCTCGGCGACGGGGTCGGTTCGGCCCGACGCCGACGGCACGATCGACACCCCGAACCGCGTCACGGTCTCGCCGGCGAACCCGAGACGGCCATCAGAAGTCCACGTAGAAGTCCCAGGCCCGGTCGTCCGGCGCGTCCTTCCGCAGCGCGATGCACCTGGTGTTCGGCTCCAGGCTGAGATCGAAGTCGTTCAGGACGTACCTGGGGTTGATGATGCGCCGCGCGGCCCTCGAGGACCGGCCGAGCATCCGGAGCGCTCCCCAGGCAGCGCGCCGCGCCCGGCTGTGCACGAAGGGAGACGGCTGCACCGTATGCACGGAATAGGCGCGGTTCGCCAGTGCGAAGCGGAGGACCTTCTGGATGCTCTCCATCCCCGCATCGTCGAAGGCCATGATGCCTCCGGTCCGCAACAGCAGATCGAGGTAGAAGAACTCCACCAATGTGTCGTCGAACCGATGGGACCCGTCCACGAAGGCGAAGTCCACGCGAAGCCCCTCATCGACGAGCCTGGGTAGGGCCCGAGACGAGGGGGACGGCTCGAACCGAACCAGCTCCCCATAGCCGGCCAGGGTGAGATTGCGAAGGCCGACCCCCTTCCACTCCTCTTCCTGGAGCGGATCCAGGACGACGTGCACCTCCGCTGCGACGTCGCGCAGTGCCTCGCAGATGTACATGGCGGACACCCCGTAGGCGAGCCCGATCTCCAGGCTCACCGTCGGCCGCGACCGCCGGATGATCTGCTGGAGGAGCGCGCCCTCCTCCGGCGGGATGTGGGAATGGAGGGGGAGCGCCTCGCCCTCGGACGTGCGGACGGTTCCGGTTCGGATGATCTCCTCGAGGACCTGCCCGCCCATCGATCCTCCTCCTCACCGGATTGGATGCGCGGTCGCCCGCGTAGACTGGTCTCACCGTAACCAACGAGGGGGACGGCATGCCCTCATCCATCATCGCCGGCGGCGCCCGAACGCCGATCGGCAAGTTCCGCGGCGGGTTCGCCGAACGGTCCGCGGTCGATCTGGGCGCCGCCGCGATCCGTGCGGCGCTCGAGCGCTCCGGGATGGCCGCCGACCAGGTCGACTACGTCGTGATGGGACAGGTGATCCGGGCCGGCACCGGGCAGATCACGGCCCGCCAGGCGGCGGTCGCGGCCGGGATCCCCAAGGAGATCCCGGCGCTGAACGTGGACAAGGTCTGCCTGTCCGGGACGACCGCCATCGCCCTCGCCGACCAGATGATCCGCGCCGGGGAGGTCGACGTGGTCGTCGCCGGCGGCATGGAATCGATGACGAACGCCCCCTACGTGCTCCCGAAGGCGCGCGACGGCTCCCGCCTGGGCGACGCGGAGATGGTGGACACGATGATCCACGACGGGCTCTGGTCGACGTTCACGAAGCTGACGATGGGGGAGTCCTCGGATGCCGTGAACGCGGAGCTCGGGATCGGCCGCGAGGAGCAGGACGCGTGGTCGGCCCGATCCCATCGGCGAGCGCACGCGGGGTGGGAGTCGGGAGCCCTCGCCGAGGAGGTCGTTCCCGTCGAGGTCGACCGCAAGGGCGAGCGTGTCACCGTCGGGCGCGACGAGGGGATCCGTCCGGACTCCACGGTCGAGTCGCTGTCGAGGCTGCGGCCGGCGTTCGTCGAGGGCGGGACGATCACGGCCGGGAACGCCTCGCAGATCAGCGACGGCGCGGCCGCCGTGGTCGTCACCAGCGAGGAGACGGCGGAACGCCTGGGCCTTCGCCCGCTGGCCGAGATCGTGGCGCACGGCATGTCGGCCGAGCGCTTCTCCTACCTGCACACCGTCCCGGCCATCGCGCTCCAGAACGCGCTCAAGAGGGCCGACCTCGACGTCCACGATCTCGGCCTGCTCGAGGTGAACGAGGCCTTCGCCGCCGTGGCCCTGAACGTCGCGCGGATCCTCGGGTTCGACGAGGACCTCGTGAACGTGAACGGCGGCGCGGTGGCGCTCGGACACCCGATCGGGGCGAGCGGCGCCCGCCTGGTCCTCACGCTCGCCCACGAGATGCGGCGACGCGGCGTGGACCTCGGCGCCGCGGCGATCTGCGGCGGCGGCGGCCAGGGCGAGGCGCTCGTGATCCGTCGACGCTGACGGGTGTCAGAGAGCGCGCTGCTCATCCTCGTCCCCCAGGCCGAATCGCTCGTGTCGCGATGGCGCCGCGAGTTCGATCCATCGGCCTCGGTGGGCGTCCCGGCCCACGTCACGCTCATCTATCCGTTCGTGCCGGCCGAGGCGATCGGTGCATCCGAGATCGCGACGTTGAGGATGCTGTTCGGCGCGGCGTCATCGTTCGCGTTCGAGCTCACGTCGTCGGCGCGCTTCCCCACCATGGTCTACCTCAGGCCTGTGCCCGACGAGCCGATCCGAGCGCTCACCGCGTCCCTGGAGCGCGCGTTCCCCGCATATCCGCCGTACGGCGGCGCCTTCGACGAGGTGATCCCGCACCTGACGGTGGCGGAGATCGGCGACGAGGACGTGCTCACGAGGATCGAGACGGAGCTCCCGAGTGGCATCCGTATCCATGTGGAGGTCGATGAGGCAACCCTGATGACCCAGAGGTCGGACGGGTTCTGGCGGGTTGCCGAGACCTTCGCCTTGGGGGCACGCTAGGAAGCCATGAGCGAACTGGAGCGATTCGAGCTGCCGCCCGAGCTGGAGGAGTTCCGCGGGCTCGTTCGCACGATCGCGGACGAGCGCATCGCGCCGCGCGCGGCCGAGATCGACGAGACCGACGAGTGGCCCGAGGACGTCTACAAGCTCCTGGTCGACAACGACCTGATGGGCGTCGGGTACCCCGAGGAGTTCGGCGGGTCGGGCGGCGGGTCCTTGGCGTTCGGCGTGTTCATCGAGGAGCTCTCGCGCGTTTCGGCCGGCGTCTCGCTCACGCCCCTCGTGTCCAAGCTCGGGGTGATCCCGCTCACCGTCGCGGGCGACGAGGACAAGGCGAGGCGGGTGACCGAGGGGATCGCCAGGGGCGAGCTCCTGATGTCCTACGCGCTCACGGAGGCCGGCGCGGGCTCGGACCCGGCGGCGATGACGACCCGGTACGAGCGCGACGGCGACGACTGGGTCCTGGACGGGACGAAGCGGTTCATCACCGGCGCCGGGGTGTCGCACGGGTACGTCGTGTTCGCGACCAAGGATCCGTCCATGCGTTCGAAGGGCGTCTCGGCGTTCCTGGTCATGAGGGACGACCCGGGCGTCGAGTTCGGCCGCAAGGAGGACAAGATGGGGATCCGCGGGTCGCCGACGCGCGAGGTGATCCTGTCGGGCGCGCGGATCCCGGCCGACCGTCTGATCGGCGAGGAGGGGGGCGGGTTCTCCTACGCGATGCGCACGCTCGACTACTCGCGGCCGGCGATCGCGGCGCAGGCGCTCGGCATCGCGCAGGGTGCGCTCGAGGCCGCGAGCCGCCACGCGACCGAACGGCAGCAGTTCGGCAAGCCGATCGCCGAGTTCCAGGGGGTCTCGTTCATGCTCGCCGACATGGCGATGCAGCTCGAGGCCGCGCGCCTCCTGGTCTACAAGGCGCTCGCGATGTGCGACGAGGGCGATCCGCGCATGACGTACTTCTCCAGCGTCGCCAAGTGCTTCGCCTCGGACGCCGCGATGCGCATCACGACGGATGCCGTGCAGGTCCTCGGCGGCTACGGCTACATCCGCGAGTACCCGGTCGAACGCCTGATGCGCGACGCGAAGATCACGCAGATCTACGAGGGCACCAATCAGATCCAGCGCGTCGTGATCGCGCGGGAGCTGTTGAAGACCCTGTCCTGACGCACGCCGAAGCGCCGCGGGCGGCGCGCTCCGGCTGGATCGCGGTCTAGATGGCCAGCTCGTCGGACAGGTCGTCGAAGCTCGAGAGCTCGCGCAGGCCGGCGTACACGTCGACCTCGGAGCGCTCGGGTTCGGGGTCCTGCTCCGACTCGGCCGCGGGCTCGTACGGGAACCCGTACGCGGCTTCGGGATCGAGCCCGGGTTCGGACGAACCGATCGCGGTCGCGTCGACCACGACGTCGTCGTGCCGGTCCTCGGACGCATCGCCCGCCTCGTCCGCGTCGAGCGCGTCCGGGGACGACTCGGCCGGGCCACTCGCGGCGGACCCGCTCGGCAGGAACACCCGGAACGAGGCGCCTCCGCCCTGCCGCTCCTCGACCCAGGCCCGGCCCCCGTGCAGCTCGGCGAGCCTGGAGACCAGGGCGAGACCCGACGCCCCCCTCGCCCGCTTCTGGCGAGCGGCGGGACCCTCGTTCGGATCGGCGACCATCCCCGAGGGGACGTCGGGACAGGCGTCGTCCACGGCGATCACGGCTCCCGTGTGGTCCGAAGAGACCTGCACCCAGACGGGGCCACCGGCTTGGCTGCGCCGGGCGGCGTTGGCCAGCAGCGTCTCGACCATCTGCTCGGCGAGCGCCGGGTCGACCTCGACCGCGGCGTGCTCGGCGTGGACGCGCACGTCCAGGCCGTCCACGTCGGGCGTCTCCTCGACGACGCGACGGACGATCGCCTTGAGGTCGGCGCGTCGGGTGTTCGGCGTGTAGGAGCCGTTGGCGATCCCGTCCAGCTCGAGCAGCTGCACGACCAGCCGCTCGAGGCGGCGCGCGCTCGAACCGAGCTGGCGGACCATGTGCTTGCCCTCGGTGGACGTGGGGTCCGCATGCTTGAGGGCGAGCGTCAGCCCCATGATCGAGGTGAGCGGCCGGCGAACCTCGGATGCGACGGCGTCGCGGAGCTCGTCGCGCTGGTCGTCGACGATGACGGTGATCTGACGCGGCGTCGGGGCCGCCGGAGTCCGCCCGTTGGCCTCCTCGAGCTCGGCCTCGAGCGTGAACGCCCGCTCCAGCGCCTGCTGGAGCCGGTCCTCGGCCTGGGTCGCTCGTTCCTGCGCGTCCGCGACGCGCCGTTCCACGTCGGCGCCGTCCGATCGAGCCATGGCGAGCAGCTCGCCGAGCTCCCTGGCCTGTCCCTCGGCGAAGGCCGCCTCGTCCTCGGCCTCGCGGCGACGGGCGTCCGCGTCCTTGGCGAGCTCCTCGGCCGCCCGGAGCAGGCCGGCCACCTGGTCCAGTCCCTCCATCGCCTGGGTGACCTGGAAGCCGGCGGCCGAGACGCGGTTGAGGAGTTCGGCCTCGTGCGGCGAGGCCTCCTCGCCGAGCTCGTCCAGATCGAAGGTCTCCAGGCCGTCGTGGGATTCGGACATCGGTCACCGCGCCTTTCCGCCGGGCCCGCCGTTGCCCCGGATGATCACCGGGTGCTCGAGCGAGCCGTCCGTCTCGCGTTCGTTCGCGTCCTGTTCGATGTCGCGGAGGGCCTCCGAGAGCTTCGTCATGTGGAACTGGCTCGCCGCGTATTCGAGGTCCGC
>Ga0081455_10008764_pt1 | contig 10472 bp, 12 predicted proteins | sample TabmetS3T2R1_FD_70207 | JGI IMG/M metagenome (GOLD analysis project Ga0081455, IMG submission 70207) | Tabebuia heterophylla rhizosphere microbial communities from the University of Puerto Rico - S3T2R1 | ecosystem: Host-associated > Plants > Roots > Rhizosphere ... | reverse complement strand
TCATATTTTATTTTACTATTCATTGGAATTTCTATCATAACATCAATTATTTTTGGCGGATTCGGTCCGGGACCCAATGATCTCAAGGTTGGGGACATTTTTATCGGTTCACAGAGTGCAGTAGAGTATTACGCACAGAGTATTACGCACAGTTGATTCGATGATAATTCATTTTTCTTGCAACTTTTTCAAACTAGTCCAGTCAGTCTTAAACTATCAACGGCTACTAGATTTTCTTCCCACTTTTTGCCAGCACCTCCTGAACACCAAAAGTCAAGGAGTTATGCTTGTTATTCGTGATATTGGATTTGAAATGGGCAAGAAAATTTTCATACCTTTTTTTCCTCTCTTGTACAATATCTTCAATAATTTCATTTCTTTTCTGGCCCTTCTTTCGTTTAAGATATGCTACAGTAGCATCACAGTCATGTATAGCTCCAAGCAAGTCTTGCATTGTCTGTAGCTCTTCTCTCATTCTAGATACAGTATTATCAGACGAGTTATCGTGCGTTACTAGTTCTAATAGATACCGTAATTTCTTGCAATCTTTTCTCAATTCATGGAGCTCAGCTACCTTGTCAGCATCTGTCGTCACTATTGGAAGGTTTAATTGAGTTCTACTTCCGTATTTGCTAATTAGTTTATTGATCCTTTTGGTTAGCTTAACTTTGGATACGGAATTTTTTTTGACTTTTGGTAATGGAAGTTTTCTCAAACCCACAGCTACGGCTTTTGCATTCTCGAGCTTTTGCGCTCTACGATTTTCAAAGTTAACATCTACTCCATTTTTGTTACCATGGTCAGCGTTAATTTTTCTGATTAACTCGGTGATAATATCAAAATCTCTGACCTGACTATTAATCTTGAATAAATCTTTACTTTCTTTGACAAATTTCTTCAGCTGCTTTCTCTTCCGTAGTCTTTTGGGTAAAGTCCTGTAACAGGCATCCAATCTTCTGACGGATGTTCGAATATCATGGATATTATCTTCATCCTGGCGTTGAAGATAATCATCAAGCTTGTTGCTAACTCGTGAAATATTTCTTTCACAAACATCGACAAATTTCTTTGGGGTAAGGGTAATGGGTTGATTGACAAGTTTAGCTGACATTGGCTTTCATTCTAAATGGGTGTTAATTGTAATTAAATTCTTTTCGCTTACGTTACATTGTGGATGGATGTGTTCTACCTCATATGACTTCAAATTAATTATCCATATTAATTCCATTTTAGGATAGACTTTTGTTTGGAATGATTCACTGGAAACTATTATTCCAATTCAAGGAAAAGATAGAATTAATCCCGTAAAACTGTTTGAAGGCCTGAAGAGATTCAAAACCAGAAAATGATTGATCTTAATTAAAATTGAATATATTATATGGTCTCTATAGATCACTTAGTTGTTTGCAGCCTGATAGCTTTATAATATCGTCAATAGAGATTAATTTATGATTTATTTGAAATGTCGCAGTATGGGAGTTTATCTATATTCCCGAGTAGGGAGCGTATTGTGGCATGCTATAATTTATAGACACTTTGGCAGTTGTTGATGTTATATGGATCGTGGTACTACTCGAATTAGAAATAAATTCGTAGTACCAGGCAAGCTTGTCGTAGTAGAGGGAATAGACGGGTCAGGGAAATCTACCCAAATCCATCTACTAGAAAAATGGCTGCGCTTTCAGGGACTGCCAGTCTTTATGACTGAATGGAATTCATCAGAAACTGTAAAAGAGATCACTTCAAAGGGTAAGAAGAAAGGCAGATTAACTCCTACCACTTTCTCGCTCTTGCATGCAACTGATTTTGCCGACAGATATGAAAGGAATATTTTTCCTTTAATGCGTGCGGGGTATATTGTTTTAGCAGACAGGTATGTGTATACCGCATACGCAAGGGATACAGTGAGAGGTTGCAGTTACAGATGGATATCCAAGGTATATGACTTTGCGGTAAAGCCAGATTTGACTTTTTATTTCAGAGTGCCTATTGATACCGCAGTCGAAAGGATTTTGTCGGGCAGGCCAAAGCTAAAGTATTACGAGGCAGGAATGGATCTAAATCTGAGTAATGATCCATACGAAAGCTACAGGATATTCCAGAGTCGTATTATCGACATGTATGAATCCATGATTGAAGAGGAAGGATTTACCGTAATTGATGGAACACAAGATATAGAGAAGCAGCAGGTGAGTGTACGAGAAAAGATGCTAGCATTAATTCCAAAGCGACAACAGACTCTCCCGGGGCTCGTTCAGAGATGAGAAGTAGGACGAGAACACAAGATTACATGCAGCGTAAGAGGTCAGTACAGACTTTTGGACCAAGGCCCTTGCGATTCTACGGAAACGGGCTTAATTATCTAAGAGATACAGAAGTGAAAGGAAGACTTGTAGTCATAGAGGGACCTGATGCGTCAGGTAGAAGTACCCAGATTGGAAGCTTGACATCACATTTGGAAGCAAGCGGACACGCCATCATAAATACAGGATTGCGGCGATCGGAGCTTATTGCCCCTGGGCTTTTGGAAGCCAAAAGAAACCTTGCCATAGGGAAAAAAACATTAAGTCTTTTTTATGCTGCAGATTTTGCAGATCAACTTGAAAATAAAATAATCCCTGGTCTTCGAGCAGGATATATCGTTTTGGCGGATAGATATATTTTTACTCTTATGGCAAGAGATTCAGTAAGAGGGATGAGCAGAACCTGGGCTCACAACCTCTTTGGTTTTGCCATTGTACCAGATTTAGTTTATTATCTAGATGTAAATCCTGTGAAGCTAGTCCATAGAGTTTTTGAGAAAAGATCTTCTCTGGACTATTATGAGTCGGGAGCTGATATGGGACTATCGGATGATATGTTTGAATCCTTCTTGAAATATCAGGCAATGCTTGGAAAGGAATTTCGTCGTATGCAAAAGAAATATGGGTTAGTTCCTATTGATGGAAACCGAAGTCCAGAGGAAATCCATCGCGACTTAAGATCAAGGATTGATAATTTCCTCTCACACTAATAGTCAAATAATTCCATCGAATTACAGAACAGTACCCCTGACGTATCAAGTCCTTGGCATCACTTAAAACTACACGAAAAATGGAGTAACGAAAAAAAGCAATACTCAAAATCGGATTACACCTACCTTCTTTGACATATTATCACAATATAAAGTATAATTTGACTCTTCTTTTTTGACACTATAGAAAAGTGTATATTTCATTTTGATTAATGGGTATTGATTCTATATTTCCCTCATGGCAATCCGGACACTTTGCCGATACATAAAAGCTTCTTTCAAGTGTGTTGGTTGAAATATATGAAGCACACCAGAAACACGAATTACAAATTGCAAAATGAATATCGCCTCTCCTTTGGTATTTTTTAAATCTTTTATCCAACGCAGCCATACCAAGGTATTCTGGATAGGGGAGATATTCCTTCCTAAAAGCAATCATTTAGATAATGTAGTTCTATACTATTCGAATTTTATTTGTAGCAAGTGAACATCTCTCAAAGTATATGTAGTTTGTTGACTAGACTACTCTTACTATGCCAGAAAAATCTGATTCTAATGATCATGTCAGCAAGAAAGTTGTGGTGATAACAGGTTCTGGTAGAGGTATTGGTCGAGCTGTTGCTTTAGAATTTGCCGAATCAGGATATTATACGATGATAAACGATCTAGAGCAGGAAGAAGAGCTGAAATCTACTGCAGAAGAAATTTCAAAAAAGATCGGTAACAGTGATAACGATAGAGTTGCATATCATATGGGAGACGTTTCAGACGAGAAGACTGCTACGTCTTTGATAGACGAAACAATAAAAAGATTTGGAAGAATTGATACACTGATAAATATCGCTGCAATATTTGATAAAGTATATACGAAGAGAACCGACCAGACGACCAGCGGCACTTCGGCAAACTCCCTCCAAAAGCAAGCATCACCTTATTTTACTTTGGAAGAATATGAAGTAGCGGACGCATATCTAAAGGGGGTTTACTACTGTATCAGAGAAGCTGCTAAGCAAATGGCAATAACCGCTTATGAAGATCAAAACAAAAAGAGCAGAACATCAAAAAATGGAGCTGTTGCTTCCGGTGCAAACTATTCTATCATTAATATTTCTTCTACATATGATTCAATACCAAAGGCCGAAGCAGACTCCTATACTATTTCAATGTCAGGTGTTGACCCTTTCATTTCTTCTAGAGTAGGTATGAAATCTCTAACTAAGACTGTTGCTTTGCAACTAGCAGAAAATGGAATACGCGTGAACGCCATAGCTCCTGGGATTATAGCCACGGACATATTAAAAAAACAGATGAATGAAAATAAAGAAAAGAAGACAGAAAGAGAAAAGAATATACCTTTTCACAGAATTGGAACACCTGAGGAAATAGCCAAGATCGCATTATTCCTAGCATCAGATGATGCAAGTTATATCACGGGAAGTTTGATTTATGCCGATGGTGGGCTCTCTCTATCTCACTCCAATTACTATCTCGAAAAGGATATTGAACAAGACTGATTTCATAATATAATATTATAATACTGCCTGGTCAGGAATATCGTGCTATTCCACACTAGTCCATCCAACAACAGTTATCATGGGGCTTCAATATCAGGTAAGGTTACAAGATAAGCGTTTGGCAGTTCTATTCTATAGAGTCTATATATTCACTATAGCACTATTTTGAACTATGGTAATTCTATTGGAAATTATTTAATATATATGAGATTAACGAGTTCTATGAGTAAGCATATTGCAAAATCATTTTTAGCAGCATCTATTGCGGCCACCATAATTGCAGGGTTAGGTATACTAAGTGTTCTTAACATTGCCTACGCACAGCAGGTAACACTCAACGGAGCAGGTGCCACTTTTCCATTTCCTCTTATAGATGAGTGGAGAGTAGACTATCAAAACGTCAAGCCAGACGTTAATATCAACTATCAGTCAATAGGAAGCGGAGGAGGAATAAAACAATTTACAGAAAAGACCGTGGATTTCGGTGCTACAGATGCACCTTTATCAGCAGAAGAAATGCAAAACGCTCCAAACGCGGTTCATATTCCTGAAACCATTGGTGCAGTTGTCGCTGCTTATAATTTACCAGTAGAAGGTCTCAAACTTACGGGTCCGATACTTGCAGATATATTCCTAGGAAAGATCACAAAATGGAACGACCCGAGAATTCAAGAAATAAACTCTGGTTTGACTCTTCCAGCAGAAGATATAGTAGTTGTTCATAGATCTGATGGATCTGGCACCACTTATGTCTGGACAGATTACCTCTCTAATGTAAGCTCAGCCTGGAATCAACAACTTGGAAAAGGTAAATCCATTGAATGGCCTGTAGGTGTTGGCGCACCAGGCAATGAGGGTGTTGCTAATTCAATTAGTACAACTCCTAATGCAATCGGATATGTAGAACTAGCATATGCTCTAACCACAGGTATGAAACACGCGGCCATTCAAAATCAAGCAGGTAACTTTGTCCCCGCATCCATTGATTCTACCAAAGCCGCCATAGCCGCCGCTGCGACCTCTCTTCCGAAAGGAGATCAACCTTGGACTAATGTAACAATGGTTAACGCACCAGGAGCGGACTCCTATCCTTTAGCAAGTCTCACGTATCTCTTGCTCTACAAGGAATTGACCGACGACACTGGACTCCAGGATAAAAACAAAGCACAAAGTCTAGTTGACTTCATTAATTGGGCAATTACTGACGGTCAGCAATTCGCACCTGACTTGGGATACGTACCTTTACCTGATCAAGTAGTACAACTCAACCAGGAGACGTTGAAAGGTTTAACTCACAATGGTGCTCCAATGCAAGTAAGTTAAGGAACAAACAGGCAATCAGGAATTGTTGAGTTCGTTAACGGGACTCGCTACCTTTTTTTGTTTGTTATAATAGAAAATATTAGAAAATGACATATGGCATGGCTCCTGCCAATATGTCGATCTTCTTTATTCGCAAGGTGGGCAATGAACCGATGAAGGAAGGTAAATTCTTTCCTTAAGTCTTGAAGAGCCGGATACCAGGCTATAAGACATATTTTACATTGAGCCGATATTTCATGACACTAACGTGTAACCTAGGTTAGGATAGCAATGATAGTTGAAAGGTAACAGTGGTAACACCTTGGTATCAAATGATAGGAACACACACATTGCAGACAATGACGTGTGAATACAGACAAATAGTACTAGCAGGAGAAAAGTACTTGCCTCAATAACTATTGCAACGGATTGTTACTATGTCCAATAACAGTCTCACCTTTCATTACTATGCAACATGCACATTTCTGCTGTATGCAATGACCTGTTTCTTCATGTTTACAGATAGGGCAGATGCACGCCTGTTTAGCAATAATCCCTGCGCGACTCTTCTGTCTGCTTCTTAGGTAAAGATAAATCCAAACGATTGTAAGTGCTAGACCAATTACCATAAAAATAAGAAATATCCTTATTCCAGCTCTTAGCGAGAATAAGAATATGCTGAAAACGATTATGCCTATGCCGTATACCAGGAGCCAGATGGGAGGACTGGAGCGATTCGTGGAACCCAATTTTAATTTTAATTATTACTGTACTGCAAGGTCAAGCTGATCCTGTGTGTCTTTGTTATTATCTTGTTCTTTCTTCCTTTTCTTACGGAGCTTTCTAACTTGCTCAAGTATTCCTCTTAATTGCTCCTCTGATATCTTTGATATTTTTGAATCACATTCAATGCCTCTGGCATCCAACACTTCCTCAGTAAGTGAAACGATCTCATCTTTGTGTTGTTGCTCTTCTATAGTCAGCATATTATAGGTCATAAAACGAAAGAATGCAAATTCGCTCATGGATAGTATGTATATGATATTTCCACTCTTTTTACTGTATTGAATTGTACATATCGTGGAGCTTTTTTCTAAATTCATTGGTTCCAGGTATCAAATATACCAAAATTGCCAAGTTTGAATAAGCTATCATTATTAGGAACCTCTCAATTCCGATTCCACAAGATTATCTTCTCGTTATCCAAAAAAGTACTGCCAATGCAGCAGATTGTGCAATGTTAATGGCGAACAAGTAGGGAGCTGCAGCATCAATGATATTCTTTATTGAAGGACCCGCCATGTAAAGGGTGGACCAGAAGACGACTATAACTATATTTTGTACTACAAAAAGCGACGCTACTACGACAAGACCAATTGTAAAGTATGATCTTATTAACCGCATATTCTGAATATATGTGGCTACAATGCCACCTAGCAACCCAATATTCAGTAGAGCAGCTACAGCAGCGGCAAGCATAAAGTCCATTATTATGGAGACACTACTCCAGTTATAGTATTGCTTAATTTACTTTTTCCCAATTTTCCCCAAAATCTCCTTCAGTGTTTCATAATTCTTCTCCATTAGAGGAGAAAGGAAATAGGTGGCACCATATGATTCCTTATTATCCGTGATGGCCAAACCATTTTCAGATAACACTTTTAGATGATGGACTACCGTCTTGTAGTCCACTCCTAGAATAGTGGCTAGTTGATTAGCATTGGCAGGCTGACTCTTGATAACTTCAAGAATTTTTGCTCTATTGACGCCCCCCTTCATGCCCGCGATAAGGTACCACAGTGTTCTCTTGAAGTGAGGATCAAAATAACCCCCTGCAACATTGCTATCGTCGCGCCCTACCGAAGCCACTTATTTATTATCAATCCTAAGAAACAACTGTTATCTATGTACTTTTTGATAGAATTCGATTTAACTACCCGGGAACATCTAACGCAATCTGAGCACGAACCTTGCTGAATATTCTCTTAAGCTATGCTGAGTATCCAGCAGTCTGGACTCACTAGACCTAGATAAGATCGGTCGAAAATTGGTCCCTAATTTTATAATGAAAATGAGAAAGGGCTAGTATTGAACGTGATCTGGTCTGATCTAAACTTAACTGTTATTTTTTAGGGAATTATGGGGCTTCCGATCTGTCCACGTATCTCTCCATTAGGATTCTTTTCTGTGTGAATGTTGATATACAGCATTTCATTGACTCCCGCGGTTGCTAGATCAGAAAGTTGCTTCCCAGCCATTGGACCCTCCAATTTGTCAGCTGTAATTGTGCCAGTTTCTAATACCTGGTTCTTTGGCGTATCATATTTGAATAGTGTAAACACTACGGGTCCATTTTCGCCTTTGGCTCCAAGATGTATATGTCCAGCCGTAGCGCCCTGGATGTTTGTAGCCTTCACACTGTACGCCCTATATTCTGTTCCTACTTGTTTGAATTCAGCGACACCTGTTGCCTTGGTTTCAACTGGCGGTACCTCTTCTTTACCCGTGAGACTTACTGGAATTGTTGGTGGTCCCTGAGCTAAGACCGAACTTGTCAAAACATATGATGATAATGTCAGGACTGTAAATATTGCAACCATTACAGCTATTTGGGTATTTGACATTGCTTCTCTTGATTGATGGGTCATCACTCAACTTGATGTAGATGCCAGTTAAAATCCTTATATGAATATGCAAAACTGGCATGAAACAAGTGCATTGTGCGATTAATGCTTAAGGTACTAGCGGATAAAAATGCTGTTAAGACAATAGCATCTAGCTTTTTTATGTATAACTTTAATTTGATAATAACCTTTCTCGGGAGAGTGCATTGCTTTTCAAAATAAAGTAAAGTAGGCAATAGAGGAGTCATTGACCGGAAACATAGAATCTAAATAACCGGGGCATGCTTTTGTCCTTCTCAATATTGTTGGCATACAAAGGCGGACTTATAACATACATCTATCCTCTATCGCCATGGTTCAAACAAACGAAGATAGTAATAAAATGGAATGAAACTAAAAGACGAAAATGATGACAATGTATACAATTAATTGGAAGTGTCGCTAATTGGCCAAGAAAAAAGAAAAAGTCGTAACCTTGAGGTTGGATCAAGATTCATTTAAGACAGTCGAAGATTATGCTAAAGGTAAGGGTCTAAGTGTAGGCGCATACATTACTTCTGTATTAGATTCATATACTGAATGGTCTATACCCCTGGCTTCCAATGAAAGAATTGCAATTCCAAAGAAAATACTGTATCAACTTTATTCATACGCTAGCAAGGAGAGTCTAGACGAATTAGTAAAAGAATGGGAGGATGAGCCAAAGAATGCTCTCCGTCTTCTTGGCGGTGAGTTTAATTTAGAATCTGCATTAAATTCCGTGTCCAAAGCCAGCAAATACCTGATGGGAACAGATGCGAGAACTATCACAACAGAACAAAAGAATACTTGGATTGTAATCAGACATAACCTGGGCAAAAATTTCTCATATTTTTGGAATCAAATGTTTACACACTTTTTTGAACAGCTGCAAGACCAAGTAAATATTGTAACAGAATATGATGATACCACAATTTCTATCCGGTTAAAGGAAAAATAGATGATGCTGGGTGGGGAAAGACAGGCGCTCAAATACAAAACCTGAACAGAAGTCTTCAACGGGTTTTGTCTGTCATATTATCCATAAAGAATGACAGAATGGTTGTGACTTAAGAGGTCTAAAATATCCAAAGCAACTCCACATTACAACTAAGGTTGACTGTTTTTGCCGTTATTCAGTAAACAGGAATATGAAATCAATATAGGAATTCGTTCGCTGGTTCTTTAGTTATAGTGTTGGTAACTGTCATCAACTCGCCCATTTGATTATAGGTTCTTAAGAACTGCATCCCCTTCGGTGCGGTCTTAAAAGCACGTTCTCCCTCAATATATTCTAACAAATCATTTTCGAGTAGGAATACCAGATATTCCTTAAGTATACTATAAGAAATATACGCCTTAAACTGAATCTCTGTTGCTCTTACCCTATTGCCATTGGCTGTCTCTAAAATAGAAGCAATTATATCATTTCTACTTCTATAGTGATGCTTTACCATACTATTCCACTACTGTCTTTTGTAACAATATTATGCTAGTTTTATCTTGTTACGTACCGGAACTGATTTATCATAACAGCTGCTGTTTGCTCAGTATCCAGCTATCGAGTCCCCTGCGGGTCTTATATCTAGCGATCACGCATAATAGATAGACTAAGCTTGGATTTCTCGCTACTCTAATTCTGCCTTTATTCTTCTAACTAGAGTCTCTATTGTAACTGGCTTTTTGATGTAACACCCTATACTTCTGGTCGGATATAGTTCTCTCAATACTTCTATATTTGCATCTCCTGCAGTTATGAAACAAATCTTAACGTTGGTATCCAATTCCAATAGCTGTATAGATAGGTCGATGCCATTCATTTTGGGCATATTGATATCAATTAGAAGGAGATCATAGAAGTTCGGTCTAAACTGCGATAATGCTTCTAAAGGGTCGTTATATGTGTATATGTCAAAACCTTCATCTTGCAAACCCAGGCCGAAGACTGTAGTCACATCAGGATCATCATCAATTAATAGAACTGTCTTAGAAAATGCCCTG
>Ga0081455_10008763_pt1 | contig 10472 bp, 14 predicted proteins | sample TabmetS3T2R1_FD_70207 | JGI IMG/M metagenome (GOLD analysis project Ga0081455, IMG submission 70207) | Tabebuia heterophylla rhizosphere microbial communities from the University of Puerto Rico - S3T2R1 | ecosystem: Host-associated > Plants > Roots > Rhizosphere ... | reverse complement strand
ACGGCCGGGCCCCGCCCCCGCATCACGGCGCAGGAGCGAGCGATGAGGGCACTCGGCAAGGCGGCGGCGGTGGCGGCGATGGCCGTCGCCCTGCTCGTCGTCGGCGCGGTCGTGTTCGTCCGTGGCGGCCGTGAGGTCGCCGATCCCGGGGTGCACGCCACCTCGTCCTCGGCGCTGCTGCTCCCCACGCCGAACGCGGGCTCGCTCGACGGCGCCATCGCCTCGCTCCAGCAGCGCCTGCGCGAGATCCCCGGCGACTGGCGCGGCCTCGCGCAGCTCGGGCTCGCGTACGTTGCCCAGGCCCGGGTGACGGCCGACCCCTCGTGGTACCCCAAGGCCGAGGGCGTGCTGCGCCGCTCGCTCCGACTGAAGCCCGACGAGAACGTGGACGGCGCGCTCGGGGTCGGCGCGCTCGAGCTGGCGCGACACGACTTCGCCGCGGCGCTGCGCCAGGGACGCCGGGCGGCGGACCTCGACCCGTACGACGCCGACGCCTACGGCGTGATCGGCGACGCGCTGATCGAGCTCGGCCGCTACCCCGCGGCGTTCGACGCGATCCAGACGATGGTGGATACGCGGCCCGACCTCGCCTCGTACGCGCGCGTGGCCTACGCCCGCGAGCTCCGGGGAGACGTGGCCGGCGCAGAGCGCGCGATGCGGCTGGCGTTCGACGCGGCCGGATCGCCCCCGGACGCCGCATGGACCGCGTACCAGCTCGGGGAGCTGGCGTTCGGATCCGGCGAGGTGGAGGGGGCGCGCGGCTGGTACGCGCGTGGGCTCGACCTCGACCCCACGTACGCCCTGAACCTGGCCGGCCTGGCCAAGGTCGCCTGGGCGCGCGGGAACGACGACCTGGCGATCCGCCGGTACGAGGACGTCGCGGGACGCTACCCGGCCCCCGAGGTCGTGATCGCCCTCGCCGACCTGTACCGCGCGACCGGCCACGCGGAGCTCGCGCGCCAGCAGGAGGACGTCGTCCGCGCGATGCAGGAGCTCGCGAAGGCCAACGGCGTCGACATCGACCTCGAGCTCGCGCTGTACGACGCCGACCACGGCGACCCGGCCGGCGCGCTCTCGGCGGCGCGCGACGAGTGGGCGCGGCGCCACAGCATCCACGTCGCCGACGCCTACGCGTGGGCGCTGTACGCGAACGGGTCCTACCGACGCGCCTCCGTGTTCGCCGACCGTGCGCTCGCGCTGGGGACGCGCAACGCGCTGTTCCTGTTCCACGCGGGGATGATCCGGCTGGGGCTCGGCGACCGCGACGGTGCGAGGCGCGACCTCGCGCGGGCGGTCGCGATCAACCCGAACTTCTCGATCCAGCACGCGGACGAGGCCGCCCGCCAGCTGGACTCGCTCGGGTCGGGCCGATGAGGCGCGGCCTCGTCCTGCTCGGCGTCGTCGCGGCGGTACTGCTCGCGCCCGCGATCGCCGCCGCGCACCCGCTCGGCAACTTCACGATCAACCGGTACGCGGGGATCGAGCTCGCGCCGGGCCAGGTGCGGATCGACTACGTCGTCGACATGGCCGAGATCCCGACCGTCCAGGTCCGCCCGGAGATGGACGCCGACGGCGACGGCGAGATCACCGACGCCGAACGCGCGGCGTGGGCCACGCGGACCGCGCCGGACCTCGGTTCGGGACTCGAGGTCTCGATCGGTGGCCGCCCCGTGCCGCTGCACGTCGTCTCGGCGTCGGCTCGCTTCCGTCCCGGGCAGGGCGGCCTCGATATCCTGCGGCTGGAGGCCGCGTTCGCCGGGCCCGCGCCCGACGAAGGGCGCCTCTCGTTCGCGGACACGAACGACGGCGACCGGATCGGCTGGCGCGAGGTGACGGCGGTGGGCGTCGAGGGGACCGCGCTCGCGACCTCCTCGGTCCCGGCGCGCAGCGTCTCGAACGCCCTCCTGTCCTACCCCCGGGACCTGCTGTCGAGCCCGCTCGACGTCACCACGGCGACGGTCTCGTTCCGTCGGGGCCCGAGCACGGTCGTCGCCGGCTCGGAGCCGACCGTCGCGAGCGGCCTGCGTCCCGACGTGACGGGCGGTGCGTTCGCCGGCCTGGTGGGGCGGACCGGCCCGTTCATGGCGGTGGCGCTCGTGCTCGCGCTCGGGTTCGGGGCGCTGCACGCGCTCGGCCCCGGCCACGGCAAGACGCTGATGGCCGCGTACCTCGTCGGCGCCGGCGGGCGCGTTCGGCACGCGGTCATCGTCGGGGGTTCCGTCGCGGTCATGCACACGGCGTCCGTGCTGGCGCTGGGGTTCGTCGTCCTCACCCTCACGCAGGTCTTCGCGCCCGAACGCGTGTACCCGTGGCTCGGCCTGGCGTCGGGCCTGATCGCGCTGGGGCTCGGAGCCATGCTCCTGGTGTCGCGGCTCGGGCGCTGGGGCCGCGCGTCGGCCGACGACCATCCCCACGACCACGGTCACGGACACGTCCACGAACACGCCTCGCCGCTGTCCCGCCGCAGCCTGACCGCGCTCGCGATGGCGGGCGGCATCCTGCCCTCGCCGACCGCGCTGGTCGTGCTCCTGGCGGCGATCGCGCTCGGACGGGTGGCCTACGGGCTCGCGCTGATCGCGGCGTTCAGCCTGGGGCTCGCGGGAGCGCTCGTCGTGGTCGGGATCCTCGCGCTGAGGGCACGGGACGCGCTCGCGCGGCGGGTGTCGGGGCGGACGGCTCGCCTCGTGCCGGTCCTGTCCGCGGCGTCGATCGCGTTGCTGGGGCTGGTGGTGACCCTGCGGGGCTTCACGCAGGTCTGATCGGTCCTACGCGAGCTGCCCCGCCCAGCTGTGCCACTGGGTGCTGGGCTCGGTCGGGGGGACGCCCTCGACCTCCTCGGTGATCCAGATCGCGTCGTACTTGGAGACGTCGACGCCGGGGACCTCGAGCAGCACCACGCCGTCCTCGGGCCAGAACATGGGGCCGACCGGCACCCACTCGCCGTCGCTGCCGAGCCACAGCTGGTAGGCGTGTCCCGGGGCGGGCTCCGGGCAATCCTTCGCCGCGACGTAGATCGTTCGGACCTCGGGGGCCGAGACCTCGACCATCCCGCTCTGCGGGGGCGTGGCCCCCATCGGGGCGACGTTGTTGGGCTGGGAGCCGGAGGACTGCATCGCCGAGAGGATCTCGAGCGCGGTGCCGGCGCGGGTCTGGGCATCGCTCAGGCGATTGCCCAGGACCAGGGCGAGGCCACCCATCGCCACCAGGGCCACGGCCGATGCGGCCACCGCGACGAGCGCGCCCCGCCGGCCTCTGCGGCCCTGCAGCGGGACCTCGTCCATCGCCTTGTGGATCCGGGGGAGCATGGTCTCGGGCGGGTCGGCGGGGGCGGTCGCGAGTGCCAGATCACCGGAGACGGCCTGGAGGTCCGCGAGCGTCCGGCGGCACCGGTCGCAGCCGGGGACGTGCTCGGACAGGAGCCGGTCGGCCTCGGCCGCGTCCTCGCCCTCGAGCGAGAGCAGGACGTAGCCCGCCAGCAGCTCCTCGATCCGCTCGTGGTCCTCGGACACCCTCACTCCTCCTGCAGCGTGACGCGGAGCTTCCGCATCGCCGCCAGCGTCCTGGTCTTGACGGTCCCGATCGGGATGCCGAGCTCGTCGGCGATCCGAACCTGCGTCATGCCCCCGAAATACGCCATCTCGAGCACCTGTCGCTGGGCCGCCGGAAGCGTGCCGAGCGCGGCTCGTACCTCCTTGCGCCGAACGCGCAGGTACGCGTCCTCGACCACGTCTTCCGCAGGGTCTTCGCCGGTGGCGGGCTCGAGGTTCGCCGCCCGTTCGGTCCGCCTGCGGAGCCGCTCCTCCCGCCGGACGGCGTCGACCGCCCGATGATGCACCAGGGACAGGAAGAAGGAGCGGAATCCCCCTCTGGCGGGGTCGAAGGCCTCGGGCGCGCGCCACAGGGCCAGGAAGGCGTCCTGGACGACCTCCTGGGCGATCAGATCCTGCGAGGTCACCCGCAGGGCCACCCCGTAGGCCTGCCGCACGTAGCGCCGGTAGAGCTCGTCGAAGGCCCCCCGGTCCCGCTGGGAGACGCGACGGTGCAGCTCCAGATCGAGCCGCTCGTCCTCGCCCACGGGGGAGTTCCTACCACACGAGGGGCGCCGCTCCACGTTCGGGGCGAGCCCTGGCTACGATGCCCGCCGTGGCGGAGGTCCTGATGTATTCGAGGCCGGGGTGCGGCCTGTGCGACCAGGCCCGGGAGGTGATCCTGCGCCAGCGCGAGCGGACCCCGTTCGCGTACCGGGAGGTGGACATCTCCGGCGAGGACGCGCTCGAGCTCGAGTACGGGATCCGGATCCCCGTGGTGCTGGTGGACGGGCGGGAGCTGTTCGAGATCGCGGTGGACGCCGCCGCCCTCGCGGAGGCCGTCAGGACTTAGTGCATTCGTGAACGTCGTTCACGAATGCACTATCATCCGCGCGTGAGCGAGCACCGCCCGATCCCCGAGGCCACGGTCGGCCGGCTGCCCCTGTACCTGCGGGCGCTCGTGGAACGCGCCGAGGCGGGCGCAGCCACGGTCTCCTCCGAGGAGCTGGCCGAGGCCACCGGGGTGAACTCGGCCAAGGTCCGCAAGGACCTGTCCCATCTGGGCAGCTACGGCACCCGCGGGGTCGGCTACGACGTCGCCTACCTCGTCCACCAGATCCGCCGGGAGCTGGGGCTCACCCAGCACTGGCCGATCGTGATCGCCGGCATCGGGAACCTCGGCCACGCGCTCGCGAACTACCGCGGGTTCGCCGAGCGCGGCTTCCGGCCGGCCGCCCTGGTCGACAACGACCCCGCCAAGGTGGGGGAGGTCGTCGGCGGCCTCGCGATCCGCCCGCTCGAGGACGTGGCCGCCATCGCGCGCGAGCACGACGCGCTGATCGGCGTGATCTGCACGCCGGCGACGGCGGCGCAGGCGGTCGCCGACGCGATGGTGCAGGCGGGGATCCGTTCGATCCTGAACTTCGCGCCGGTGGCCCTGGTCGTGCCCGAGGGCGTCTCGGTCCGCAAGGTCGACCTGGCCGTCGAGTTGCAGATCCTGACGTACTACGAGCAGCGCAAGGCGGCGCTGGCCGAGGTCAAGGGTGGTCGGCGCCGCGCGTCCGCGAACGCGTGAGCGCTACTTCGCGATCGTGATCCAGAGCGCGATGAAGATGATGATGACCGTGATGCCGAACAGGATGAACTGGACGGCTCCCTGATCGATCAGCGGCGCTTCCTGCGCGAGCATCATCGCTCCTCCTAGGCGGGTCCGTACCACGGCGGGGCCGTCCCGCCCGTCAGGATCTCCTTGCGCTTGCGTTCGGCGCGGTCCAGGAACGGCACGTGCGCGGCGAACAGCAGCGTCGAGCCGATCAGGAACATCCACGAGTACCGCGGGACGCTGCCCGAGTCGTGACGCAGGTACACGGTCAGGATCGGCCCGCCGTCGGTGAAGAACGCGTGCGCGGCTGCGAGCGAGACGCCGTCCTCGGTCGCGTAGAACTCGACGTTCTGCACCGTGAAGTCCGAGGTCTGGATCGCGCCGGGCTCGAACTCGTTCTTGCCGATCTCGGCGTTGGCCTGGTCCGCCATGTAGCCCTGCGTGGCCGAGGTCACCGACTGGACCGAGGCCGTGTCGTTGTCGTTGGTCCCGGGTTCTCGCCACCCGTCGCCGGGGTACTGCCCGAACGCGTCGTAGACCGGCTCGGGGTTCGTCCCGATGGACTCGACCACCCACGCGGGCTCGGTGCCGCGGGGGCCGAGGTTCACCGGCGTGTCCGGGCCCTGCGAGATCAAGAACCCCGTCAGCCAGATCGTGGACAGGATCATCATCCAGCCGAAGAACGACACGGCGAGGACCAGATACCCCATGCGCCGGCCGAACACGGCCGAAAGCATGATCATGACGCTGCCCACGAACAGGACGAAGGCCATGATCACGGCGAGCGAGCCCTTGATGATGGTCTCGCACCCGATGTCGAACCCGAGGCAGCTGACGGCGATCATCAGAACTGGATGTTGGTGGTCGGGTTCGGCTTCTTGGTCGGATCGCCGTCCAGGAACTGGTTGACGGCCTTGGTCACGGCCTCGGGGTTGGTGCACACGTTCTCGCCGTCCGGCACGTCCTTCTGGATGCTGACCAGGTAGTTGATGATGTCGTTGATCTGCTGGTCGCCGAGCGCCCCCGCGTAGCGGATGCTCCAGGACGGCATGACGCCCCGGCCCTGCTCGATCGTCGTCTGGATGTCCTTCAGGCCGTAGATCAGCGGGTGGCCGGTGAACGGCCCGCCGCAGACGGTGGTCAGGTTCGGCGTCTGGATCGGCGTCCCGGTCTGGGTGTTGAGGATCACGCTGCCCTCGAGCGTCGGGCCGTGGCAGTTCACGCAGCCGACGCCGCCCTGGTTCTCCTCGGTGAACACCTGGACCGCGTGCGCGCCGCGGTCGATCGCGGCCTCCGACAGCAGCTGCTCCTGCTCGAGGTTGCGCTGGGGCTCGAACAGCCAGACGGCGGGCACCCAGATCACGAAGAAGAGCACGAGGAGCACGCCCCAGCCCTGGAGCTTCTGCAGCAGCGGCGTCTCGAGGTCGGGGTCGGACGGGCCGGGCCGCATCGCGTTGGGGATGTCCGCCTCCTCGCGGTGGCGGCCGCGAAGGACCAAGATCCCGCCCGCGATCGCGATGAAGATGGCCCCACCGACGGCCAGGATGATGCCCTGGGCCTGGCTGAGGCCGACCATCACTGCACCGCCACGCAGAAGGGCCCGGCGGGCGGCTTGTGCGTGGTGTTCGTCCCGCGCGGGGGACCGAGGATCACCTCGGCCGTGTCGACCATCACGTCGCCGTTGGAGGACACGGTCACCTTGAACCGGTCCATCCCGTGCGGTGCGGGGCCCAGCTGGTACTCGCCGGCGGTGTTGTACTTCGAGCCGTGGCACGGGCACTCGAACCACTGCGAGCTCGGGCAGAACGGGACGCGGCATCCCAGGTGCACGCACCGCTGGTACAGCGGCATGATCCCGTCGGTCGTGACGCCCTCCGTCGCGTAGTCGACGTCGCCCGAGGGCTTGCCGTTGTACTTGACGATGTAGAAGCGGCCGGTGCCCGAGTAGAACGGCAGGTTGTTGTCGTTGATGAAGCCGAGGATGTCGTCCAGCTTGCCGGCGTTGATCACCGAGCCGAACCCGCCTCGCAGGTTCGGCCACAGGAACGCGATCGTGGCACCCCCGAACTCGGCCGTGAACACCAGCAGCGAGGCCACCAGCGAGCGGCGGAAGAACTCTCGCCGGCTGACCGGCTTGGGCGCCGGGGGCGCGGGCTCGCCGAGCAGGGCCGCGGTCGCGGCGGCGTCCGCCTCGCGCTGCGCCCGCCGGGAGCGCGCGAACGACAGCCCGAAGAAGATCGCGAACAGGTCCACCACGACGATCACGACGATGGCGACGACGGTGCCGGTGGACAGCGCGAGGACGGGCGTCATAGCTCGAAGAAGATCCCCTGGGCCCAGGGCCAGACCCAGTTGTAGCCGGTGCCCCGGAAGAACGAGCCGATGATCGTCAGCGTCGCCCCGAACATCATCAGCATCGTGAACAGCGTGATCGCGATCTTGCGGTCGCCGGGCTTGATGCTCGGGTTGCGGTCCACGAACGGCGCCACGGCGAGCGCGAGCAGGACGAGCGTGGGCGCGAACAGCACGCCGGCCACCATCGGGTGGAAGTAGCGCAGCAGCTCCTGCAGGCCCAGGAAGTACCAGGGCGCCTTGGAGGGGTTCGGCGTCAGGTTCGGGTTGGCGAGCTCCCGCAGCGGGGCGTTGACGAACGTCGAGAAGATCGTGAGCGCCGCGAGCACGATCAGCATCGCGACGAACTCCTCGATCAGCAGGTGCGGCCACACGTTGATGCGGTCGCCCTGCTCGCGTTCGACGCGCTGGATGCCCTCGGGCGGGACCAGGGCGAGCAGGCGATGCTTCTCGGGCGCGCCCTTCTTGGGTTCGGGCACGTTGCCGGTGGGCGGGGGCGCCTGGCGTTCGGGGGCCGTGATCGTGGCCGTGCCCACCGCGGCCGCCACCGGGGCGGCAGCGGGTGAGGCGGGTGCCGGTGCCGCTGCGGGAGCCGCCGCGGGCGGGGTGCCGCCGTCGCCGCTGGGGGCCGCGCCGCCGTCGCCGGCGGGAGCCGCCGCCGCGGCCGCGGCGCCGGGGGCGGGACCCTCGCCGCTCTTGGCCTTCAGCGCGCGAACGCCGGCCGAGCGCGCGCGGCCCTCGGCCACGCGTCGGTCGGTGCCCTTGGCGAGCTCCTCCGCGAGGACGCGGTCGAAGGTCTCCTGGTCCAGCGGTGTGTCTTCGCGAGCCATCGGCCTTCTCTCTGCCTCCTACAGCGGTCCGGAGATGCCACCGTCCTTGCGGATCCGCCAGAAGTGGACCGCGAGGAAGATCACGAGCACGAACGGGAGGGCGAGCACGTGCAGGACGTACCAGCGCAACAGGGTGTCGGGCCCCACCACCACCCCCCCGAGGAGCAGGAAGTTCGCCTGCTTGGCGATCAGCGGCGAGTAGCCGGCGAGCGAGGTTCCGACCGTGACGGCCCACACCGCGAGCTGGTCCCAGGGCAGCAGGTAGCCGGTGAACGACAGGCCCAGGGTGAGGAACAGCAGCAGCACGCCCACCACCCAGTTGAACTCACGCGGCGGCTTGTACGCGCCGGTGTAGAAGACCCGGGCCATGTGCAACGTCACGCTGAAGACCATCAGGTGGGCACCCCACCGGTGCATGTTGCGCACCAGGTCGCCGAAGAACACGGACGTTCGGATGTTCTGCATGTCGGTGTAGGCCTGGGCCGATCCGAGCTCGGCCGCCGGGCGGTAGAAGAACATCAGGAAGATCCCGGTGACCGTGAGCAGGATGAACAGGAAGAACGACAGGCCGCCCAGGCAGAACGTGTAGGTCAGCTTCAGCCCGTGGCGCTTCATCTTGACCGGGTGCAGGTGGTACAGGACGTTGTTCATCGTGGCGAGCGCGCGGTCGCGCGACGTGTCCTTGTATCCGCGGCGGAAGATCGAGCCCGGCCGGAAGATCGACTTCCAGACTTCGGTCTCGCGAACGCGGTCGAGGGCTTCGGTGGGGGTCGGCAGCTTGAGCTTCGCCACTCGTCCTTCGTCCCTCTCCTAGCCGACCTCGGCGCGCTGCGACTCGGGCACGGCCGCCATCGTCCGCTGTCCGCGCGAGGCCTCCGGCAGCCGCGCATAGTACAGCGTGTCGGTGGGGCACCGGTCCACGCAGACCGAGCACCTGGTGCAGGCGTTGTCGTCGACCACGAACACCGAATAGGCCGTCCCGACCTCGGCTCCCACCGCCTGGTCCTCGGCGTCGCTCACGATCTCGTTCGACATCATGTAGATGCAGTTCCACGGGCAGACGTCCTCGCACGCGCGGCACAGGATGCAGTTGTCGGGATCGAGCATCAGGTGCTTGGGCGACTTGACCCCGCGAGAGAGCCAGTCCGGGTCGACGGTCTCGACCACGTAGTCGGTGTGGATGTCCACCTCGGTCTTGTTGAACGGCATCGGTCAGCCCTCCATCAGCGGTAGCCGCCGGTGGGACGGTCCGAGGAGCCGCCGCGGAGCTTGCGGCGCCAGTTCTGCATGATCGCGCCGATCACGATCACCGTGACGAACGGCCCCATCGCCAGGTTCACGGCGACGAAGTCGCGCGCGAGCGGCTGCCAGTCGGTGGTCCCCGACAGGCCGCCCCATCCGAGCTTCTGTTCGGCGAAGTACAGCCAGAACGAGGGGATCACGGCCATGGTGATCACGCAGAAGAACGCGAACGCCAGCGAGAACAGGACCGCCGTCGTCCAGGTCCATTCGAAGTTGCGGACGACGGGTTCGGCACGTTCCTTCGTCCTGACCAGCACCTTCGGGACCTTCAACGCGACCTCCGTCGCCTCGATCCGTGCTTCCTCGTTCCTCGGCCCGGTCCGTGCCTGGAACCGGGTGGATTCTATTGCACGTTGCGACCGCCGGCCCGGCCCGGCGAGGGCTTGTGAATCCCTTCACAAGCCTTCGCCACTATCGCAGGACCGGCCGACGCATCGCAACCCAGCCGAACGACTTGCCTCCGCCGCCCCACTCATACACTTCCGTTCGTGACCGGGGTGCTCGCCGACTGGATCCAGGACGGTCTGGGGTCGTGGTGGGCCCCCGGCCTGGCGTTCGCGGCGGGGCTCGTCTCGTTCGCCTCGCCGTGCGTCTTCCCGCTCGTGCCGGGCTACCTCTCGTTCGTCGCGGGCGGGGAGCAGCTCGAGGAGAAGCAGCCGGTGGTGCCGATCCTGCTGTTCATCGCGGGGTTCGCCGCGGTGTTCTCCGCGCTCGGCGCGTTCACCGGCGCGATGACCACCTTCCTGCGGTCGCCGGCCGGGATCCGGATCTCGGGCGCGATCATCATCGCGTTCGGGCTCTTGATGGTGCTGTACGCGCTCCGGCTGGGCTCGCCGGGCCTGTTCGCCGAGCGCCGGC
>Ga0081455_10006841_pt1 | contig 10472 bp, 9 predicted proteins | sample TabmetS3T2R1_FD_70207 | JGI IMG/M metagenome (GOLD analysis project Ga0081455, IMG submission 70207) | Tabebuia heterophylla rhizosphere microbial communities from the University of Puerto Rico - S3T2R1 | ecosystem: Host-associated > Plants > Roots > Rhizosphere ... | reverse complement strand
GAGACAATGGAGGTGCCGACGTCGGCTATATGCGCCAGGTACGCCGCCCGCACGGAGGGCTGGACACAAAAGACCACTTGACTCATCAAGTCATAGACCGTGGAAAACAAGAGGTCGCGTGTGGGTAGTGTTCTAAAAGTGGAGATGGCCATTTTAGACAGGCAGTCCAAAGGCAAAGCGGTTAACGAATAATCCAAGGACGATGTCATGCATCTGCGTCGATTTGGAGAAGCAGATCGTCTTGCGAACCAACCGTTTGATGCGCGCTCGTAACGTCAGATGCTTGCGCTCGATCTTCTGGGTGTTCCGTTTGCCCGGGCTGTGCACCTCAGGGTCCAGATGCCGGGTATACGCACCCCAATGATCAGTATAAAAGTGGGTGAGACCAAAGGGTTCCAGCAACGCTTTGAGCCGCAGAAACACCTCGTCCTGACGACGCCCCAAGACATATGCTAAAACCATCCCTGTGTGGTGGTCGATCGCATGCCACAGCCAGCGTGGATTACCTTTGTTGCCGACAAACGACCACATCTCATCCATCTCGGCTTCGCCCGCTTGCTCAATATCCACGGCAATCTGCTCCGGGTTCAGCGTCCGGAGCAACGCGGTATTCACTGACTCAAGCACCCCTTCTTTCTTCCTGAGTGCACTCAGCACTGTATCAGTACTGATCCGGAGCACTCGGGCCGTATCGCGAATCCCACTGGCGTTGAGGCTCATGTCAATGATAGTTTGCTTTACCTCAGGCAGGCATCCTCGGTTGCGGTAATCGAGGAGAAAACTTCCCGTAGTGCACGCGGTGTTCTGGCACAAGTAGCGCTGTGTACCACGGCGTGTCTTGCCGCGTTTGACGATCTGCTCACTGTGACAGTGCAGACAGCGGGCGGCGATGAAGGTCATGGGCCACTCCTTGCTTTGGGATGCTGTCAAGACGAGACCCAGTGTGACATCAATCGCAGTCCATCTCCACTTTTAGAACACTACCAGACAGCGACTATGCTTCTCGTCGGCCAGGAAATACGGAGGCAGGGGAAGACCACACCGGGTGAGCACCGCGACCAGACTCTGGTGGCCAAAGGCACAGATTAAGCGATAGAGGGCCATCGGAGAGATATGAGAGATCACCGCGCAGAGTTCCAAACTGAGGCCACCGGCGTGGCTAAGAGGGCATCACGGGCCACCTCAGGGCGCATCTGGCGGTAGCGCAAGATGAAATGCCACATTCCAACAGATTTAGTGGTAGCAAAGAGGCCTCGGATGTAGAGAGCAGCTCGTGCCTTGATTTCCTGTTGCTACACCACCTGAGGAGGCGCTTCATCGCCTGATGAGCTCTCAAATAACCTCAACAATATCAACGATCTAAAATTTTACCACTAAATCCGGGGGAATCTGAAAATTTCTACTTGTGAAGCCCTGCCTGGGTTATTGATCAGGCGGAATAGACGTTACAAGGTTACGAAATCATGCATATAATACGGCACGGGCAGTTACAGGGGGCTGATCGAGGCGATATGCTTTCTCAGCATACGGTGATCGCTGAACTGTTTGACGTGGCCATGTCAGCAACGCCTCACGAGGGGGTAGTGCAACTTCCGACAAGTTTTTGCCACACAGCTTGGCCGATCGGATGAAGCCGATCGGATGAAGTAGAGTCGGCACCGTCCATGGGAGGTTATCTGTATGGGATGCCTGAGTAGCGGCTCGCGCTGATAATGGGCGCCGCAGTTGGCGATTGAGGTGAGGCCACAGGCCGATGAGTCCATTGTGACGGCTGCCGGTCTGTCGTGGTGCAAGAGTCGGGGGCAGCATCTGGTAAGGCCTGTGACTCGGCCCGTAACACAAGAAGAAGAGCGAGATACGGAAAGGAGGTAGACCCATGCCCAATTACATTTACGTGTCCCTGCAAGACGAGGACAAGGTGCTGATTTTCAGGTTGGACAGCGGGACCGGCACACTGACTCCCCAGGGAGCATTGCCGCTTCCGGGCGGCCCTTCTGCGATGGCGATGAGTCCCGACCGGAAGGTCCTGTACGTGTCGCATCGTAACGTGCCTGGGATCTCGAGCTACCAGATGGACCCCAATGCAGGAGCGCTGACCCAGACCGGTGCGGTAACGCCAGAGGCCGCTCCCACGTTCCTTGCTCCTGACCGCAAAGGCCGATTCTTGCTGGGAGCCTATTACCAGGGTGCTCACGTGGGGGTGCATCCCCTTGGCGCCGATGGCTCCGTCGGTGGGGCACCTGTCGAATGGCTGGAAACGGCGGTTGGAGCACACGCTATCCAGGTTGATCGGTCCAATCGGTTTGTGTTCGTCCCTCACATCGCCCGTATAGCAGACAACGTCTTGCAGCCCCCGGGGGACGCCTACGGTCCCAACGCGATCTACCAGTTCAGATTCGACGAGACTCAGGGCCGCCTCACGCCAAACACCCCCCCGATGTTGGCCATGCAAGAGTTCCTTGGCCCCCGCCACTACTGCTTCCATCCCACGCTGGACGTGGTCTACTTTTCCAATGAACAGGGCTGCAGCGTCAGCGCGTATCGGTTGGACACCACCGCTGGAACGCTCTCGGCGCTGCAAACCGTGACCACGCTGCCAGGGGGGTACTCCGGGAGGAACACCTGCTCTCAGATTCAGATTTCCCCCTCCGGGAAGTTCCTGTACGTGCCCAACCGGGGCCACAACAGCATCGCTGGGTTTTCGGTGAACCCTGCCAGCGGGGAGTTGACTCCCGTCGGGATCGTGCCTACGGAAGCGGTCCCCAGCGCTTTCAGTCTGGACCCGGAGGGCAAGTTCCTCTTTGCTGCCGGGTCGGCATCGGACCGTCTGGCCTCGTACCGCATCGACAGCAATTCGGGCGCGTTGACTCCCATCGATACCTACGATGTGGGCAAGCGTCCCATGGAAGTATGTGCGGTTCATCTCGGCAACTGAGGCGATCATCCGGTTCGTAGCGACCGCTGGGACTCCGAACCCGGTCGTTGATGCGACGCACGAGGAACTCGGCGCAATGTTGCGCTGGCCTCAGCTGCCATTGTCGTGGTGAGGTCTGGACCCACCGGGAGGATTTCCCGGTGGCGGGAGACAAATTATTTGATTCCGAACCCTAGCCTCACCCCGTACAGATTGAGTTAACATCTGGAAGACCGTTCAGTGGGGTAGACTTTCGAACGGGAATTCGTGCATAGGCGCTCCAGGCGGTTACGTCGCGCTTTCCAGTCGGGCATGATGCGACTTGGACTTATTGCGGATACCACATGAACGCGACGTACAAAGCCGTGAGTGGCAGGGGCGGCCAAGCCGGGATTGTAGACCCATGCCCCAATCTTCGCTACAATCCTCTGGGAGAAGATGCTCGGCCTGCGCCGCCCCAACTAGGGTAGCGGGCATTTTCGTGCGATTTTATACGCTAAGGCGTAGCATTTGGCTTTTCAACGCTCTGCAAAGAAATCGGGCTGACTTGTCCACAGGTTGCTGGCTCTGGCATAGGTCATACCAGCCTAGAAGATGGAGCCCCTGGGGAGGAAAACGACGGCCCGGGGCACTGAGAGGCTGTCTTTTTGCCTCCATGAGCCACCCTACACGAGCCAAAGGGAGGCCATGAGAGGTCGCGCCACTGCCTTGAGACATGAGGCACATCGATTTTGAGGACCTTCATGGACCATACTGCGTGGAGCTCGGTGTGGAAAACTGGCGGCTTTTTGGCTGTATGTTGCCGCATCACCGGGGCTTCCGGCTTAGAGTATATTTCTGCACGAAAATGCCCGCTACCCTCAACTGGCAGTCGCTGAGGTGCTATGGCAGAAGAGATTCATCATCCGCACGACTTGATGGTGCATGCGGTGTTGAGCGATGTGACCGAAGCCTCGAGCTTTTTACAGGCGTATCTGCCGGGTGAGGTGAGCCAGGAGCTGAACTGGTCGACTTTGCGGCTGGTTGAGGGCTCGTTTGTGGACGAAGACCTCCGCGGCAGCGAAGCCGATCTGCTGTACGAGGTCGAGCGGGTTTTGAGCCAGGATGCCGTCTGGCTCTACATCCTGCTTGAACATCAGTCGACGCCGGATCGCTGGATGCGGTTTCGGCTGCTCAAGTATTGCTGCCGCATATGGGACCAGAGTTTCCGCGATCAGCCCGAGCAGCGGGAACTGCGAGCGATTGTCCCGCTGGTCTTTTACCAGGGTGAACGGCGCTGGACGTATTCCCGCGAGTTTGCTGATCTGTTTGCCGAGTCGGTACGGGAGTGGTCGGGGGTGCCGCGTTTTGCCCATGCACTGATTGATCAGTCCGGGATGCGGCCGGAGGAGGTTCAGGGCGAACTCAAAGGGCGGCTCATGCAGTTGGTGATGCTGGCGGCGTATCACCCGACGCTTGCCTGGATGGAGCAGGCCGCGAGATTGCTGGGCTCGCTGGCATCGCTTGCGCCCGGTGGCGGTATCGACTATGTGCGGCTATTCGTGTTGTATATTCTGTCGACGCAGGAGCCAGAGGCGGCGCTGTCGTTTCGCGAGGCGTTACAGCGACACGCGCCGGAAGTAGGAGATGATCTAATGACGTATGCTCAGGAGCTTTTAAATGAGGGTCGGACGGAAGGCCGGGCCGAAGGTCAGGCCGAAGGCGAGATCAAGGCGGAGGTGAGGATCATTGAGAATCTGTTGCGCGAGGGAATGGCGTGGGATGCGATCGAGCGAGTAACCGGCATTAACGAGGCGAGGTTCCAGGCACTCAAACGGCAAGTTGAAACCATGGATACGTGAAGGGGTGCTTATACCTACTGTATGTCTCGGCGTAACTTACGTGGTGGTATGCACTTACGGGCGTTATAGTGGTAATAGTCCCAAAACCAACACTCGTGTCACCAGCCGCAAACTCGCCAGACTTGTGAGGGCCATGAACCTGCACCCTGCGGCTAAATACTCCAGGCTCACCCACTGACTGTCATAAGGGCAAAAAGGTCTAGAAGAAGGGGGCTCTCTTAGGGCATCGGCAGACCTGTCAACGCGGTCTCTCCCTCGCGGAGACCACAGAGAGTGACCAGGGGGTGCACCAGCCCTGAGCCTTCAAGCAACCTCCGAGAGTGGGCGAGGTTCTTCCTCCTCCCCTCTCGACACTGGCCTCAGCACCATGGTCGGTCTCATACCCCTCCAGGGGCCCTGGTGACCGTGTTGGGCGGAATGTTTCACGATGAGGCTGGCTGACGCTTGCCAGGCTTATCTGGTACGCGCCGCTGGCGCTCGCACACCCAGGAGCCGCGTGCTCGCCGATTTCCTCTGAACGCCGTCACCCGTACGGCCCCCCGCACTCACTTTGTACCCCCAGGAGCACCTTGCCTACCCCTTCCAGATGGATGGGGAACGCCGCATTGTGCTGCACCTCCACGTGAATATCTCGTAAGGCACGCTCCAGCGGGTGGGCGCGATAGAGGGCATTCGTGCCCGCTGCGTGGAACACCAGATCGACGGCGCGGACGGCTTCATGCATGCCGTGGGTAATGGCTAACCGGGCCTGGGCAATCGGACGGCTGAGGTCGGGCACTCCGGCGCACACCGCCTCCCAGGCCGTCCCCACGGCCTCCACCACGTAGGCACGCGCCGCGCTGCAGATGGCCTCGGCCTCCGCCACCCGCGTTTGCACGAAGGGCCGCTCTCGGAGCGGGGTGGACGAGGCGGTCGATCTCGTGCCACGCGCGAGGTCAATAAAGCTCTCCAGCGCCCCGCGGGCGATGCCCAGCGCATTGGCCACCGTCGCCGTCCACAGCGTGACCAACAAGAGTCGCGGATCGTACAGCGGGCCCGCTGCTTGGGGAGGGGTACCCGGGGCGAACGTCTGGGCCGTCGGCACCACGACATCATCCACGAGGAAGTCCTGGCTCCCCGTGCCACACATCCCGACCACAGCCCACGTGTCTTCGATGGTCGCCGCCGCGGCCGGCACCCACAGGACCCGGATGTCCGGTGTCCCGGCGGCGGTCCGCCGGGGGATGTCGCCCTCCATGACGACACAGGAACAATGGAGCCAGTTCGCATGGGTAATGCCACTGGCGAAGTTCCAGCGGCCCCGCACTCGGTACCCTCCCTCGACCGGAAACGCCTGCCCTTGGGGGCGTAAAGAGCCTGCCACACGCAGGTCGGGGGGCTGCCCACAGAGGGCGCGGCCGACCTCCACGGGGAACCACGCCGCAAAGGCCGAGAAGACGGTGGCAATCATCGTACACCACCCCACCGACCCATCGGCCTGCGACACGGCTTCGATCACCCGGAACACCGTCAGCGGCGGCATTTCGGCGCCCCCCAGCGCGCGCGGCAGATACAATTGGAACAGACCCGCCGCCGCCAGAGCCTCCGCGAGGCCCTGCGGCACCCGGCGGGTCGACTCGCCTTCCTCGCGGGCCGCCCGGATGTGCGGCCCGAGCGCGGTCGCCGCGGCAAAGACATCATCGGTCATGGGCGTGCCTCCTCTGGATGCGGCGCTCCCAAGGCGCAGCAAAGCGATCACCTGCACCCTCGCGGTGACCCAGGGCACCCGAGCGCCTCGCGATCGGTGGTGGTGCCGCTGTGCGCATGCGCCCCCGCATCATAGCACAGGCGAGGGGCACCTGTGGACATCCCGTTGAGCATGTAGCATCCCCTTGGCAATGCGTGTAGAATCCCCTTAGCAATCCGCCCCCCTCGCCAGCAGCGGTGCCTGGCCAGACCGTGCGCCACCGCGCGCTGCCTGGTTGTAGGCCGCGCCGGCGGGCGGGGGCGGGGCGGCGTGCAAAGGCCGTTTGCATGGCCTATCCGCAGCACGGCAGGGGGAGCAACACCATGGATTATCCCTATGATGTCGGCCGCTATTCCCGTACGGTGACCACGACGTCGCCAGACGCGCAGCGCTGGTTTGATCGTGGGCTCAACTGGTGCTTCGGCTTCCACCACGAGGAAGCGATCCGCTGCTTCGAGCAGGCGTTGGAAGCTGATCCGACCTGTGCGATGGCGCATTGGGGCATCGGCTACGCGGCGGGGCCGAACTACAATGTTCCCTGGGAACTGATGGATCCGGCCGGGAAGGCCGCGGCGCTCGCCCGCGCTCATGATGCTAGCCGCATGGCGGTCGCGCTGGCCGCAGGCACCACCGCGCCGGAGCGCGCGCTGATCGAGGCGTTGCCCGCCCGCTATCCGTACCGTGATCCGCTCGACGACCAGCGCCCGTGGAACGACGCGTTTGCCGAGGCCATGCGTCTCGCGCACCGAGCGCATCCCGACGACCTGGAGGTGTGCTGCATTTTCGCCGAGGCCATCCTCAACCGCACACCCTGGCGCATGTGGGATCCGCGCACCGGCGCGCCCACGCCCGGCGCCGGCACGCTGGAGGTCCGCGAGGTGCTGGAATCAGCGTTCCGCGACCTGCCCGGGGCGATGCAGCATCCGGGCCTGCTGCACCTTTACGTGCATCTGATGGAGATGTCGCCGCATCCCGAGGTGGCGCTGCTCGCTGGCGACCAGCTTCGCGAGGTGAGCCCCGATATGGGTCATTTGGTGCACATGCCCACCCACATTGACATTCAATGCGGCCACTATCACGACGCGATGCACTGGAACCAGAAGGCGATCATCGCCGACCGCAAGTTCTATGACCGCGCCGGGCCGATGAATTTCTATTCCGGCTACCGCATCCACAATTATCACTTCGCCGCGTACGGGGCGATGTTCCTGGGGCAGTATGCGCCCGCCATCGCTGCCGCCGACGCACTGGTGGAGACGATGCCGGAGGCGTTCCTGTGCATGCCGTCGCCGCCCATGGCTGACTTCTTCGAAAGCTACGTCTCGATCCGCCAGCACGTGCTGATCCGCTTCGGCAAATGGCACGAGATCATCGCGCAGACGCTGCCTGCGGACCGTGAGCTGTACTGCAACACGGTGGCGATGATGCATTACGCCAAGGGTGTGGCGCATGCCGCGCTGGGCGACGTGGCGGAGGCCGAGGCCGCACAGGCGTTGTTCCGCGAGGCGGCGGCGCGTGTGCCGGAATCGCGCTACCTGCACAACGCGCAGTGCGTGCAGTTACTGGCCATCGCCGAGCGGATGCTTGCAGGCGAGATCGTGTATCGGCGCGGCGCGTATGACGCGGCCTTCGCCCATCTGCGTGCCGCCAGCGCGCTGGAGGACGCTCTGCCGTACGACGAACCGTGGGGCTGGATGCAGCCGGTGCGCCACGCGTTGGGCGCGCTGCTGCTGGAGCAGGGCCGCGTCGCGGAGGCGGAGGCGGTGTATCGAGAAGACCTCGGGCTTGGCGGCTCGCTGCCGCGCGCACAGATCCATCCGGACAATGTCTGGGCGCTGCGTGGGCTGCTTGACTGCCTCGAACGACGTGGTGAAACGGTGGAGGCCGCGCTGATCCGCCCGCGTGTGGAGATTGCCGCGGCACGGGCCGACGTGCCGGTGGCGGTGTCCTGCTTCTGCGCGCGTGATCGAAGCGCCTGACGCCTGCGCTGGTGCTTGCCTGGCAAGCTCAGACGCGGAACCGTGCAGGGCAACGGGCGGGAGGAAACAGCGATGATCGATCTGGTCGTCCGCGGCGATACGGTGGTGACGCCGCAGGGTGTCGGTGCGTACGACAGAGCAATCGCAGGGGAACGGATCGTCCCCCGCCAGCAGCGGTACCTACGTATGAACCGGTTGCAAGTGTTCAAGCGAGCACACACTGCTCGCTTGGCTCTAGTGGAGGTCCAGAACAAAGGACGCGTTTGGTGCCGTCAGAAAAATGTGCGGCGAGCTGGGGTAGCGAGGACGCCGAAAAGCGCCTGATCACTGCCAGTTTTGTTCGTGTGCTCCAGAGGTATACCGACTCTCTGCAAACGCATTATCTGCTTATATTTCAATAACTTGTGCCGGTGAGTAAAACTTGCGACCGGTTACTGGACAACCTGGCCAACTGGCGTGACAATCGCCGGAAACCACCATGGTCACCTTGCAGGCGTTTCGACACCTTTCAACGTGGAGCACTCTCATGACCGTTCATGGCATGCATCGTGAAGCCAGTATTGAGATCAACGCTTCCCCCGACGCCGTCTACGATCTCGTCTCCAATCTCCCGCGCATGGGGGAGTGGAGTCCGGAGAACATTGGCGGCGAGTGGCAGGGTGGCGGCAGTGGCAAGGCGGGTGACCGCTTTCTTGGCCACAATCGGGCCGGCGAGCGCGCCTGGTCGGTACCGGTGATGGTTACCGTAGCGGAGCGCGGCCGGTGCTTTGAGTTCGTGACGCATCCCGACGACGGCCCCTATGTGCGCTGGACCTACCGCCTCGAACCCAGCGGGACCGGGACACGCGTGACGGAAATTTGGGATGTGGAACAACTCTCGCCAGGGCGGCGGGGCCAAACCCAGGCCCAGCTTGACGAGCGGTCGCGCTACACCGAAACCATGCTGGAGAAGACCCTCGCTGCCATGAAAAAGACGGCCGAGAGCTGAGCGGTACGGGCGATCCGCCCGGCAGAGGCAAGGGAGACGGTTGCCATGGCCCACGAACCCGTATCACTCTTCGAGGCGATCTCCAGTCAGCGGGCGATCCGCCACTTCAGCCCGCAGCCCGTCTCTGACGAGGCGATAGAAACGATCCTCAGCGCCGCCATCCGTGCGCCCAGTGGCGGCAATCGCCAGCCTTGGCGCTTTCTCGTCATCCGGGATGCCGCCCTCAAGCGTCAGCTCGGCCAGTGGTACCTGGCGGCGTGGCAGGCGGCGATTGCCGGGATGGAGACAATCACCCAACCCTACCACCACGGCGCGGAGCTCGCCCGGCAGATGGCCACCGTGCCCGTGCTCATCCTGGCCTGCATCGACCACGGTCCTGCAGGGACTGGGCCGGGGCCGGTCACGCGCGGCGCCTCGATCTATCCTGCGGTCCAGAATCTGCTGCTGGCCGCCCGTGCGCTGGGGCTCGGCACGGTGTTGACCACGCTGCATACGCAGTATGAACGTGAGATCAAGGCGCTGCTGCACATCCCCGCCACCGTCGAGACGGCAGCGCTGATCCCGGTCGGGTACCCCGCGGAGGGCGTGCGATTTGGACATGCCCGTCGGAGGCCGTTGTCGGAGGTGGTCTTTCACGAGCGATGGGGCGAGAACCAGTGACACGGGGCGTGCGGGGTGTCTCTCATGGCCAGGCCTCGCCATGATCGAGCAGCAATGGAGACCCACGCTATCACGACGCCTGGGTGCATACATGCCCGAAAACCTCTCACATGTTCGCTCTGCCGGCAGGCCATTGTTCGGATAGCCTGCCAGAGGAGCATGCGTGTGACCGGTTTGAGCGTACGGTTGCAGCGGCGGGAAGTGCCGGTGTAGTGCGACGCACGATCCGGCACAGCTCTGGCGTGCTCTCCCCGTGTTCCTGCCCCCGGCAGGCGAGCGCCCCGGTGGTGTCCAGGCCATGCGCTGCGCCCGCACCAACATCTCGCCCGCCTCAGCCCTTAGTCCGTCGAGGCCTCGTCGGCGA
>Ga0081455_10008762_pt1 | contig 10473 bp, 10 predicted proteins | sample TabmetS3T2R1_FD_70207 | JGI IMG/M metagenome (GOLD analysis project Ga0081455, IMG submission 70207) | Tabebuia heterophylla rhizosphere microbial communities from the University of Puerto Rico - S3T2R1 | ecosystem: Host-associated > Plants > Roots > Rhizosphere ... | reverse complement strand
TTAGCGTACCAGGGCTTTGCCCCGGGCGCGGCCGGGTCACACCGCCATTGATTCCCGGATCTTTATCGTCTCCTGTCGTGACGAGCCAGTACTCCATCGGCCCGCCCCCGAACTGCTGAAACTTCCAACCAAAAATATCCTGATAAAACGGCTGCACCTTTTGCGGGTCATCCGTGTAAATTTCAAAATGAGTAACGCGATTCATAATATTTTTCTTTTTTATACAGTGCTCAGTATTCGTCGTGTCGGCGAACCCATTCCATTGAAAAGTCAAAATGGTCCTCGTCGCGGCCCTTTGGCACCAGGTCGAGAAAATTGTAAGCGCCCACCAGGATATCGAGACCGCGCGCATACATTGAATAGGTGTGAAAGAGTTCGCCGCTCCCGTCCCTAAAAAAGACGCTCAATCCGGGAAGCTCATCCTTAATAAATTCCCCCCTTTTGTAATTGTAATAGGCTTCGTTCTTCGTTTCGTCTTCCCTGGTAAAAGAGACGTTATAATCGAAATTGAAATCGTTGCGGTAGGACGACAACCATTTGAACCGCCAGCCCATTCGTTCTTTGTACGCTTCGAGTTTCGGCCATGGCGCGCGAGAGATGACGACGAAAGAAACATCACGATGCGGAAGATGCCAGTTTACTCCGTCGAAATGATCCGCAAGGTACGAACAGCTCTTGCAACCCTCCTCCCAATCCGGACCAAACATAAAGTGGTAAACAATTAGCTGACTCTGGCCGTCGAAGAGATCCGTCAGACTCTCCTGGCCGTTTGGTCCATCGAAAACGTATTCCTTCCTCACCCCGACCCACGGCAATTCGCGCCTGTGGCGGCTCACCTCATCACGCAATCGTGTCAGCTGTTTTTCCCGCGTCAGCAAATCCTTGCGTGCGACGAGCCACTCAGCTTCTGACACGACCTTGAAATGATTCACTTCGCTTTTGTCTGTTTCCAGTGTCTCAATTTTCATTCTGTCTTGTTTCGTTTGTTTGATGATTTCGGTTCGATCGAAAAAGGAATCTTCTCGCCACAAACACAGCCAGGCCGCCAGTCGAGGTCGCACCAGCTGCGGCCAGAACCGCGTTTGCTACACATACAGGGCACATAGCACATCCGTTTGACTTCACTAAATACGACGAACAAACCAGGCTGTTTAGGACACGTCCTTCAATATCCAGTAACGAGCATCAGATAAGACCACTTCGAATTCGCGGGTTTTGGCGACGAAAAAAAGCCGTCACATCCAGTCTGTCCTAAAAACTTGTCGATCGAACCTGATCGCTTGCAGTCGGGATTCTACTTAAGTCAAATTCTTTTACTGTTAATAAATAAAATCAATCGCATGTAGCTATTAAACCAAAGGTTAACTACTGCGTTTGAACTTGCATTAAACGCTACGCCTCGACGATCGTCTTGAACCCGCCGTAAAGCATACGCTTCACATCGAAAGGCATTGGTTGATCCATCATCTTCACTAAACGCGGATCTTTCATGACCTTTTTGTTAACGCTGTCGCGATGCGCACGTGACTTGTAAACGATCCATGAGAAAATCACGGTTTCGCCCGGTTTGACCTTGATCCCGCGTGGAAACGGCAATCCCATTTTCACGTTCAGATCATCGCCGACGCACTCGCGGAATTCGAGCGCACCGTGGTCTCTCCATATCTTGCCTGCCTTCTGCGCCCCTCGGCGATAGGCGTTCACGCTCTTCTTCGGAACAGGGATTACATATCCATCTACGTAATGAGCCATAATTAATTCCTTTGATTATTGGTGATTATTTACTTTGTCGTGGGTTCTGATTCCTCACTATCCAGAAAGCTCTCGACCATCGGCACGAGAATAGCGGTCCGCGACGGGATCACCATGTGTTCAGTGCCAGGCAAAATCGCAAGCTGCGCATGCGGCAGAAGATGAAATAACTCAACTGCCCCTTCGGGATGCATTACATCTCTGTCGCTGCCCACAACCAGCGTCGGTGCGTTGATCGACTGAATCGCTCTGTCCGCGACATCTTCGAAATCACGCATACGGTTGCGCGACTTGTAAAAAAACGACTCCAGATTTTCCGGTTGCGGCGCTACCTTGCGATACGCTTCACGCAATTCCGGGGGCATCGCGTCTGGCTGAGCGGTTTTCATCGATTCCCAAAACTGCAGATCAGCCCAGGCGCGCTTCATTAACGCGGTAATCACGACGAGCCGGCGAACCATCTGCGGGAAGCGGATCGCTACCTGGAGCGCAATGGTGCCGCCGTTGCTGAAACCAAAGAGATCGGCTCGGTTAATATCCAGGTGCTTCAGCAGCGCAACCGTATCGTCGGCCGACTGTTCAAAGCTGAAAGGCCGATCCTCTATATCAAGTGTGCGCCCGCAGCCTTGCTGCTCGAAGGCGATGATCCTTCGACTGCGAGCAAGGACTGGTAAGAGATGGCCGAACGATGTCTCGATGGTGTCGCCGCCGCCATGCAGCAGGACCAGTGGCAACCGTCCCGTTGGGCCGTGGACTTCGTAATACATTCGAAGACCGTTGACGGGCGCGTATCCAGTCTGTTGCAATGTGCTGGAGTGCATGGCGGCGAGACAGCCATCCCGCAATGAAAGTGTTAAGTCCTTTCACTTGCGCGAGCATCGGAGCGCGGTGTCAGACTTGCGCAAACTGCGCTTCCGCCCGCACGTCTGCGGCAATAGGACACTCACCCGCCACAGGTCTGACTTCTACACGGATGCCGTACGGCAGGCCGGGGCATTCCTTGGCAATGGCAATCGCTTCGTCCAGCGTGGGAACGTTAAGGAGGAAATAACCGCCAATTGTTTCCTTGGATTCGGCGAAAGGACCATCGGAGACGATCCGGTCCTTGCCTGAAACAATTTTTCCCTCGCGCTCCAGTGGATTTCCAGCCACGGCCTTGCCATCCTCGGTTAGGCGTTTGAACCAGGCCATCCAATTGTCCGTTACTTTTTGCAGTTCCTCCAGCGAAAGACCCTTGCGCAAGTCATTGCCGCGAAATAGCAGCATGTATCCATTTTGATTTTGGTGTTGTGTACTCATGTTCTTTGTTTTTGATGGTTGATAATTGAGGTTTTAGAAATTTACACCGTCACGAGCTCTTGCTCCCGCGCCAATTCTCGCGCGCGAACATCCAGCGGACATTCTTCAGCTACGGGGCGGACTTCAATCGAACCGCCGTACATCAGACTCGGATTGGCTTTAGCTATGTCAATAGCTTGGTCAAGCGTTTCGACGTTTAAGATCAGATATCCGCCGATGGCCTCTTTGGATTCTGCGAAGGGTCCATCCGAAATGACGCTTCCGTTTTTACCTGAAACGGTCGCGCCTTTCCGTTGGAGCGCGTGGCCAGGTGTGGCCTTGCCTTGCGCGATTAATTCTTCGACCCAAGCGTGATTCTGATTAATCACACTTCGGATCTCGTCGTACGAAAGCTCCTCATACCATTCATCGCTGCGAAAAAGCAGCAGGTAGCTGTTTTGGTGTTGTGTACTCATAGTCTGTTCAGTTTTTGATTGTTTTGTTCTTCGAATAGCAACGAACGAACTGATAAGATTAGGACAATTATTTTGCGTTCGCGTCGCTCTGCCAAATTCCAAACGCGTTGCCCTCAGTATCCTGGCAAACGGCGAAGTAACCCATCTGTGGCACAGCCGTTTTGGCCATGCAGATTTTGCCACCGAGCTTTTCGATCTTTTTGGAAAACTCGGCGACCGAATCTACGCTGATGTAATTGACGATCGGCTCTCCGGGCTGTCTGCGCCCCTTGAGTGCACCATCAGGTGTATCGTCTGCACCACCAGTGTCGATATGCCAGTAATCCCCTCCTCCCGGGAACGGATTGATTTTCCAGCCAAATAAATTGCTGTAAAACGCGTTGGCTCGTTCCGGGTTATCGGCCGGGATTTCAAACCAAACGATGCTTGCTGTTTGTTTCTGTTCTGAATTGCTCATGTTTTCCTTTCTATTGATGCGTGGTTTTGGAGATACAACGAATGAGCAAGCCGATTCAGGACAACTTTTTTCCGATCAAGCGGTCTGGCCGTCAGCACAGTGCCGCAATCGCTTTAAAAGAAACGCTCGCTCCGATTTAATTTCCGCAAGCTCAAACGATCGCCGGAACTGCTCGGCGGCGGCTTGCAGATTACCCGACCTCAACTCGAATTCCCCGAGCACGGCATAGAGCAAATAGTACGTACGCAACTTACTGAGATCTCGAACTCGCCGCACAGCCTCGAGCCCGGCCTTGGGTCCACGAAGGTTTGCGATGGCCACGGCGCGATTGAGAGCCACAACCGGTGATTGATCGAATTCAGCTAATCGGTCGTAAAGCGAAAGGATCTTCTGCCAGTCGGTAGATTCGTAGTCCTTTGCTGCACAATGACAGGCGGCGATCCCGGCTTGAAGATGATATTCGCTGAGCTCGTCACCTGTCGCCGATTTTGCAAAGTGAAACATTCCGCGCCCGATCATGGATTTGTTCCAACGTGTCCGATCCTGCTCTTGCAGGCGCAGCAGGTTGCCGTCCCTGTCCAGCCGCGTCGAGTTGCGAGCAGCATTGAAAAGCATTAATGCCAAAAGAGCATGTGTTCTCGGCTGATTACCAACTGGATGTGCGACCAATAGCTCTGCGAGACGAATTGCTTCTTCGCAAAGCTCCTCACGAACAAGATTTTCACCGCTCGAGGCTTTGTAGCCTTCATTGAACAGCAGGTACAGCGATTGCAGAACCTTATCCAATCGTTGCTCTAATTCTCTGCCTGCGGGAATTTCAAATGGGATGCGTGCCTGGTGAATTTTCTGTTTTGCCCGGGTCAATCGCTTTGCGATCGCGGTGTCCGTGGTTAGAAATGCGTGCCCTATCTCTTCGACACTGAAACCACACAAGGTTTTCAAAGCGAGCGCAACCTGCGCCTCCGAGGGAATAGCGGGGTGACAACAAACAAACATCAATCGCAAGCGATCGTCGCTAATTTCGTCCTCCGAAAAAATCGTTTCGTCGGTCGCGACGCCATCGCGATCCATCAAGTGAATGATTTCCGCCTGTTTGTTTTGAAACACTTTTCGTCGGCGAACCGCGTCCAGCGCGAGATTACGCGATGCGCGCATGATCCAGGCGGAGGGATTTTTCGGGACTCCATAAAAGGGCCAGGTCTGCAACGCCCGCACCAGCGCTTCTTGAACGACGTCTTCCGCAAGGTTGAGATGTTCGATGCCAAAAATCCTGGTGAGAGTGGCAACCATCTTCGCCCCTTCGTGACGAAACAGATGTTCCACTATGCCTGATACTTCAGGTGATGTTTGCGCAGTGTTTTTCAAGGGCAAGATCCCTCCGCGGAGACAATCTTGCCTGTGTGAACTGTCCGCGCATCAACATTCGCAGACCCGAATTGTCTGCGCCGCTGGCCCAGACGCGCGCGTTCTCTCCTCAGGCGTGCGTCACGACGGAATGACGTGTCGCCCCTGCCACGCCGGCGCGCCGGCGCGAAACGCCATGATGACGTGCTCGCAACCTGCGCACCGGGTGTTCAGCGGAAAAGCGGCTACCGACCTTATGTGCTGCCCCGTTGGAACGGGCCAGTTTTCGCCAATAGGCCGTCACAAGAGCTTTTTCACTGGGGAAACTTCTCATGAAGTTCTCACCTCGCTCTCAACCAGCCTTTTGAAATTGCCCAAGTACTCCTCAAGTCTGTGCGTAAGACTTGGAGGATCGAAAATCGAACGAATCTTTAGAGTCACTTCGGTTTCATTCTGAGAACACGGCTCGAAAGAGATCACGCCTGACATGAAACCATTCGACATGGTGCGCCAGGCAATTCGGCGCCCAGGAATTTGAAGCACGATATGAAACACCCCTTTTTGATCGCTGCTGTTCGGCTGCCACGTGTAGGAAAAGTGCGTATCATCGATTCTGCAGACGTCCCGCAGTGGCGTGACGAACTTGGGAAGATCCTCAAGATTCGACCAATGCTTGTAGACGCGATCAACAGATGCATTCACAACGACAGTCTGTTGAGCGGCATTCATTGCAGCCGGGGCTCTTTCCATTGTGGGCATCATGGTGTCAGGCATTGAATCGCGCATACTGCTCCCTCGAAAACGCACGGTTCCATCCGTCGGTGAAGTTAAAAAGGGCCATGTTCAAGACGAGCATTGGATCATGACGTCGTCGAAAGCGTCGAAGAATCTTCGGCAGCTTGGTCCTTGAAATGGTTTGTGGTCGTTTGAATTTCATCTCTGTTAAATTTTTTCTTCCAAACGCTAGGCAAAATCGCGCCGCGCTACCATAGGGCGGTGGGAGGATTTTTCGCTGCTTCGCAGGGGAGACCGGCTAGCACCTCTTTCGAGGGAGGAAACAAAAGTGGCGTGACAGCGCAGCCTTGTTAGACTTGGACATGCGCATGCGGGCACAAGGTCCGCCTGAAACGTGGGTTTTGCACGGACGGCTAGCTAATTTGTTATGAAAGCACAAGTCCCCGTCGGCGAATCCGTGCGCGGCACCAGTGTATTCTTGCCGCGTGTTGAAGAGAACCGCAATGCCGGAGGCTCCGAGGCGGACCATGATGAAAGCGCGGCAAAAAACCTCTTTAAGCTATCGCGGGATGTAATCCTTTCTCTGGACCAATCCGGAAAAATTCTCTGCATTAATCAGCGAGGTGTCGAACTGACTGGTTATTCCGAGACGGAATTGCGAGGAGCAAGTATCTCAGAACGCCTGCTTCTTTCCGAGGATCGTTCGGCGCTTGACCAAATTTTGCACGACCTTGTACACGGGAAAACGCGCGAATATGAAATCCGGTGGAGAACCAAAAACGGCGGGATTATTCATTTAGATGGGGTATCGGTTCCGCGTCTCTCCGAAACCGGCGAGTTTCTATCTACTCTTTGCACTCTGCGGGATATAACCGGGCGCAAATGCGCCGAAGACCAACTACGCAAGAGTGAAGAGAAATATCGGGACTTAATCGAAATTTCCCCCGACGCCGTCTATGTCGTTGACGCAAAGGGAGTCTGCGTTTTGGGAAATCGCGCTGCGGCTGAGCTGGCTGGAATTCCACACGACCAGTTGATTGGGACGCCCGTAACGAACACCTATCTCCCGGAGGAACGCTACCTTTTTCAAGAGCGACTGAAAGAGTTGTCGGGAAAAAAGGCGTTGCGCTTCGAGAGAAAATTTGTGCGGAAGAACGGTGAGATCGTTCCGGTAGAAGTTTCAGTGTCTGCGATACGCGGAGGATATTTTCAGGCGATCCTGCGCGACATCAGCGAACGCAAGCGAGCGGAGGGCGCGCTGCGGGAAGCTCACGAGAACTACGTGACGCTGGTGAACTCCATCGACGGCATCGTCTGGGAAGCGGACGCGCAGACCTTTGCATTCACCTTCGTCAGCCCCCAGGCCGAACGGATGTTGGGGTATCCAGTAACACGCTGGACGACCGAAACAACTTTTTGGGAAGGTCATATTCATCCCGACGATCGAGAATGGGCGACTAGATTTTGTATCGATGCAACTCACGCGAAACGTCCACACGATTTTGAATACCGCATGGTCGCGGCGGACGGGCACATTGTGTGGCTGCACGATGTGGTGACCGTCGTCGTCGAGAACGACCGACCTGTCCGGCTGCGCGGTGTTATGTTGGACATCACCGAGCGGAAACGAGCTGAAGAAGCATTAAGAGAAAGCGAGGAACGTTACCGCGTATTGGTCGAGTTTTCTCCGAACAGCATCTGTGTTCATCGAGATGGCCAGCTTTTGTATGTGAACCCTGCCGGGGTGCGCCTGTTCGGCGCGACAGACGCTGCGCAACTTATCGGGCGTTCGGTTCTTGATTTCATCCATCCGGATTCGCTGCCCGTCGTCACGGAACGAATTCGCCAGGTGGGGGCCGGAGGAACCGCGCCATTGATTGAAGAAAAATTCGTTACCGTGAGTGGAGAAGTGCGCGATGTAGAAGTCACATCCATCCCGATCATTTACGAACGTGCTCCGGCCGCTCAGGTGATCATCCGCGATATTACGGAGCGCAAACAAGGCGAAGCACTCCTGGCGGGAGAGAAGCGGTTACTCGAGATGATCGCGACCGGCGTGGAGCTGAAGGAGATCCTCAACGCCTTGTGCCTGACCGTCGAAGGCCAGCGGAGCGGCGCGCTCGCATCCGTTTTGTTACTGAATCCTGACGGCGCTCATCTGGATGTCGTTGCCGGACCGAGCCTTCCTAAAGAATGGACGCAACAAATGGAAAAGCTACCGATTGGACCGTCGGCTGGCTCTTGCGGCACCGCAGCATATCGCGGATCGCCGGTCATCGTTTCGGATATCACGACGGACCCGCTGTGGGATGTTCCAGAGCATCGCGCATCTGCCTTGAAACAAGGGCTGCGAGCTTCCTGGTCAAACCCTGTGCTTTCCTCAAACGGGAAAGTCTTGGGGACTTTCTGCATGTACTATAGACAGCCGCAAAGTCCGAGCGCGCAAGACCGCGAGCAGATTGAGTTGGCCACGCATGTTGTGCGAATCGCCATTGAAAGGGATCGTGCCGAGGAGGCTCTGCGCGCCTCTGAACAGCTCGCGCGTGGCCAGGTGGAGGCCCTCACTTATAGCCTCGATGTTCTCGCTACGGCCCCGGCGCCAGACAAGTTTCTGGGCCAAATGTTGGGCACGATTGGCCGACTTCTCGGGGCGCAAAGCGTGATTCTGTGGCTGCTGGATGAGGCAACCGAATCATTGGTTCTGCGGGCCGCCGCACAGGGCGCGAATTTTGCAGCGGCAGATCCGGAGCATCCATTCGCCAAAAACCCTCTCCTGTGGAAAGAAGACAAAGTACTTCAGGAAACGGTCTTCACCGGAGCGCCGGTCATCTGTGAGGACATTGAGAACGATCCGCGCGTGACCGCGGCGATTCGTGAATACTTCAAGTCTAACGGCACGAAGAAATATCTAACCATTCCAACACTGGTGGGTGGTCATGTAAAAGGATTTATAGGAATTCGTCACGGCGAGCGGGCGGCTTATCGGCCGGAAGAGATCGAGCTGGCCCAGGCCCTCGCACATCAGGCAATGCTAGCCATTCAACTCAATGAGTTCGCCGAGCAAAACCGGCAGTCAGCCATTCTTGAAGAGCGAAATCGAATGGCGCGCGACATTCACGATACGCTGGCACAGGGCTTCACAGGCGTCATTGTGCAATTGGAAGCGGTGGAAGACGCAATCGGATGTTGCCGCCGCAAGGAAGCCAATGACCATTTGCGACGAGCCAGCGAACTGGCCCGACGCAGCTTGAATGAAGCGCGCCGGTCGGTTCATGCCCTGCGCCCTCAGGCCTTGCAACAAAGCCATTTTTGGGAGGCGTTGAAGGGAATTATTAAAAACACGACCGTCGGAACTAACCTTCGTACTAAATTCGAGCTTCGAGGAAAACTGCGTGATCTTCCCCTGGTTTGGCAGGAGAATCTTTTACACATCGGACAGGAAGCGTTGACTAACACGCTGAAGTACGCGCGCCCCCGCAATTTCGACACGCGGCTAACCTTCAACACGAAGGAGCTGCGCCTTGAGCTTCGCGATGACGGCGACGGATTTCGAGTAAAAGATCGACATGATGGCTTCGGTTTGGCTGGAATGCGGGAGCGGGTCGAACAAATGGGCGGGGAGCTCAAAATCACGAGCGCGCGTGGCAAAGGCACAAAAATCGTTGTTACGTTGCCCTACAACGGCGCAACGAAATCGTGAAAGCCAAAACGAAATCTGCCAGAAAAAGTATAGCTCGTTCTTCCCGCAGGAACGGGCCGCCGAAGGGTCCGCCCGGTCCGCATCGACGGGGGCGTCGCGGCGCGATTACCCTGCCCAAGAGGTCACGCATTGGTGTTCTCATCGCCGATGACCACACCGTGGTGCGTGAAGGTTTGGTTTCTTTGATTCAACGCAAACCGGACATGACTGTGATAGGTGAAGCAAAAAATGGTCGTGAAGCAGTCGAGCTGTGGAAGCAGCATCATCCGGATGTGACGCTGCTCGATTTGCGGATGCCCGAGATGGATGGCGTCAGTGCAATCAAAGAAATCCGCGATCAAGACGAGCACGCGCGCATCATTGTTCTCACGACCTTCGACGGCGACGAAGATATTTTTCGCGCAATTCAAGCCGGCGCGAGGGGTTATCTCCTCAAGGACGTGCCGCGCGAAGCGTTGATGGACAGTATTCGCCGCGTGCACGCCGGCGAAACTTGTGTTCCTGTCCATCTCGCGGCCAAGCTCGCGGAACGCGTCAGCGGCGAAACGTTGAGCTCGCGTGAGATCGATGTGCTGAAACTGATGGCCCAGGGTAAAAGCAACAAGGAAATCGGCGCCGCGCTATTCATCAGCGAAGGCACGGTGAAATCGCACGTAAAAGCGATCTTCGCCAAGATGAATGTCATCAGCCGCACCGAAGCCGTGGCAAACGCCACTAGGCGCGGCCTGATT
>Ga0081455_10008761_pt1 | contig 10473 bp, 10 predicted proteins | sample TabmetS3T2R1_FD_70207 | JGI IMG/M metagenome (GOLD analysis project Ga0081455, IMG submission 70207) | Tabebuia heterophylla rhizosphere microbial communities from the University of Puerto Rico - S3T2R1 | ecosystem: Host-associated > Plants > Roots > Rhizosphere ... | reverse complement strand
CGTTTTCCGTCCGGCCAGCTGAGGATCTTACGGTGCGGAATGGGAACAAAGTCGTACTGCATGCTTCTCCCCGCCGTGAGGACGCCCCGGGGGCGGTCAAAACTCTACTTGACAGGCACAATTCCCGCATTGCATAGCTAAGTTGTCAGGACATTTCAACGGAAATGTTCGTCCCGAGTTGACAACTGAATGACACGGCGCGCGGAGCAGGGCGAGGCGTGGTTGATCAGCGCTCGGGCGAGGCTCCTGACTGGGGCCCGCGAGGGCCGGAGTGTGCCATGCTGTTGATCCAGCAGCTCGTCAACAGCCTCATGCTGGGCAGCGTCTACGTGACGGTCGCCGTGGCCTTCACGCTGACCATCGGTATCCTCAATTTCTTGAACTTTACCATTCCGACGCTGTTCATGCTGACCGCGATGGTGGGCTGGGCGCTGGCCAACTGGGGCGTCCCGTTCGGTCTATCCGGCCCTCTGCCCTGGCCCTGGGCATTGTTGATCGGCATTCTTGTCGCCGTCGTGATCTCGCTGATCATCGAACGCTTCACCTTCCGCTATCTCAAGATGAAGTACGGCGACTCGACCGAGCATGCGATTCCGCTCGTCTCCTCGCTGGGATTCCTGCTTGTGCTCGAGAACCTCGTACGGCTCGGCTACGGCACCGACGCACAGCGCTTCCCCGGACCTAGTGCCGACCTGACAATGACGGTGTTCGGGATTTTCTTCCGCTTGCCGCAGCTAGCCAGTCTCATCATCGTGGTATTCATCGTGATCGGGCTGACTTGGCTGTTGAAGAGCAGCCGGATCGGCCGAGGCTTGCGCGCCATTGCCGAGAATCCCGACGCCGCCAACATCCTCGGCATCGACACCCACAAGATCGTGCCCGTCGTCTTCATGCTAACGGGACTATTGTGCGGTCTCGCCGGCGCGCTGTTCGCCGTCAACTACGGCGAAGTCTCGCCACAGATGGGAGACGACATCGGAACGAAGGCGATCGCCGGCATGGTGGTCGGCGGACTGGGCTCGGTCTGGGGGGCGGTGATCGGGGGCCTGATCGTCGGTTTGACCGAGATCATGACCATTCATTTTTTCGGCGCCGACACGGTGCAGGTCGCCGTGTGGGGGCTGCTCCTGGTTGCGCTCCTGCTGCGGCCACAGGGCTTATTCGGCCATCACGCCATCGGCAAGGGGAAGCTGTGACGATGAGCGGCTACTGGACGGGCATTCTCACGGTCCTGGCGATCAACATCATCTTCGCCTATGCGATTTTCTTGCCGGTAGCGACCGGCCAATTGAATCTCGGCGGGGCGGGGTTTCAGGCATTGGGCGCCTATGCGGCGGCCTTCCTCTCGGCGAACTATGGTCTGCCTGCGGCAGTCACCCTTGGGGCTGGTGCCCTCCTGGCCGGGGCCGTCGGCTTTCTGATCGCCTTTCCCATCCTGCGAACGCGCGGCGTCTACCTCGTCCTTGCGACCTTTGCATTCGCCGAGGTCATTTCCGGTCTGATCCTGAATTCCGAGACGTTCGGCGGTCCAATGGGCATGGCCGTTCCCGTCTTCCTGGACTATCAGGTTCCCGTCGCTCTCGCGTTGGTCGTGACGGTGTTCGCATTCTACCTCATGTCGACCCGGTTCGGGCTGATGATGCGCGCCACCCACGACGACGAAGTGGTAGCCGACCTACTCGGCGTGAGCGTTCGCGGCGTGCAGGTCGCAGCCTTCGCCATCGGCGGCGCGTTTGCCGGTCTTGCCGGCGGACTTTACGCGCACTGCTTCAGTTTTGTTGAGGTCCAGAGCTTCAATGCTCTGGTGTCGATCTACGTCCTGCTTTACGTACTGCTCGGCGGCACGCAGACGCCCTGGGGCCCGCTGGTTGGCGCAATTTTTTTCACGCTGCTGCCGGAAGTGCTGCGGGAGGTCCTGCCGACAGTCAAGCTCTCGCTCGCCTGGCTCCTCGGCCTGAAGGGGCAAGTCGCAGCACCCGGCGAGTCGTGGCGCTTCATCATCCTCGGCGTGCTGACCATCACGATGATGGTGCTGCGGCCGGAAGGCCTGATCACCCGCACCATGCTCGAACGTGTGCGCCCTGGCCGCCACGCCTCTGCACGGGAACGTTCGCCATGACGGCGCCCCTCCTGTCGTTGGTCGACGTCTCCAAGAATTTCGGCGGTCTTTCTGTCATCTCGGAGGTCAGCTTCGACGTGGCGCAGGGCGCGCGAATGGCGCTGATCGGCCCGAATGGCGCTGGCAAGACAACGATCTTCAACCTGATTTCGGGGGTCTATCAGCCGGACCTGGGGCAGATCCGGCTGGAGGGGCGGGAAATCTCCAGGATCGCTTCACGCAAGCGGGTCGGGCTCGGCATCGCGCGCTCCTTCCAGAACATTCGCCTGATGCCGCACCTCTCCGTTGTGGAAAACGTCATGCTCGGCCAGCAGGCGCGCGCCGGAAGTCTGCTGGACATGCTGACACCGATCTCGTTCTTCGGCCACTCGAAGTGGCGGCGGGAAGCCGAGGGACTGCTCGACGAGATGGGTCTCGATACCTTTCCCGGCGAAGTGGTCGCCACGCTACCCTACGGCATCCGCAAGAAGATCGAGGTGGTGCGCGCGCTCATCGCCAAACCGACGATCCTGCTGCTCGACGAGCCCGCTGCCGGGCTCAACAACACCGAGACCGACAATCTGCGCGATTTCTTGATGAAGGTTTCCGCGAACGGCGTAACTCTGCTGGTGGTCGAGCACGATATGAGCCTGGTGCGAAGCCTGTGCGACCATGCGGTGGTGCTGAACTTCGGCCGTAAGATTTATGATGGGCCGACGGCCACAGTGCAGAACGACCCGCAGGTTCTGGAAGCATATTTGGGTACCCGGCACGCGGCAGAGGTATCATCGGAGGCCGTCCGTGTTGCTTGAAGTAAGCAATCTGGACGTGCGCTACGGCCGCACGCACGCGGTCAGAAACGTGAGCCTGACCGTGCGACAAGACGAAATTGTCACTGTGCTCGGGGCGAACGGCGCGGGCAAGACTTCGCTGCTGCGCGCCCTCCAGGGGGCGGTGCGTTCCGCCGCCGGCCGCATCATGTTCGATGGCAAGGATCTCACTGGAACGAATCCGGCGGCGCGGGTTCGGGCCGGCATGATGCTGGTGCCGGAGGGCCGGCAGATCTTCGTCAGCATGACGGTGCACGAGAACCTGCAGATGGGCGTCTATTTGCGCAAAGATCGCGAGGTCGCCCGCGATCTCGATGCGGTTTATGACCGCTTCCCAAATCTCGCGAAACGCCGCAACATGAAGGCGAACGTCTTGTCCGGCGGCGAGCAGCAGATGCTTGCGATCGGCCGTGCATTGGTGGGCTGTCCTCGCCTCATTCTTCTAGACGAGCCGTCGCTCGGCCTCTCACCGCTGTTCGTGTCTCGGCTATTCGATCTAATCGTCGAGCTCAACCGAACGGGAATCGGCATTTTGCTGGTCGAGCAGAACACCGCCATGGCGCTCGACATCGCCCGGCGCGGCTATGTGCTCGAGCTCGGCAAGGTCGTGCTCGAGGACACCGCCCAAGCGCTCGCAAGCGACAAGGCGCTGACGGCAGCTTATTTGGGCGGCGGCCACGGCGGCTCGGCGCCCTACCCCGCCAACGTGCCGGGTTGAGCAGAAAAAACGAAGGCGAACAGAACATGCGAGCAAGGAGATCGTGCATGAAACTGAGTACCATTTTGCTAGCCGCGGCGCTGACGTCACTCGGTGGCGCAGCCCTCGCCCAGAACACCATCAAGATCGGCAATATCGTTGTGACTGCCGGCCCGCTGAAGGGTCCGGGTGAGCCGAGCGTCGCAGCGGTCGACCTCGCCGTCGAGCAGATCAATGTGGCCGGCGGCATCGCCGGCAAGAAGATCGAGCTCTTCCGCTTCGACACCGGCTCCGACCCGAAGCAGGCGTCAATCGGAGCGCGCAAGCTCATGCAGGACGACAAGGTGCTCGCGGTCGTTGGCCCCTTCTCCTCCGGAGAGACCGCCGTCGCCGTCAATGACGCCGAACGCCTGAAGGTGCTGATGATGCCGACCTCGGCCTCCGCCCCGGGACTCACCGACGGCCGCAAATATGTCTGGCGTCTAAGTGAGGATGAGCACAAGCAGTTCAGCCGGCTGCTGAAGTCGATCAAGAGCAAGGGCATTAAGAGCGACACCGCCGAGATCGTCTATATCTCCGATGAAGTGATCTCCAACAACGCCGGGACCAAGCTCTATCCGCCCCTGCTGGCGAGCGCCAACATCAAGCACGGCGAGCCGATCGCGGTGCAATACAAGAGCTTCGACATGTCGGCGCAAGCGGCCCGCATCCTGGCAGCCAATCCCGATCTCGTGGCGGTCGCCGCCTTGCCGGACTCCGCCTCCAAGGTGGTCAAGGAATTGCGCCGGCAGGGCTACAAGGGCCGCATCATCGGCTCGCAGTTGTTCGCGGACCCGAATGTCGTCGAGTTGTTCGGCCCCGAAGGGAACGGCACCCTTCTCGTTGCCGGCTTCTGGAAGGGGCACAACGCGGCGTCGCAAAGCTTCAACGATAGACTGGTGGCGGAGCTGAAGAACCGCGGCCTGCACAGGCTCGGTGCCCATCATGTCGATGCGCAAGCCTTCGATACCGTTTTTCTGCTGAAGCAGGTGATGGAGAGCGTGGGAGTGACCGCCGACCCTGCCAAGCTCACGCAGGAGCGGGAGGCCCTCGTCGCAGCCATGCGCGGCGTGCGCTTCTCAGGCGTGCTCGGCGACAACATCTGCTTTGCCGGAAATGACGCCGAGCTGCCCGGCTACATCATCGAGATCAAGAACGGCGAATGGACGAAGTTCGATGAGGCCCCGGCAGATCCTTGCAGCTGAACCCGCGCAACCGCGGCAGGGCACCCCCTTCGTTAGACGGCGGCCAAGGCCGCCGTCCCGGCCGGCTATGCCGATCTGTCGTCCGGCCCAAACCCACCAGGCTGCATGATGACCGTCGAAGCCGATGTGAAAGCTTCAACGGAACCGGGCGGCAGGCAACCGCTCTACGTCCATATCGCCTCAAAACTCCAGCAGCGCATCGTCGAGGGATGCTATCCGATCGCCTCCTTGCTGCCGCCCGAGATTGAGCTGACCGAAGAGTTCGCGACCAGCCGCAACACCATCCGGGAATCGCTGCGGCTGCTCGTCGATCGCGGCATGGTGCGACGCCGTCAGGGCGCGGGGACTGTCGTTATTTCCACCACGCCGGCCGTCAAATACGTTCATTCTTTTACGAGCCTCGAAGATCTGTTCGCGAACTCCCGTGACACGTATTACGCGCTGCACTCGATTGAGGTTGTCGCCCTCGACTCTAATATTGCGGAGCGGATCGGGGCAACCGCCGGGGAGGAGTGGCTGCTTGTCACCGGCGTGCGCTGGACCGAGAAGGGCGGAAACCCAATTGCTTGCATCGAATCCTATATTCCAATGGAGTTCAAAGAAACGGTGGATACTTTCTGGAACGTGAAGCTTCCGTTTTATGCTGTGCTCGAACAGGCGTCCGGGTATGTCATTGATGAAGTCGTCCAGGAGATCCGCGGGATCGAGATGCCGCGTCGTGTGGCAAACACCTTTGGCCTGCCGGAAGGAAGCACGTCGCTCCAGTTGTTGCGTCGCTATGTGGTGCGCGGGGGCCTCCTGATCGCCTCCGTCAACTGGCACCGTGCAGATCAATTCACGTATCAAATGCTGATCCACCGCAGGGTCGAGCGGGTGGTGTAGCCTCCGGAAAAACCGCGCGCCGAGGCGGCCCGGGATGAAGAGAAGAAGCGCCATGCAGCAAGGGGGTCGACGTGCTCTTCAGCAACCCACACATACAGACTCAAGTATGCTCTCCCGGGAGACTTGACGCCCGTCGTTCGGCATTGTTGGCGATAGGGTTCTATCTAGGGTCAGACACGCTACGGCGCTACACTCTGGGGGAGCTCGCGACATCTTTTACGAAACACTACTACTACCCACGCGGGAGACGTTTGGTGCTCTACGATGCAGAGGGGGACTTCGACCGAAATTTTGATTGGTGGACAAAGGACTCTGGCGAGCATTGTTGCGTGGAGCCGCACCTACCCTTTGCAAACGGCCGCACCGATCTGCTCACGGGCAGTGGCAGCAGGTTGGACATCGAGAACATCAATTTGCTTGCTACTCTTCTCGTTCATGCCCAGTACCAGGGTTACTGGAGTGAGCTCGGCATGCAGTTTCAGCAGGAGATCGAGTTATTGCTGGAACGGCATCTACTCAGTGGTCTGATTGAGGCTCCGTGGGTCCGCACCGTCGATCCAAAGAGCGAGGACGACGACCGGTTCTTTGCCGCTCTCCAAGAGCTTATGGCGTATGCTTTTGAGGAGAGTGTCCGCATCAAGCAGAAAAGGCGCCTGTTTCCTCGCTGGCAGGAGATACCAGTCAGGTCATCTCGCGGAATTTTGCAGGAAGTGCAGTCTCTGCTTCAGAAGTACCGCAGTGAGTTAGTCAGGCAATCCCGCCTTCTCGGTCGAGGAGATCCCGCATGACTCGTGCTCATCAACCTGGCTCGGAGCCCATTGATATCCCGGAGACGATTCCCAATCCGGTCGTGTTACCGACGCCCACGCCTAAACAGAAAGAACCTGCTCCCAGGGAGCCAGTTCGTACTCCAGAGAAGGTTCCCTAGAGGCTCAACGGAAAACCCGGCGGTTACCGAGCATCGGCTCCGAGAGTGTCTTCGCGGGGTCAAATCGCAAGAATATCTGGCTTGCGCGTACGCGCTCGGGAGGAAACTTTCGCAAAAGACAGAAGTTGCGCACGCTGGCTGTCGACTATTCCTTGTCGTTCTTCGGCTATGTCTGCTGCTGTTGCTGCTGCTGGACTACTTCGGCAGTTCCCAGCCCTCCGCCATCCTTAGCCAGTCATACAACTGGGTTCAGACGTCGTCTCACGCCGAGACCCGACTGCGTGGCTGGGCATATAGATGGGGTATCGGGGCTGGTGGCCACGGTTAGCGGGCCGTTAGGGGGCTGCGCTTCAGACTGATGTGCAACGAGGTCCGCATGAAGCGGCCTCAAGCAATCAGAGGAGAAGCGCAGCCATGCAACATTACGCCGGATTAGACGTCTCAGTAAAAGAGACCAGCGTGTGCATCGTCGATAAGGCAGGCAAAGTGAGCCGCGAGGTCAAGGTGGCAACCGAGCCGGTGGCAGTCCTTGCGGTTCTGACAGAAGAAGCACTTGCCATTGAGCGTATTGGCCTTGAGGCGGGCCCCTTATCGCAGTGGCTGTACAGCGCATTGGCTGAAGCGGGTTTGCCGGTGATCTGCGTTGAGACCCGGCATATGAAGGCGGCGCTGTCGGCACAGATCAACAAGAGCGACCGCAATGATGCGCGCGGCATTGCACAGATGATGCGCGTTGGCCTGTACCGACCGGTGCATGTGAAGACGCTGGCTAGCCAGAAGCGCCGCATGCTGTTGACCAGTCGCCAGCTTTTGCAGGCCAAGGCGCTCGACATCGAGAACGATCTGCGTGGCACGCTGCGCAATTTCGGCCTCAAGGTTGGCATGATAGGCACGGTCAAGTTCGAGGCTCGGATTCGTGAGCTGGTCGCGGACCATCCGGACTTGGCTGCGATCGTCGAACCGCTGCTGATCGCCCGCAAGGTGCTACGCGAGCAGCTCGGCGTGCTTCACAGCCAACTGCTCGAGATCGTGCGCCGCGATGAGGTCTGCCGCAGGCTGATGACGACGCCTGGCGTCGGACCGGTGGTCGCGCTGACCTTTCGCGCCACGGTCGATGTGCCCTCCCGCTTCACCAGCTCGAAGGCGGTAGGTGCCGCCTTCGGCCTGACGCCGCGTCGGCAGCAATCGGGCGAGATCGATCGGATGGGGGGCATCTCGAAATGCGGAGACGCCATGATGCGCGAGATGTTGTTCGAGGCGGCCCTGGTTCTGATGACCCACAGCCGCAAGTGGTCGTGGCTCAAGGCTTGGGGCATGAAGATTGCCCGGCATCGAGGCATGAAGCGCGCGATCGTCGCTGTCGCGCGACGGCTGGCGGTCATCATGCATCGCATGTGGGTGGATGGCACCGAGTTTCGATGGACCAGGGAAGAAGCTGCGGCCACATGACTGGATTCCGATGGTGCGCATCGCGGCTCGGATGATTGCTCGATGGACGCGTTCGCCGTCAAGCCCCGCGCCTATGGCGCGCCGTCGCTCAGCGCGACTGAGCAAACAAGAGCGCCCGTGCCCGTCAATGCACACTTGTGACGCTCAATCTCACAGCGAGTTGTGCACAATAGAAACATGACAGGAGAAACGTGAATTCCGCCGACCGGTGGAGCGATGTCCCCGCAGGGACGATGGATGAGGCGAGTCCGTTTCGAATCCTGATGCCTGCCGCAAGTCTTATGGCAAGGACGTCTCTTTAGATTGGTCCGCCGCATCCTCCTGATCCCATCATGGGAGGGCCCAAGTGCCGATCCCGAAGAGAAGCGAGGACCCTGCGAGTGAACATCTCACATCAGATCGACGGAGCAGTCTGAAAGCGCTTGACACCAACCCGCCCCGATAGAGAAGGATTCGAACTGGCGAATCCGTCCGCGAGCTATCTAGTTGGAATTCCCTGACAACTTGCCTGAGGTCTGCGCAAGCCCGGCGGCGGAGACCCTTCGCGTGCGAGCTGCGTGATACCGATTTGCAATTCCGGCCCAGATTTCAGCAGACGATCTTCAGGGCGGCAGACACCGCCGCTCCCGAACCCGATGACGCTATTGCGGTGGTGTCTCGTTTTGAGGTGTGCTTGAACCCGGTGCTCGGGCAGCATTCGAACGCCATCGGTCGATCCTGCGCAAGCCCGGGATAAGCCGCCACCTAGCTATCCAAACGGCTTTTCGGCATCGAGCCGCTGCGCGGCCTCCTTGGCGACGCTGACGTCGATGACGCGGTCCTGCGGGACCTTGTGTTCGACCATCTTGAAGGTGTCCGCCCAGAAATCCTGTTGCTGCATGACCGAGGAGACGTTCGGCATGCCGTCCTCGGCGATCCACTCCCAGTGCGGAGCAACCGCTTTGAGAAGCTCCTCGTCGCGCGGGAATATGGATTTTACAATCAGCTTCAGCACGTCCGCGTGCTTGTTGGGATCGCCGGCGACCTGATTAAACAGCCGGCCGGCGTGGATGCAGGCCATGGCATATTTCACGAGCGATTCTCGCCGGCGCTGCTTGAATTCGTCGCGAACGGTCATAATCGCCGCCTGCGAGTCGGGCAGGATCTCGTCGCGTGACAGCAAGATTTTGCAAAAGCTCTGCTGCTGGGCGAGGTAGGCGAGATGATAGGTGAGCTCCGCAAGATCAACTTGCTTTTGGCCGAGCTGCTTGACGATGTCCGGTTGGCTGACCGATGTCTGCCATTGCACGTCGCGCAACGGATCAAGACCGGCAAGCCTGAGCGCAGACCCGAGCCCGTATTGATTGATGCTGCCGGCCGCGCCAACCGCAGCAAGTTTGCCCTTCATCCTGGCGAGGTCCGGTAATGTCTTGATCCCGGCATCGTAGTGATCTGTGCGCATGACGACGGCAGTCACCGCGCGGCCGCGCCGGCCCTGGCCGTTACACAGGAACGCGCGAAACGGTCCGCCCCGGTAAAGCGAATTGAAAAAGCCGGCGTTGGGCGTCATTACGCCGATATCGACCTCAGCCGAGAGCATCGGCGCAACCACCAACGCGCCGTCCATGAAGATCTTCATGCGGATATCGAGGCCCATCTTGGAAAACAGGCCCATGTCGTTTGCCATGAAGATCGTGGCCTGGTTGATGTAGGGCGAGAGGCCGATGTTCAGCGTCTCAAGTCCTTGTGCCTTCGTGGCGCGGCTGCCGGCCAGCGACGCAGCGCCGGATGCGGCAAGAAAAGCCCTGCGGGAAATCTTCATCACATCATGATCCTTCGGTTGCTGGAGCGGTCGATTTGAGCCATGCGGATTGCGCCCGATCGGATAGCCCAGTTTTGGTCACGATCTCTTGCGCCCTGGCCCGCGCTGACGCGAACAAGCGCTTTTTGTCGGTGAATGTCGTCAGCTTGCGGCCGCTGACGACCTCGCGGCCATTGACGAAAACCGTATGCGCGTCGGTGCCACGAGCGGAGTGGATGAGGCTCGCGATCGGGTTGGTCGCGGGGCTTGCGTGTGGCGTGTCGAGATCGAAAATGGCGATGTCGGCAAGCTTACCGGGCTCGAGCGAGCCGATTTCGGCATCCAGGCCGATCGCTTGCGCAGCGTTGATCGTCGCCATTTCAATGCAGCGCTCGGCGGGCATGATGGTCGGATCGAGGTGCTTGACCCCTTGCAAAAATGAGCAAGCCTTCATTTGTTCGATCATGTCGACCGAATCGTCGACCATCGGGCCGTCGGAGCCGAGTGCGACGTTCACGCCGGCCGCCAGGGCAGGGGCTGCCGGGCCGATGCCGCCGCCGCGCAC
>Ga0081455_10008760_pt1 | contig 10474 bp, 11 predicted proteins | sample TabmetS3T2R1_FD_70207 | JGI IMG/M metagenome (GOLD analysis project Ga0081455, IMG submission 70207) | Tabebuia heterophylla rhizosphere microbial communities from the University of Puerto Rico - S3T2R1 | ecosystem: Host-associated > Plants > Roots > Rhizosphere ... | reverse complement strand
CGGCGCGCGAGGCGCTGATCAAGGAGCGGTCGCGGATCCCGCGTCTCGTGGACGAGCGGATCCGGCTCATCGACCTCGACCGGCGGCGCCGCGGAGTGAAGTAGGCCGCGACCTCAGGGGATCGGTTCGAAGCGGACGTCGCGAAACGCGGGCCCAGGGCCGCCGAAGACGTCCCCCGACGTCGCCGCGAGGTTCGCCGGCGGCATCTCGCCCAGTCCCGCGAACGGCGTCTCGCGGTCGTTCCGGTACTGCTTGAGCACGCCCGACGCGTCGATCGCGTAGACGTTGCGCCCGGAGTAGCCGTGCATCACGGGCCACGCGTAGGCGACGAACCCGCGTCCCATGCGGTTGAGGTCGACGTTCGCGAGCCCGTCCTGGTTCACGCCGGGAACACCGACGGCGGGCAGGTAGACGGTGAAGAGGAAGCCCTTCTCGAAGAAGACGGAGCCCTGCGGCTTGAGGCTCGATCGTGCCATCGTCCGCGGCGTGATCGCGACCTGCGGCCGGCGACCTTCGCCGAGGAGCTCGTTCAGGAGTCCGAAGCTCGATCCCTGGTTCTGGTCGAGGAACGTGCGCTCGGCGGCGGCGCGTTCGCCGGCGAGCTGCGAAGCCTGTGCGCTGAGCAGGAGCGTTAGCGGCTCGCTCGGTGCGATGCGTTGCGCCTCGTTCGCGAAACGCAGCGCCGCGCGCGCGTCGCCGGTGCCGACCGCAATGAGCCCGCGCGACACCGCGATATAGCCGCGCACACCGCGTCGCGTGCGCAGATAGAGCCACAGCACGTCGGGCGCCCGCATGATGGCGCGCACGACATTCCAGAACACCGCGAACAGCAGCGCCACGATCACGATGCCGACTGCGAGCACCATGACCGACATCTCGATCCGGCGGTTCTGCCAGGTGATGACGACGTCGCCTGGCCGGTCAGCGAGCCAGACGGCGCCGAAAGCGAGAATCCCAACGGCCACCAGATAGATGACGACGCGGATCATCGGGCCTCTGGCATCTTGCCGAGCGCGGCATACGCGTCGGTGGCAAAGCGGCGGCTCGCCGCAAGCGCAGCAAGGCGCGCCTGCGCCTTTGCGATCCACGCCTGCGCGGGCGCGCGTGCTGGCGCCGGCAGCTTGGCGAGCTCGGCGAGCGCACCGGGAAGGTCGGCCTGCGCCGCGCGCTGCTCGATGCGCGTAAGAACCGCTGTGGGATCGTCACCCGGGGGCTCGTCGAGCGGGCGAATGCGCACCAGCCGCTCGGCGTTGGCCTGCAGCCGGTCCAGGAAACCGCCCTCGCGCGGCGTGGTTCCGGACGCCTGCGCGAGCGCGCCGGTGAGCGCCAGCAGCTCGCGCGAAAGCGCTGCCGCTGAAGGCAGTCCGCTTGCAGCGTAACCATCGAGCGGCGCGAGCGTCATGGCGGAATCGGGAGCGAGCTGCTTGGCGGCCACAAGCTCGGCTGTGAAGGCATCACCACGCTCGACCGCAGCGTTGAGCGCGGTCGCCGTGACCGCCAGCCGCACCGGGCGATCACCGGTCTCGCCGACGCCGCGCTTGGCAAGGTCAGCCTGCATCGCACCGACCATGCGCTCGAGCGCTGCGATGCGATTCGTGGAAGCCTCGATATCGCTGGCACTGCCAAGCCGTGCCATTTTCTGCGTGAGCTCCGCGACCGCCGCCGCCGTGGCGTCCGCCTTGTCGCGCGCGGCCCGCGCAACGATGTCGATGTCATCCGTGCGGCGCGCCACCACGCCGATCCGCTCCTCGATGGCCTTCAGTGACCCTTCGAGTGCTGCCATGCGGTTGGCGAGCGCCGGATCGGCTGCCGGCGGTCGCGCGCCGGGCGTGCCCGCTTCGAGCCTGGCAATGCGGCCCGTGAGCTCCTCGACAACTCTTGGATCGATGCCGGTGCCTGGCGCCCGCCCGGCAAGCTCGCGCATCTGCTGTTCCGCACGCGCGATGCGGGCCTCGATGGTGCTGATACGACTGTCGTCGCCAGTAAACCTACCGGTCAAAAGGACAAGCAGCACGATCACGATGACGCCCGCCGCGACGGCACCGATCACCCGCCAGGGCGGATCGGGCGGCAGCCGCATGGCCCACCAGGTCACGAGGCGCTCCTTCTGCACCCTCAGCCAGGACATGAAAGGCGCGCCGAAACGAAAACCAAGACCCGCGGCCGACCCGCCGTGCTTGATCTCGGTGGCCTCAAGCTCGATGGTCGGCCCGGGCCAGCGTCGGCCGCGGTTGCCCGGCGACCCCGACGGCTGTTCGGTGGTGTCACTGGACATGTCGTCATCCTCAGGCGATTCGCCCGCCGCATCGCTTCTAGCAGCAAATGTAGGTCGCGGCGCGGCGCAATTTGCCGTTAAGCTGGTGCGACAAGATCGAGCAGGGCGTTTTCCTCAGGGCTTTTCGCAACTACGACCTGGCGCGCGCCAGCTGCTATCAGCGGCCCGGCGACCACCTGTGACAAACAATAATGAAAAGGCGTGAGCGCGCTGTCGAGGACGCCCGCCGCCCTTGCGCAATCAAGGTAAATGGCAGCGCTGCGGCGCGAGAAATGCGCGACACCGTCAACGGTTCCAGCCTTGAGGGCGGCCGCGACTGGTGGCGCCAGGTGCTGCGCCGCAACTGCGCGGTAGACCACGACGGTCTCGAACCTGATGTCCTTGGGTGCCACTGCCGCAGCGAGATCGCCAGCGCGATCCTCGCCTGCGAGATAGAGTATTTTTATACCTCCACGATAGCGGCTGCTGATCAGCCCCGCCAGCGCTTGTTCATTGGCATCGGCCGAGGCGACGTCGGTGAAGCCCGCCGCACGTGCGGCTTCTGCGGTACGGCGGCCAACGGTCAGCACTGGCAGTGCAACAAGCTCCTTGCGCCGTGGATGCTGCTTAAGCGCATGTGCCGCGTTGGCACTGGTCAGCGCGACCGCATCCCAAGGGCCTGCACCGAGATCGGCATCGACGATGGGCTCAATCCGCAGAACCGGCGCGAGCAGCACGTCGCAGCCGCGCGCACGCAGCTTCTGCGCGGTCCTCTCTGCATCGGGCTCGGGCCGGGTGACGAGAACGCGCACAGCTACTCACGCCAACGCAAAGAAATCTGCGCCGGCTCGCTCTTTCAGCTCACGCCCGGCATCCGCGCCCAGGGCGCTCGCTTGCGCGACAGCGCCTTCCCGCGTCGTCTCAAACACTTGGCTGCCGTCTGGCTTCGCGATCAGGCCGCGAAAGCTCACGCGTCCGGCCGCGACCTCGGCGTGACCGGCGATCGGCGTCCGACATGAGCCGTCGAGCACCGTGAGGAAGGCGCGCTCGGCCGCGAGCGCAATCGCATCCTCAGGAGCGTTGATGCGATCGAGCAGCGCGCGCGTGCGCGCATCGTCGGCCCTCGCTTCGATTGCGACGATGCCCTGCCCGACTGCGGGCAGGAACTCTTCCGTGTCGAGGATCGCGGTTGCGGCCCCGGTGAGCCCGAGCCGCCGCAGCCCCGCAAGCGCGAGCAGCGTGGCATCGACCACGCCCTCATCGAGCTTGCGCAGGCGCGTTTCCACATTGCCCCGGAAGCTCACGACCTTGAGGTCGGGCCGCAGCCGCTTGACCAGCGCCTGCCGGCGCAGCGACGCCGTGCCGACCGTCGCGCCGGGCGCGAGCGCGTGTAGCGTCTTGGCCTTGCGGCTGATGAACACATCGCGCGGGTCCTCGCGCGGCAGCGCCGCTACGATCGCGAGCCCATCGGGCAGGACCGTCGGCAGATCCTTCGCCGAATGCACCGCCAAATCGATCTGGCCTGCGATCAGCGCCTCCTCGATCTCCTTGGTGAACAGGCCCTTGCCGCCCACCTCGGCGAGCGGGCGGTCCTGGATCACGTCGCCGCTGGTGCGGATGATCTTGAGCTCGAATGCCTCGGCCGCCAGCCCATGGGCGCTGGCCAGCTGGGCCTGCACCATGGTGGCCTGCGCCCGCGCCAGCGGGCTGCCCCGCGTCCCGATCCGAAGCACCGATTGCACCACCCGTCCTCACAATGCTACGCCGGAACCAAGCCGGCCGCCTAAGTAGACAGTAACGGCCAGCGCAAAGATCAACAACCGCGCTACGTGTTTGGTTCATGCTCATTCTCGGCATCGAGACGACCTGTGACGAGACGGCGGCCGCCGTGGTGGAGCGCTCCTCCGCCGGGGAGGGCCGGATCTTGTCCAATATTGTCCTGTCGCAGGTGAGCGAGCATGCTGCCTATGGCGGCGTGGTGCCGGAGATTGCCGCCCGCGCCCATGTCGAAGCGCTCGATCATGTCATCGCCCGCGCCATGGCGGAGGCCGGCTGCAGCTTCGATACCATCGATGGCGTCGCGGCCGCCGCCGGCCCAGGTCTGATTGGCGGTGTGATCGTCGGCCTCACCACCGCCAAGGCGATCGCGCTGGTCAGGGAGAAGCCGCTGATCGCGGTCAACCATCTGGAAGCGCACGCACTGACCGCGCGGCTGACCGACGGCATCGCATTCCCTTATTGCCTGTTTCTCGCCTCCGGCGGCCACACCCAGATCGTCGCGGTGCGCGGCGTCGGCGACTACGTCCGGCTTGGCACCACCGTCGATGACGCGATCGGCGAAGCTTTCGACAAGACCGCCAAGCTCCTTGGCCTCGGCTATCCGGGCGGACCGCAGGTCGAGATCGAAGCCAAGGCTGGCGACCCAGCCCGTTTCGCGCTGCCGCGCCCGATGCTGGGCAAGCCCAACGCGGATTTCTCGCTCTCGGGCCTCAAGACCGCGCTTCGCCTCGAAGCTGAGAAAATAGCCCCGATCAGCGACCAGGACGTGCGCGACCTGTGCGCGTCGTTCCAGCAGGCGGTGGTGGACGTGGTGGCCGACCGGCTGCGCCAGGGACTCAAATTGTTCCGCGAGAGCTGCGGCGACCCGACTGCGCTCGTGGCAGCAGGCGGCGTCGCCGCCAACGAGGCGATCCGCAAAGTGCTGCACCGGCTCTCGTTCGAAGGCGGAACGCAGCTGGTGGTGCCGCCGGCAGCGCTGTGCACCGACAATGGCGCCATGATCGCCTGGGCGGGCGCCGAGCGGCTCGCGCTCAAGCTCATCGATACGCTCGATACGCCACCGCACGCGCGCTGGCCGCTCTCCGACCTGGTGGCGCGCCCCACGCCGAGGCGCAAGGCGGGTTAGGCTTATGGCGTTCGATCAGATTGCGGTGATCGGAGCCGGCGCCTGGGGGCTCGCGCTCGCCAACGTGCTCACGCGTGCCGGCCGCAGCGTGACGCTTGGCACACGCGATCCGGCAAGCGCCGCGGAGATCACGAAGCGGCGGGAGAGCCCGCGACTGCCCGGCATAGAGCTCAACAGTGACGTGCGGGTTGTGGCCGCGACCGCCGACACTGCACGTACCGATGCGATCCTCCTGGCGGTGCCGGCGCAGCAACTGCGGGCAGTCGCCACGATGATCGCGCCCGCGCTCGCGAATGGCACGCCCGTGATTGCCTGCGCCAAGGGCATCGAGCGCGGCACTCACAAGTTCATGACCGAGGTGATCGCCGAATGCGCGCCCACGGCGTTGCCGGCGATTCTGTCAGGGCCGAGCTTCGCCGCCGATGTTGCGCGCGGCCTGCCCACGGCGGTGACGCTTGCGGCGTCAGACGAAGCGATCGCTGCCGCGCTCGCCCCCGCGCTCGGCTCGACCACGTTCCGGCCCTACCACACGACCGACGTGCGCGGCGTCGAGATCGGCGGCGCGGCCAAGAACGTGCTGGCGATCGCGGCTGGCATCGTGTCCGGCCGCGGGTTGGGCGCCAGCGCCGCGGCGGCGCTGACCACGCGCGGTTTTGCCGAGCTGTTTCGCTTCGGCAACGCTTTCGGGGCGCGGCCGGAAACTCTCACCGGCCTGTCCGGGCTTGGCGACCTGATCCTGACCTGTTCGAGCCCGCAGTCGCGCAACTTCTCGCTCGGCGTCGCGTTGGGCAAAGGGGAACCGCCGCGCGAGGCGCAGCTCGCTCGCAAGCTCGCCGAAGGCGCCTTCACGGCCCCGGTGCTGGTCGAGATGGCAAGCCAGAGCGGCATCGAGATGCCGATCGCCAGCGCTGTCGCCGCCATTCTCGAAGGAACCCTTGATATCGACGCCGCGATCGAAAATCTAATGACTCGGCCATTCAAGGCGGAGGGATGAGACCATGTCGTATTGGCTCCTGAAGACCGAGGCGGAAACCTTCTCCTGGGACGATCAGGTCAAGCGCGGCGCCAAGGGTGAGCCCTGGACCGGCGTGCGCAACTTCAAGGCTCGCGGCTACATGAAGGAGATGAAGAAGGGCGATCTCGCCTTTTTTTATCACACCGGCGACGAGAAGCAGGTCGTCGGCGTCGTCGAGGTCATCAAGGAGGCCTATCCGGACCCGACCGACGAGAAGGGCGTGTTCAAAGCGGTCGACGTGAAAGCGGTAAAGCCGGTTCCCAAGCCCGTGACGCTCGCCGCCGTCAAAGCCGAGCCGAAGCTCAAGGAGATGGCGCTGGTCAAATATTCGCGACTGTCGGTGCAGCCGGTGACGGCCCAGGAATGGGCCTTCGTCTGCAAGATGGCCGGCCTCTCCTAGTTCGGAAGCGGCACCAGATCACCTGAGCCTACCCGTTACCACCTTGTCGCACCCCTCCCCGCCGCCCGCGGAGCAAGGTAAGCTGCGCCGCGTCGGGAAAATGCGTGATGGCATTCGCAGGTATTAACTATCTGGCAATCCTGATTGCCGCGGTCGCCAGCTGGCTCGCTGGCGCGGCTTGGTACACCGTCCTTGCCAAGCCCTGGACGGCAGCGATCGGTATGACCCCCGAGCAGATGCAGGAGTGCCGGAAGGGACCGGGCGCTTTCCTTCCATTCGTCTATGCCTTCCTGGCTGCCTTGGTCATCGCCTGGGTGCTCGCCGGCCTGCTTGGTCACCTCGGCCCGGTGACGCTACGCAGCGGATTGATATCCGGCCTGTTCTGCTGGGCCGGCTTTGTCTTCCCGACAATGCTGGTCAACAATCGTTTCGCCATGCGCAACCCGAAGCTGCTCGTCATCGACGGCGGCTATTGGCTCGTTGTTCTGGTGCTCAGTGGCGCTATCATCGGCGCCCTGGGGGTATAGTCGGCACCGCGAGGTCCGAAGAGAAAGAAAGGGAGAGAAGCATCCATGCGAACATCTATCGTCTCGTTGATCGCGGCAGCGGCCGTTGTCGGGATCGTCACCATCGGCATTCGGCCGGTCCTGACCGCCCCCAATCCGACCACCCCCAATCCGGATGTGCGGGCCGCTGACGCTGATCCGCAGCCGTTCAATCCGCAGATGGGCGCGCTCATGAACATGATCGTTCAGCCGCGCCACGCGAAGCTTGGTCTGGCCGGCCAGGCCGAGAACTGGGCGCTCGCCACCTACTATTTCAAGGAGCTCAAGACCGGCTTTGGCGTCGTCAGTCGCGCAATTCCACGCTGGAAGGGCCTGCCGGTTCCCGACCTGATCGAGGCTTCGGTCGAGCCGACCTTTGCGGTGCTCGATTTCGCCATCAAGGCCGGCGAGCCGCGCCAGTTCGCCGAGTCCTACGGCAAGCTCACGCAGGCCTGCAACAACTGCCACGCCACCACCGATCACCCGTTCGTGGTGATCAAGGCGCCCGAGGCATCGACCTGGTCGAATCAGGATTTCAAGCCGGGAGCCCGGTAAGTCAGACGATCGCGCGCGCCGCGGCCTAGAACAGGATGACTTTTCTTCGAATCGTCATCCCGCTCTAGCTTATTGTTGGAGCATGATCTTTTTCCGAAAACCGGTTCCTACTTTTCGGGATCATGCTCTGGCTTGCGCTTGGCCGCGCCCGCACGGCATCAGATCCTGTGGCCGCGCTTGCGTAGTTCCTCGATCATGCGGCCGCGCAGCTCCGCCGCGACGCTCTGGCCGAATTTCTGACCGACGAGCATGCTCTCCTGCATGATGCCGGGCATCTTCTCGAGAAATTTTTGCCCGACGGGTCCGCGATAGAACGCGATGAGCTGCTGCATCTCGTCGGCCGTGAAATTGCGCGCGTAAACCGTGGCCACCTCCTCGATCATCACCGCGCTGCGGGTGTTGGCGATATCGAGCATGATCGGCACCATCACGTCGAAGTCGCGCTCGACCTCAGGCCGGCCCTGCACGATCGCGGGCTTCAACTGCTGCATGATGAGTGGCAGCAGGGTCTTGAGCTGCTCAGCCGCCCGCGTGACCGTGACAAGCTCGCGCGCCGCCGCCATGGCGTCGGGCGCCGGCTGGGCAGCGATCGGGCCACAAGATAGCGCGAGCGCCACGATCGCGCCGGCAACCAGACTGTTGAGCTTCGACATCCAAGCCTCCTTGTGTCGGGTGATCATACGCGCGCTCTCAGGCCCAAGTCCTCTCAGGCCCAAGTCCTCTCAGGCTCATATCGCATGCCCTCGGTCGAAGTCGCGCTGACTACGCCTCTCTCGATCCAAGCGCCGTCTGGAGAACGCGTGCGTAGTTCTCGATTGCAAGCTTCTGAGTTCGGGCGCGCTTGACTTGTCGCCGCTGCCAGTAGTCGACCACGCGTCGCAGGTCATTGTAATCGGAGATCACGGCGTTCGTGCCCAAACCATTCATATCGGTGCCAAAGGCCACGTGGTCCTCGCCAAGCCAATCAGCCATCTCGGACAGCCGGTTGGCGTAGGCCTCGATCGTTCCGCCCACATCCTGCCGCAAGGCCCACAGGCCGACAACGCCGCCCTTGCGAGCGATGGCTTTCGCATCCTCGAGGCTCAATTGCCGGGCTTGCCACGCGATCATCCTCCAATCAGGCTTTCGCTGTGCCGTCACCGAGCTGTGCGACCAAACCATCGGCGCCTTTGAGATGGCCAGCGCCTGGTTCACGGCGCCGCCGGTGCAGTGCGCGAGATCGATCAGAATTCCCAGCCGATTGCATTCCCGGATGACGCTCTTTCCGAGATCGGTAAGGCCGCCGTGCTCGGGCCTCACAGTCTGAAAATCGCCCAGTGTATTCCCGACGTAGTGAACCAGCTGAAGGTGCCGGATGCCGAGATCGTAGGCGATCTTGAGGCGACCCGGATCGTCCTCCACGAAGCTCGCCCCCTCGACCGCAAGAACGACATGGGGAACACCCGTGAGCGCGAGCTCAACGTCGCTCGGCGTCCTCACGATCTTCAGGTTCTGCTCGGTGATGTGTCGCTTGATCCGCGCCAGTTCCCGCTGGAACCATCCCAACGTATCTCCTGCTTTCGGAACGGCCTTCTGAGCAAAACCGCGTGGTGTTGCGCCTATCCAGAGGGCGTCGCCGACAAGCGACCAAGCAACGAGCGAGGCGTTTCCGCCAGCCAGGATTCTCGCGACCGGCCCGGACTTGCTGATACCCTGCTCATTGAAGAAGAAGTGGGCGTGCATGTCGCCGAGGTATGTGGGGCTTTGGGCAAAGGCTCGGCTCGCATAGGCGAGAGGACATGCCAAACCTGCCTGCAAGCCTGCTTTGACGAGTTGCCGACGATCCATGCTGATTGCCCTACAGTCTTCCCGATTCCGGATTGGCTGGCATTTCCAGGTGGCGGATCGACACATTCGCCTGCCACACCAAAGTCGAACCCGCCCGCTCTTGTCGCTCGTCCGAGCTCCGTCGCATAATAGCCGAACGAAAGACAATGGCGCCGGCCTCAAGAGCCCGGGCGCCACCAGGAGGGTAGGACGATGTCGGACAAACTGTACGAAATTCCGACCGATTGGCTTGGACGCGCCTATGTCAAGGACGGCGACTACCGCGCCCTGTACGAGCAATCGGTGAAAGACCCGAATACCTTCTGGGCCAAAGAGGCCAAACGCATCCACTGGTTCAAGCAGCCGAGCAAGATCAAGAATACGTCGTTCAACCCGCAAAACGTCTCGATCAAATGGTACGAGGACGGCGTCACCAACGTCGCCTACAACTGCATCGACCGCCACCTTGAGAAACGCGGCAACCAGGTGGCGATCATCTGGGAAGGCGACGATCCGGGCCACGACAAGAAGATCACGTATCGCCAGCTGCACGACGAGGTCTGCCGCTTTGCCAACATCCTGCGCAACCGCAACGTCAGGAAGGGCGACCGGGTCACCATCTATCTGCCGATGATCCCGGAAGCGGCCTACGCGATGCTTGCCTGCGCGCGCATCGGCGCCATTCATTCGGTCGTGTTCGGAGGATTCTCACCCGACTCGCTCGCCGGCCGCATCGAGGATTGCGGCTCCAAAGTCGTGATCACGGCCGATGAAGGCATCCGCGGTGGCCGCAAGATTCCGCTCAAGGCCAACACCGACGCAGCGATCGCCAAGGTCGGCGGCGTCGACCATGTGATCGTGGTGCGTCACACCGGGGCGGCCGTCGATATGGATCCGGTGCGCGACGTCTACTACCACAAGGCGGCCGAGGTGGTGACCAGCGAGTGCCCCTGCGAGCACATGCACGCGGAAGACCCGCTGTTCATCCTCTACA